>Ga0209147_100682_pt1 | contig 17435 bp, 12 predicted proteins | sample AraplaCol_mLB_r2_FD_184278 | JGI IMG/M metagenome (GOLD analysis project Ga0209147, IMG submission 184278) | Arabidopsis root microbial communities from North Carolina, USA - plate scrape CL_Col_mLB_r2 (SPAdes) (version 2) | ecosystem: Host-associated > Plants > Roots > Endosphere | place: USA... | reverse complement strand
ATGGTTCTAGTTACGGTACGCATGAATTAATTGATTGCATAAGAGAATACTTCTTTACGAAGTATCGTATTAAACTGGACAGAGAACAAGTTTTGATAACTTCAGGAAGTCAAAATCTGTTTTTTTTAGCTTTAAATTCGTTTTGCGGCACAAGTAAAGAAGGAAGAGTAAAAAAAGCATTAATACCTATGCTGCCAGATTACGCTGGGTATAGTGGAGTCGCGCTTGAGGAAGGTGTAATAGAAGGAATTCCTCCTATCGTCTCAAAGCTTGATCATCATACGTTTCGTTATGAATTTAACAAACAGGCATTCAAAGATAAAATAGCTCAGGACCCAGATATCGGAGCTGTCGTATTATCAAGACCTAATAATCCAAGCGGCAACATTCCTTCAAAAGAAGCCGTACACTTTATATCCCAAGTGTGCAAGGACTATCACATTCCATTGCTAATTGATTCAGCTTACGCACCACCTTTTCCTGCTATTAATTTTATTGAAATGGATCCAATCATACATGATAATATCATTCACTGCATGAGTCTTTCTAAAGTCGGCTTGCCTGGGGAGAGAATAGGAATTGCTATAGGAAAAAGTGACTTCATAAAAGTAATGGAAGCATTTCAATCAAATATTTTGATTCACTCTTCTAGGTTAGGTCAACGAATGGTGGTTAGCACCTTAAAGAGCGGGCAGTTAGCCGAAATTTCAGCTAACTATATAAGAGCTCATTATAAACAAAAACATGACTATTTAAAAAATCTTTTAACTACATGTATGCCGGATGATATTCCTTGGTATTTGCACAAAGCGGAAGGTTCGTTATTTGGTTGGCTTTGGTTAGAAGGTTTACCTTTCAGTGATAACGATCTATACAATAAATTAAAAGCAGAAAACTTGATTGTAGTGCCAGGCGGATCATTCTTTCACGGCAGTCAATCTTCTTCTCACAACCGGGAGTGCATTCGTATAAGTCTTACCGCTACAGATGAGGAGTTAAAGAAAGGAATTGATATTCTTTCTTCAGTAGTTAAGGAAATATACAGTTCAAATTCCATATTTGAAACAGAGAAAATATAATTTCTTAACCATTTAAAGATGACAAGAGCCGCCCTGTTCACCAGAAGCGGCTTTTGGTGTTTAGATTAAGTAACAGGTGAATCAGAGAGAACAAACAGACATTTTTAATGATGTTTCTCTGTTCGTTGGTTAATCTTACAAGGGCTATGTTCTCGCTGATGTAAATTAAAGTTTTTTAGATACTTTGATGACGGTTTCTTTTTCTTTTGAGATACCTTTCACAGTACCTTCTGTTCGCTGAAAACCTTCTTCGCAAAAAGTATGGCTTATTTTTTCTACAAAAGGCTGATCCTTCTTTAATGAGTTAATAAGCTCTCGTGCATCCTGAGGTTTCACATCTTTATACCAAATACCGTCTGGATAGGAAATGACGACGCATTTGTCGTCGCATCTTCCATTACATCGAGTGCGAGTAGTGTGTATGTATGGATCTAATTCTTGATTGGCTATCTCACTTCGAATCGCTTGTGTAACTTCTTCGGCTCCAACCCGATTGCAGCTGCTTCCATTGCAAATAAGAACGTGATGTTTCGTTGTATCTAAGTTCCATGTAGCCATATTAATTCCTCCTACTAAAAGTAATGATTACGATTTACAGGGCGTGTTCATTCTTTTTTTAGCCAAAAGGCTGCCTTTACTTAATTAGAAATTTACCAGCTTGATTTTTTCACTCCAGGAAGCTGTCCCTTGTGAGCTAACTCTCTAAAAGCAATTCGAGAAAGTTTAAACTTACGCAAATATCCGCGAGGCCTTCCCGTTACCTCACAGCGGTTATGCAGGCGAGTAGGCGAAGAATTTCTCGGGAGTTTTCGTAGTTCATCATAATTTCCTTGTTTCTTTAATTGTTTTCTTAACTCAGCGTATTTTTTGACAAGTGCTTGTCGTTTCTTTTCTTTTGCTATTTTTGATTTTTTAGCCAAATCTTCCATCCTTTCTTGAAGCACTCTCTTAAATCGTAATCATTACTATTTGTATTTTTACATCATAAACCACTAATGAAGTAAATGCAACTAATACTTATAATCCAGACCGCCGTTTTATACTGTTAAAAACAGCTGAAGAAGAACAGCAACATCCAGTTTCTTTTGGGATTGGATAATTTTTTGCAATGAAAGACCCCTATATTTCTGCTAGCATATGAACCACGTAAAGAAATAGCAAGGAGGCTTTTATTTTTATGATGAAGAAATTAGTGATTGCTATCGCAATGCTTATTCCAAGTTTTGGTGCAGGTTACTCTGCATTTGCTGCAGCGCCCGCACATGAACAGCACATTCAAGTAAATAAAAATGATAAAGAATTATTAGCTCGTCTTGTATCAGCTGAAGCCAAAGGAGAGCCGTATGCAGGTAAAGTAGCCGTGGCAACAGTTGTATTAAATAGAGTCGACAGCAACAAATTCCCGGATACTGTAAAAGGCGTTATTTATCAAAAAGGTCAGTACAGCCCGGTCAGCAACGGTCAAATTAATAAACCTGCAGACAAAGGTTCAAAAAAAGCTGTAGAAGAAGCAATTAACTTCCAAGGTCAAGGAAAAGGTTCATTATTCTTCTTTAATCCTGATAAAACGGGAGATCAATGGCTGCGCCAAAAACAAGAAACAATTAAAATAGGGCAACATGTATTTGCGAAATAATGAAAAAGCTAATGGTTAGCTACGCGCTGTCATTAGCTTTTTTAGTTATGTACATAAAATAAGCAGTAGAACAACCTTCATAATTGGAGTTTTATGGTAAAATAAAAGAAGTCATTCATAATTAAAAATATAAGGTGATAACTTGAAAGAGAATATAATGTTTGCTTAGATAACTTCATGGTTAGCTCTTGTTGTTCAGCTCGTTTTTTTATGGGAGTAGCGCTACATGATGTGGAGTTTTATGATAAGCATAATTGTACGTATATCTAGTATAATTGTTACCTATAAACGAAATCAGCAGCTAAAAGCATACAAAAAATAAGGAATATCTTATTGAAACGAGTTATGAAAGACTTAGAGAAATCCTCCAAGTCTTTTTTTGTTTGGGTATAAAAAGACATGAACCGTACTCCGTTCTTCTAAAAAGAGTCCTTTTTACATAGTTTATCAATACAGAAAATTTGATAAACACGCGGAGGAGTAAATATGAAGGAGCAGCCTAATTTTTTGTTAATTATGGTGGACGAAGAACGATTTCCACCCGTATATGAAAGTAAAGAAGTAAAAAAGTGGCGAAAAAAACATTTAAAAGCACATGAATTTTTAAAACAGCATGGGAGGTCATTCACTCGTCACTACGTCGGTTCTACAGCCTGTTCACCGAGTCGAGCTACATTGTTTACAGGGCAGTACCCTTCCTTGCACGGCGTTACGCAAACGCAAGGTATCGCAAAGAAGTCACAAGATCCTGAAATGTTTTGGCTGCAGCCTAATACCGTCCCAACGATGGGAGATTATTTTAAGCAGGCTGGGTATCAAACCTTTTATAAAGGAAAATGGCATATTTCTGATGAGAACATCTTAATTCCAGGAACATATAACGTTTTTTCTAGCTACCAGATGCAAACAGGAATACCGGATCCAAAAAAAGAGTCCCTCTATCAACGGGCTAATAAGCTTGAAAAGTTTGGTTTTTCAGGGTGGATTGGTCCAGAGCCAGAGGGGAGAAACCCGCACAATTCTGGTTCATCTGCGGCCATTGGAGTGAGCGGACGAGACGAAATATATGCAAAGGAAATCATAGAGCTTATTCAACGATTAGAATATCAAAAGACTGCGCAGCCTTGGCTCATGGTAGCTTCGTTTGTGAACCCGCATGACATTGCGCTGTTCGGAGCGATTACCACACACCTTCCTATGTTTCAGTTTTCTATTGACGAAACAATTCCGAACATCGAGCCGCCACCTACCATTAGAGAATCTTTACAAACAAAGCCTAGCGCTCAAAGCAGCTATAAATACATCTATCCAAAAGCGCTGCAGCCGACGCCAAATTCTAGTTTCTACCGGCGCTTATATTACCAGCTTCAAAAAAATGTTGATAAACAAATTTTGAAAGTTCTTCGGACTATAGAACAATCGTCGTTCTATGAAAATACAATTATTATTTTTACGTCGGATCACGGTGATTTACTTGGAGCTCACGGAGGGCTACATCAAAAATGGTACAACATGTATGAAGAGTCTATTCACGTGCCCCTTCTCATTCACAACAAGCATTTGTTTCCGAGTTATCAACGTACAGACCTGCTGACTAGTCACGTTGACTTGATCCCGACAATGCTTAGTTGGGCTAATATCGATGCTTCCACTGTTCAAAAGCAATTGCAAAAAAGTCATACGGAAGTACATCCATTTGTTGGGCGTGACCTCTCAGGAACGTTGCGAGGAGAAACATCGCTTCATGAAGAAAAAATACCGATTTTCTTCATGACGGATGATGATCCGACAAAAGGACTTCACCAAACAAATTTTTTAGGAGAAAGCTACCCGTCAGTTGTTCAGCCTAATCACATTCAAGCGGTCATTGTAGAGTTTCCGTCAGCTGCAGGAAAGGAAATATGGAAATACGCTCGCTACCATGATAATCCGCAATTTCGGTCAGTATATGACGAATCAGATGAAGTCATTCACCGAGGGCAATATGAAGGTTACCCAGTAAGTCTTACTACCCCAAAAACAACAGGGGTTCCCGATCAAATTGAAATGTACAACTTGACCAAGGATCCGTTAGAAACAGTAAATCTGGCTCATCCGTATTTTTCGACAAATGAAACAAGGAAAATTCAGCGGCAGCTTGATGTTATTCTTAAAGAACAAATCAGGAAAAAACGGATTTTTCCGCAAAGTGGAAGCATGAATAATGAGCTTCCGGATAAAGATAGATAAAAAATAGTTTCGACGGATTCAAGCCAAATATTTTTGTAAGTAGAAAAAGGTATATTTAATATTTAAGTATACAAATAAAAAACCTCATGATACTTGTGCTATGTTACTTATTCTGATTTGGGATAGTATTCGATTTTATCGGGCTAATCACGCTCAGATAAAACAAGTACGCGCTTGTGATATCTTTCTTATTCGCCTTTGTTCTGTAAAAATAAGAATAAAATGTAGTCGTTAATATTATAATAAAAAACTTTCTAAGCCCGTGTATTCCTAAGTAACTTTTCGGTAATTCAAGCATAAAGTAATTCTATACCATTAAAAAACAAAAAATTACTTCTTGATTTTGTTAAATTTATACACTATAATCGCTTTTAACAACTAATAAACAGTATTTGGCAATGAAAAGGACACGAATTAGATGCTGTTTTCTTCGCAGAGAATAGGGCCACTGGCTGAGAGCCCTTAAGAAAACATCTAATTTACCACCTTAGAGCTATTGCAGGGAACGTGCATAACTGAAACTGCAATCGGTAAAACCGTTATCTTTTTAAGCGTAAAATGCGTATAGGTATTTTACGGAATTAGGGTGGTACCACGGCCGCATTCGTCCCTTCATTAGGGATGAATGCGGTTTTTTATGTAGAAAAAAGAATATACAAGCAATGAAAAGGACATGAATCATTTTTGAATTTTCTTTACAGAGAGTAGGGTCACTGGCTGAGAACCCTTAGAAAACGAAATGAATTTACCACCTTGGAGCTGCGGCGGGGAATGTGTATACACTGAAACCGCAACCGGTAAAACCGTTATCTTTTTAAGCGTAAAATACGTATAGATATTTTACGGAATTAGGGTGGTACCACGGCCGCATTCGTCCCTTTACTAGGGATGAGTGCGGTTTTTTGTTGAATAAAAACATATTGGAGGAATGAACATGTCAAAACAATTGGAAGCAGAAAAGCGAAATCATCAAAAATTAGGTCAAGAACTGGAGCTGTTTATGTCAATGGAAGAAGCTCCTGGTATGCCATTTTTCTTACCTAACGGAATGATTATTCGAAACGAGTTAGAGAACTACTGGAAACAAAAGCATTATAAAGCAGGATATCAAGAAATAAAAACACCTATCATGATGAAACAGGAACTCTGGGAACAATCAGGGCACTGGGAGCACTATCATGAGAATATGTATTTTTCAAATGTTGACAAACAAAACTATGCGATTAAACCAATGAATTGTCCAGGAGCTATTTTATTGTTTAACAGCAAGCGAAGAAGCTACCGAGAACTTCCGATTCGATACGCAGAGCTTGGATTAGTTCACCGTCACGAGCTTTCTGGGTCTTTAAACGGATTGCTAAGAGTCCGTTCATTCACACAGGACGACGCTCATTTATTCGTAGAACTCAGTCAGATCAAAGCTGAGATTAGTCGCATTCTAGCATTTATCCATGACTTTTACTCACATTTTGGCTTCGATTACAAAGTGGAGCTATCCACACGACCTGAAAAATTTATGGGAGATATTGAAACATGGAACCAAGCAGAAAAGTCGCTTCAATCTGTGTTAAGTGAAAAAGGCTTAGACTATCAGGTGAATGAAGGAGACGGAGCTTTTTATGGGCCGAAAATCGATTTTCATATTTTAGATTCCTTAGGTCGCAGCTGGCAGTGCGGAACAGTTCAGCTTGATTTCTTAATGCCGGAGAAGTTTGACTGTATGTATATTGGAGAAGACAATAAACCTCATCGTCCCGTAATGATTCACCGCGCTATATACGGTTCCGTTGAACGGTTTATGGCCATCTTGATTGAACATTACGAAGGTCAATTTCCTCTTTGGTTAGCTCCTGTTCAACTCAAACTATTACCTATTGCACCGCCGCATGTGGAATATGCATATAAAGTGAAACACGAGCTGGAGTTAAAAGGGTATCGTGTTGAAGTAGATGATCGCGTTGAAAAAATAGGGCTGAAAATTCGAGAAGCAGAAATGCTGAAAGTTCCTTATATGGCTGTGATAGGAGATAAAGAAGTGGAAAACGAATCGCTTGCTATGCGAAAGCATGGGAAGAAAAATATAGGAACAGTAAGTGTGGAAGAGGCAGCTGTAAACTTGAATAAAGAAAAGAATTCAAACAGAGTTTATTGAAGCTATTTACCTTACTAAATAGAAAAATCCGATTTTTTAAGTCGGATAGTGATTCCCTTCATTTTGTCTTACACCAAAATGAAGGGAATATTGAACTAGAAGGGTATAAGATAATATATATCAGCAGTATAACTTTTGCCTTAGACAAACGCCGGTATTTTATAAAAAAATTTATCTTATTCCATTCGAATCGTTTGTACGGGATGAAGATGAAGCCTCATCTGACGGTTTGCTTATGTTTTGCTGCTCTCGCTTCTTTTTAGAAGGAGAGTAAAAAAGAAATTTAAACATAAAGTACACTCCTAATGCTAGTAAAATACAGCCAATAAGTAAGTTAAGCATCTCTCTCCGCCCTTTATACACTTCGGTTTTCATCATTATAACACCCGGTAAGCTAAAACATTCATCGTTCTGTAAATAATCTCTATGTCAGGAATTTACATCTAAAGATAGTTAGTAAAAAGGTGATCTAAAAACATATAAAATAATTTTTTAGAATATTATTTTTATTCAAACTTATTATACATGAACACAATGATAACCTCTTTATTTAGTTTATAAATCCAAAATGGAGTGATATTAAGAAATCGCTTACAAAAACTCTTGAAATATATATAATGATATTAGTATACTAATAGACAAGTTAGTAATTATTTCTATATAATTACTTCTGTATCTAAAGTAAAAACGCGCAGCCAAATGGGGAAAAACGTCATTTTCAAGTTTTTTAAGGGATGAGTGACAACAGAGAGGAGAGAGTGCAATGGGAAAACTATTTAAAAAGAAGTCAATCGAGCAATTATTAGAACAAAGTCAAAACAAATCTCTAGTCAAAACATTAGGAGCATTCGATTTGACTCTTCTTGGTATTGGAGCCGTAATAGGAACGGGGGTTTTAGTATTAACAGGCTTAGTAGCTGCTAACGATGCTGGACCAGCCGTTATTTTTTCTTTTATATTGGCTTCTATTGTATGCGGTTTTGCAGCGCTGTGCTATGCGGAATTCGCTTCAACTATACCTGTATCTGGGAGCGTTTACACCTATACATATGCAACCATCGGCGAAGTGGTAGCGCACTTAATGGGGTGGACGTTGCTTTCTGTCTATTTGTTAACAATGTCAGCAGTAGCAAACGGCTGGTCTTCTTATTTTAACAACTTTTTAGAAGGCTTTGGTTTTTCGCTGCCAAAAGAATTGATTACGATCCCTGCAAATGGAGGTCTAGTGAACCTTCCTGCTATTTGTATTACGCTTCTTATTACATGGCTGCTTTCAAGAGGAACAAAAGAAAGTAAAAAAGTGAATAACTTTATGGTGCTTGTTAAATTGTTTATTATTCTTCTTTTTATTATTGTAGGAGCTTTTTATGTAAAACCGTCTAATTGGACACCTTTTATGCCTTATGGAATTGAAGGTGTTGTGACAGGGGGCGCGGCCGTATTTTTTGCTTTCTTAGGTTTTGATGCCTTATCTACATCAGCAGAAGAGGTAAAGAATCCGCAGCGCAATTTGCCCATTGGAATTATTAGTTCACTTGTGATCTGCACGATTATTTATGTAGCAGTATGCCTTGTTATGACTGGAGTTGTTTCGTACAAGGAACTGAATGTTCCAGAAGCAATGGCCTATGTTCTCCATTCAGTAGGACAAAATGCAGTGGCAGGAGTTATTGCTGCAGGAGCTGTCATTGGAATCATGGCTGTTATTTTCGCCTACATTTATGCAGCAACACGCATTTTATTCTCAATGAGCCGCGACGGCTTGCTGCCAAAAGCATTTGCTAAAACAAATGAGAAAACCGGAGTTCCGACTCTTTCTACTTGGCTAGTAGGGATTATCGGAGCGTTAATTTCAGGGTTTATTGATCTAAAAGAACTTGCGAATTTAGCAAATATCGGAGCTCTTTTAACTTTCGGCATGGTGGGCGTCAGCATTATCATCTTACGTAAAACGCATCCAACTTTAAAACGTGGATTTACAATGCCGTTTGTCCCTGTTTTACCAATTTTATCTGTATTATCTTGTTTATTTTTAATGATTAATCTTCCTAAAACAACATGGCTGTATTTTAGCATATGGATTGTGCTTGGTATAGTTGTATATGTCAGTTATTCTCGTAAACACAGTCGATTAACAAGTAAAGAAATGAAAAAAGCGAGTTAAAAGTAAAAAAAGAGCCTTTCAGCAAAGAAAGGCTCTTTTTTACTTGTTGTTCGGTTGTTAGACAGTTAGGACGATTGTTCACTATGTTTTTTGCGTGTTTCCACAATAAAAAGACAAGTGCTGATAACAAAAGCTGTTCCTACAAAAATAGCGCCGACCCAAGGAAGTGAAGTAAGTCCCATATGGTTAATAATTACGCCTCCGAAAAAGGCACCAAAAGCATTTCCTAAGTTAGCAAACGAGTGATTCGAAGTAGAAGCTAAAGCAGGTGCTTCCTGTGCTAAGTTCATAATTTTCACTTGAATACCAGGCATTACAGCAAATGCTGCTGCCCCCCAGAAAAACAGCGTGATAATCGCTGCTGTTGGGCTTTTAACGGTAAACGTAAAAATAGTCAGCACAATACAAAGAAAAGCAAATATACCTACAACCGAAGGCATTAACTTCCAGTCTGCTAGCTTGCCTCCAACAACGTTTCCGAGCGTAACGCCGCATCCATATAATACAAGAATCCACGTAACGCTATGTTCACTTACTCCTGTAACGTCTTCAAGAAGCGGTGTAATGTACGTAAATACAGTAAATAAACTGCCGCATCCTATTGCGCTTAAAAGAAGCATCACAAGAAGTTTTGGTTGAGTAAAAGCAGCAAACTGCTGTTTCAGACCCGTTAATTTGTCTTGACCAAGCTTTGGGATAAACAGAATAATACCAATAAATGCAATAATCCCCATGATCGTAATAGCCCCAAACGAAGCTCTCCAGCCTAAGTGTTGCCCAATGAATGTTCCCACAGGAACGCCGATGATATTTGCAATGGTTAAACCTGCCATCATCGTTGCGACAGCACTTGCACGTTTATGAGGTTGTACGAGCCGTGAAGCAATAACAGCGCCTACTCCAAAGAAAGTACCGTGACATAATGCCGTAACTAAACGAGCTCCCATTAAAATTCCATAGCTGGGTGCAATAATAGCAATTGCATTTCCAAGAATAAATAAAAGCATAAGTAAACAAAGCAGAAGCTTTTGAGGAAGTCGATGAGTAAAAATGGTTAAAATTGGCGCGCCGATTGCTACTCCTAACGCATAGCTTGTAATTAGCTGTCCAGCAGTCGAAATGCTAACATGAAGGTCTTCCGCAACGTTAGGCAGTATCCCCATAATAACAAATTCTGTCATTCCAATAGCAAAAGCTCCAAGAGTTAATGAGATGAGAGCAATTGGAAAGGAATCTTTCTTACTGACCTGCTCATTAGCATGCATTGTATTCATGTGTAATCACCCTTTCTGTGTATAAAATTTATATCTCCTTGAAAAGAAGTCAATTACTAATAATACTTAAGTGATGGAGCTTTGACAACCAAAAAAGCTGATGTAAGCGGTATCTTTCGAGATTTCTATTTATCTTTATCATATATGAAGACAGTCAGACATAAATTTATTGACAGAATAAAGTTTAGCCATATAAACTATTTTTAAAGTTGAATAGTTTACACCTATAAACTAAATAAGCAAAGGAGGGAAAGAAGTGAGGAAAAGCAAGTTATATCAAGCTGTAGAACTTTTTGAAGAAGTGCTGTTTGTAGGAACAGAAGTAATTCATAGAGAGCTCAGCCATAACCTCTTTGAACATGTCTCTAGGCAGCAGTTTGATTTGTTAAATAGTTTAATGATTAAAGGTCCATGTTCACCTGGCAGTCTTGCTGTCTTGCAAGGTGTTCATAAAAGTGCCATTTCGAATCGAATCAAAAAACTGCTCGAAAAAGGGCTTGTGGAGTGGGACACTAATGAACTAGAGAGCGATAAACGTTCTAAGCTTATTAAGATTACGGCTGAAGGAGAAAAGGTAATAAATGACGGAAATGCCGCGTGTTTTAGTATCATTGAGAATTTGTTTAATGATGTAGAAGAAGAAAAAATAGATACATTTATTGAAATTCTTACAATGGCAAAAGAAAAGTTAACTACAAAAGGGGAAAGCAAAAAATGAAATTTATTGTGAAATTTAAATGGGTGATTGCGGCCTTTATTTTAGCTTTAACAGTTATATTGATGCTAACGGCACCAAATTTAACAAAGCTCGCAAGTGAAAAAGGCCAGTCTCAGCTTCCCGAAGATGCCGTTTCATCTAGAGCCAGCCAAATTCTAAAAAATGCCGGAGAAGACAGTAATACCATCAGCATGGTTATCAAGTTAGATAACGCATTAGATAAAGATAGTGAGAAACAAATACAGAAAATCATTGATAAGACAGAGAAAATTAAAGGTGTAGAAGATGTCGCAACGCCTTTAACAGATGATCAAGATGTTCGTAATCAATTAATGTCTAAAGACAAAAAAACCGTTTTAGTTCCGGTTACTGTCAGTGGATCGGATGAAAAAGTTGAAAAAATAGCGGATCAGATTTATGATAGCGTGCCAAAAGACGTTACGGCATATGTAACAGGTGCATCTCTTATTAATCAGGATTTTGCACACAGTTCAGAAGAAGGGTTAAAGAAAACTGAGTTTATTACTATCTTTTTGATTTTAGGTTTGCTTTTACTCGTTTTCCGTTCAGTCGTGACGCCGTTTATTCCTATTTTAATTGTGGGAATCACATACTTAATCAGTCAATCGTTATTAGGTATTTTAGTTAAAAATGTTGATTTTCCAATCTCAACGTTCACGCAGACGTTCTTAGTAGCTATTTTGTTTGGAATTGGTACGGATTACTGCATTCTTTTACTTAATCGTTTCCGTGAAGAATTGGCAAACGGACATGATAAAGTAGAAGCCACAATCACGGCTTATCGTACAGCAGGAAGAACGTTATTTATCAGCGGAATTGCCGTATTTATTGGGTTTTCAGCCATTGGATTTGCCAAGTTTGCCATTTTCCAGTCGGCTGTCGGGGTAGCAGTGGGCGTAGGTGTACTGCTAGTAATTTTATTTACTCTGCTCCCACTTTTTATGGTTACGCTTGGAGAAAAATTATTTTGGCCGTCTAAAAAAGTGGCTTCTCATAGCGATAATAAGCTGTGGGGGTTTTTAGGAAGAAAGGCAGTGGCGCGGCCGTTCGTATTTTTAGTTATTACAGCGATTATTACCGTGCCTTTTATTGTAACGTATGACTCTAAAGTGTCGTTTGATTCTACTGCTGAAATCAGCAGTGATTATAAATCTATAAAAGGACTAAACGCTATCAGTGACGCATTGGGAGAAGGAAAAGCGTTTCCTGTCAATGTTATTATTAAAGGAGATAATGAGTTAACAAAGGCAGATGTTATTCCTTATTTAGGAAATATAAGCAAAGCAATTGAAAAAGTGAATCACGTGGATTCTATCATGACTATCACACAGCCTACTGGAGAAAAGATTGATGATTTATATGTTAATTCACAGCTGGGCTCTGTATCAGACGGAATCAAAGATGCTGTTAAAGGAATCGGGGATGTAAAAAAAGGATTAAGTGATATTGAAAAAGGGTTAAATCAAATAGCTGGTCAAACCGGTTCTGCTTCTAAAGAATCTGGCGGGTCACTTGCCCCTGCTGCAGACGGATTAGCTCAAATTAATCAACAGCTGCAGCTTGTCAGCACTCAGCTCTCTACAACAGGAAATGTGCAGCAAGCAGTTCCTCAGCTTGCTGCAATCAGCAAACAGCTTACTGCCATTCAAACCGGTCTTCAACAAGCAAATGAGAATCTTTCAGCTCAGCAAGGTCAAGTAGGAACGCTATCAGACAATATCAATCAGTTAGCAAAAGGTGTTAACAGCGCGAATGATGGACTGACGAAAATCTCAGATGGCTTAACGAAAGCAACGGATATGCTTGATAATATGAGTGACAGCTCAACAGTTAGAGATACGGGGATTTATCTTCCAGAAGAAGTGATGAAAGATAAAGGGTTTAAACAATCCATCGATAACTATTCCTTTGCAGATGGAAAAGGAGTTAAGCTAAGTGTAGTGCTTGATCAAAATCCATATTCTGAAGAAGCCATTTCAACCGTAAAAAATATTGAAAAAGCGGTGGCAAACGAAGTTGTCGATACACCGTTTGACCATACGGAAATTGTGTACGGAGGCGTATCGAGCTCAAATGCGGATTTAAAAGATTTATCCACAACGGATCTTTCACGCACAATGGTCATTATGATGATTGGACTGTTTATTGTTTTGACTATTTTATTCCGTTCAATGATCATGCCTGTATATATGATTGCTTCACTGCTGCTTACGTATTATACAGCAATGGGAATCTCAGAGCTTCTATTCGTGGATATAATGGGGAATGACGGAATCAGCTGGGCAGTGCCGTTCTTTAGTTTTGTTATTTTGGTTGCCCTGGGAATTGACTATTCTATTTTCTTGTTAGACCGTTTTAACGAAGAAGTGAAAAGCGGCGTAGCAGAAGGAATGGTTACGTCCATGAGTAAGATGGGGTCGGTTATTATCACTGCTGCTATTATCTTAGCCGGAACGTTTGGGGCTATGATGCCATCGGGTGTATTAACACTTGTTCATGTAGCAACGGTTGTTATTATTGGTCTTTTACTTTATGGCCTTGTCATTCTTCCGCTTCTTATGCCAGCGATTGTCGTAACGCTTGGAGAAGGAAACTGGTGGCCGTTTATTCGAAAAAAAGAAAAATACAAAGTAGAAGAATAACTTGTATATGCTAGCTGTATCAAAAATCAGATACTTGTTAGGAAATAGTGATAAACGCCTGTATAGCGTTAAACATTGTATAGGATAAAAATGAAGGATAGATGAGCGTCATAAGAATGCTCTATCTATCCTTTTTGTATTATTGGAAAACGTGAGTATAGTTTAAAAGCACAATCAAGCAGGTGCTTTTATAAATACACCTAGTCGAATAAAAGACCTCTCATCAGGAAAACCTATAGTCAAAAACATGAGGGAGGTTCTTTTATGAAATTTGTAAATTTCTTCGCTAATCAGCGAGACAAACGACGAGAACAAATGCGCGAAGCAGGAACATGTCCAGATTGCTTAGGGAAACGATTCCACCATATTGGACTTTATTTTGTACATGTTTATGAGTGTCCGAGCTGTCAAGGCAAAGAAGATATGTAATAAAATCTTCAGAAGTAAGGCAAAGGCAGTCTCTATGCAGATTATGATCTGAAACCTTCTTATTTTAGAGAAGGTTTTTATTTTTTTGAAGGTGAACGGTTGCTTGTATGTTTTGTGTTAGCAACCTTTACATATTTATTTTCTGTCTAACTAGATTCGATTAGTATAGTTATTAAGTTACTTTAATGTCTCAAGTTAGCAATTTAAATAAAAAGGAGGAAAGGATGAAGGAAAAAGAGACTCGTAGCTTGCAATACTGTATTTCGAATATTAAATATGAGGAGCTGATGCTAGATGGCAACGTTACATTTAGATAAACTATATAAAATATATGATAAAAAGAATATCGCCGTAAATGATTTTAACCTTCAGATTAAAGATAAAGAGTTCATTGTATTTGTTGGACCTTCAGGCTGTGGTAAATCTACTACGCTGCGAATGATCGCTGGTCTAGAAACAATTTCAAAAGGTAATTTTTACGTTGATGGAAAGCATATGAACGAAGTAGCTCCAAAAGATCGTAATATCGCTATGGTTTTTCAAAACTATGCTCTTTACCCTCATATGACAGTTCGAGAAAATATGGCATTTGGTTTGAAGTTAAAAAAAATAAAGAGAGATGAAATTGATAGACGTGTAAATGAAGCCGCTAAAATGCTAGGACTAGAGACATATTTAGAGAGAAAACCAAAAGCTTTGTCAGGAGGGCAGCGTCAGCGAGTTGCTTTAGGTCGTGCTATTGTTCGGGAAGCAAAAGTTTTCTTAATGGATGAACCATTATCTAATTTGGATGCGAAGCTGCGAGTACAGATGCGTGCTGAGATTATTAAACTGCATCAAAGGCTGCAAACAACAACAATCTATGTGACGCATGATCAAGTGGAAGCTATGACAATGGCTACTCGCCTAGTTGTTATGAAAGACGGGATTATTCAACAGATCGGAACTCCTCAAGATATTTACAGCCATCCTAGGAATGTATTTGTAGGCAGTTTTATTGGATCGCCCGCAATGAATTTTTTTCGAGGGTATCTCCAAGGCACTTATTTTATAATGGGAAAAACTAAAATACAGCTTCCTGATTTTCTAATACACGCTTTACATTCTCAAGGTCATAATGAGAAAGAGGTCATAATGGGTGCGCGTCCTGAACACATTGTATATCATAAAGAGGATAGTAAGAGAGAGTTGAACAATGAGTTTTGCTTCACTACGACACTAGATATGATAGAGGTACTAGGTGCTGAAACAATTTTATATGCTAGTTTAGAAAAGCAAACGTTTGTGGCTCAAGTGCCTCTTTTATGTGAGTTTGAAGCAGGGGACAAAGGCGCTTTTTCGTTGAATTTAACCTACGTGCATTTCTTTAATGGAGAAACAGAAGAGCGCATTTCTACAAATGTAGATAAAAAAGTTAAATATTCTGATAAATGTATTGACTAGTTAACGATTGCAGTTTAATATAACAATATATAACATTACATAATGTTGTATATCATATTTTATTTAAGGAGTGGGGAAAATGAGCAAAACAGTAGTGAATGTAAAAAGTGATGTGCAAGCCGTATTAAACGAATTAAAAAGCAAGCAAATTCGTAATGTGTTTTTCGTCGCATGTGGAGGGTCTTCTGCGATCATGTATCCAGCTAAGTATGTACTAGATCGAGAAGCTCAACATATTACATCCGATTTGTATAGCTCGAACGAATTTATCCACCGCAATCCGCAGCAGCTAGGAAAAGACTCCTTAGTTATTTTATGTTCCATGTCAGGAACAACTCCTGAGACTACAGAAGCAGCTAAGTTCGCTAAAAGCAAAGGCGCTTATGCTGTAGCCTTAACAAATGAACCTACTTCACCTTTAGCACACAGCGCAGATATTTTTATTAAGTATGAATGGGGCAATGATATCGATGCTTTTGAAACAAACTTAGGCGTTTTATATCAGCTTGTATTTGGTCTCTTATACGTAGCAGAAAAAAATGATAAGTTTGCAAAGTTAGTTACTAGCTTAGAAAATCTACAGTCTGTTTATGAAAAAGCTCTAGAATACGAAGCGAGCAATGCGAGAAAATTCGCCGAATCACATAAGTCTGAACCGGTTATTTATACAATGGCCAGCGGTTCGAACTATGGAGCAGCATATTCATTCAGCATCTGTATCTTGATGGAAATGCAGTGGATTCATTCTCACGCTATTCACGCTGGAGAATATTTCCACGGTCCATTCGAAATTATTGATGAAAACGTACCGTTTATCATCCTAGCTGGACTAGACGAAACGAGACCTTTAGAAGAACGCGCCTTATCATTCTCTAAACGATATGGAAAGAAATTAACTGTTCTAGATGCAAAAGCATATGACTTCGAAGGAATTGATAAAGATGTGCAAGGGTATATTGCTCCTCTTGTATTAAACCGTGTACTGCGTCAGTATGCCGAAGAATTAGCTGAAGCACGCAATCATCCTTTAAGTAAAAGACGCTATATGTGGAAAGTAGAATATTAATAATCACCTAATAAAGATAGAAATCTGTATATTTTCCTTACGAGTTATACTATAATGTTATAAAACATTATAGTATAACTTATATATGAAAGCACTTACAATAAGGGGGTTTCTATATGAAAAAGACAAATTTAATCTTAGCCTCACTTTTAAGTTGTTCTTTAATGCTCGGGGGGTGTGCTGGAAAACAAACGTCTTCAGACTCAGACACAGGAAAGACAACATTAACATTCTTTCACAGATGGCCAAAAGAACCTGAAAAAAGCTACTTTGAAGAAGTTGTAAAAGAATTTGAAAAACAGCACCCTGATATTGATATTAAAACAGAAGCGGTCTTAAACGATTCATATAAAGACAAAATTAAAGTTATGACAGGCACTAATACCCCTCCTGATGTGTACTTTTCTTGGAGCGATGAGTTTGCTAGACAATTTGTCAGAGGAAACAAAGCCTTAGATTTAACCTCTTATTATAAGAAGGATTCAGCGTGGTCTTCCAAGCTTGTTCAGTCTCAAATTAAACCCTATACCGTTAATAAGAAAATTTACGGTGTTCCTGTCACAATGGATGGGAAAATGTTTT
>Ga0209147_100680_pt1 | contig 17527 bp, 16 predicted proteins | sample AraplaCol_mLB_r2_FD_184278 | JGI IMG/M metagenome (GOLD analysis project Ga0209147, IMG submission 184278) | Arabidopsis root microbial communities from North Carolina, USA - plate scrape CL_Col_mLB_r2 (SPAdes) (version 2) | ecosystem: Host-associated > Plants > Roots > Endosphere | place: USA... | reverse complement strand
CCTTTTTGGTTGTTGCACCAGCCTGCCTATTTCATGTCATGAAGGTGAGTTGTTTTCTCGATCGTTTATTCAATAATCGGTAGAGGCACAGCCTTTTTTAAAAAACCTTTGGCTGGGTTTACTTTCTTATTCCCTTTTTACGTTTTTATTTTCATGGGAGTTTATCGGCCCCAGTCTAACCAATGCTAAAACCCTCCCCGGTCAGAACCGAAGGAGGGTTTCGCCATTTACACATATGGAATTCGAAGTATTACCGACTCTAATGTAAATTTAGTAACTCTAATGTTAATTTAGTAACTCTAATGTAAATTTAGTAACTCTAATGTAAATTTAGTAACTCTAATGTCACTGAACATGGACAACAGTGACAGTATTACACCCACACCCTACTCCACCGTCACACTCTTCGCCAAATTCCGTGGTTTATCCACGTCCAGCCCACGAGCGACGGAAGCGTAGTAAGCGAGCAATTGCAATGGAATGACGGTCAAAATCGGTGTCAGCATCGGCAAGGTGGATGGCATGTAAATCACTTCATCTACAGCCTTCACCAGGTCGGTGTCGCCTTCGGTAGCGAAGCCCAGAATTCGGCCGCCACGCGCTTTGACTTCGACGATATTGCTCACCATTTTTTCAAAGATATCTGGTTGGGTAGCCAGTGCAACGACTGGTACGTTTTCTTCGATTAGCGCAAGGGTACCATGCTTCAGTTCTCCAGCAGGGTAAGCCTCGGAGTGAATGTAAGAGATCTCTTTCAGCTTCAGGGAGCCTTCCAGCGATACGGCGTAGTCAAGGCTGCGTCCGATGAAAAAGACGCTGTTCTCCTCTCTGATGCTCTCAGCGAAATCACGCATGCGCGAAGCTTCGGATTCTTCCAGCATGGAAGCAATCTTGCCCGGAATAGCTTGCAAATGCTCGACAACATTCGCAATCTCGTCCCCCGGCAACGTCCCTTTTACCTCTGCCAGATAGAGAGAAAACAGATAAAGGGTAACCACTTGGGAGGTATACGCTTTGGTAGACGCTACGGCCACCTCAGGGCCAGCCCAGGTGAACAGTACCTCATCTGCCTCACGCGCTACAGAGCTGCCCACGACGTTGGTGATTGCCATGACCTTGACGTTGCTCTTCTTGGCTTCCCGCAGCGCTGCCAAGGTATCCGCTGTCTCCCCAGACTGACTGATGACGATCATCAGGGTCTTGTCGGTGTAGATCGGGTCGCGGTACCGGAACTCGGATGCGACAGCCACTTCGACTGGTACACGTGTCCATTTTTCGATGACGTCCTTCCCGACCAGACCCGCATGCATGGACGTACCGCAGGCCACGATATAGATGCGGTCATAGACTGCCAGCTCGGCATCGCTCATTTTCAATTCAGGCAGTACGATGCGCTTGCGTTCCTGATCGATGCGCGCACCCATGGTATCGCGAACGGCTTGCGGCTGCTCATGAATTTCTTTCAGCATAAACGAGTCATAGCCGCCTTTTTCCGCTTGCACCAGGTCCCAATCGACATGGAAAACGTCCCGCTCCACTTTTTTTCCTGTCTCCACGTCGAACAGCTCTACGCTATCGCGGGTCAGTACCGCCATCTCGCCTTCATTCAAAATGTAGACGTCACGTGTATGCTCCAGAATAGCCGGAATATCCGATCCGATAAAGCTTTCCCCTTCGCCGATCCCCACTACCAACGGACTTGCCAAGCGAATGGCCACCAGTTTATCTGGCTCATGCTTGGTCATGATCCCGAGTGCATAGGCACCGCGCATCTGTTGTACTGCCCTGCGAGCTGTCGAGACAATATCGCCGTCATACAAGTCTGCCAACAGGTGAGCAATGACTTCTGTGTCCGTCTCAGAAGTGAAGGTATAGCCCTTTTTCAACAGCTCTTCCTTGATCGGCATGAAGTTCTCGATAATCCCGTTATGAACGACAGCAAAATCGCCCTTCTCATCCAGATGCGGATGGGAATTCTCGTCGGACGGTTTGCCATGTGTCGCCCAACGCGTATGTCCGATCCCCATGAATCCGCCCAATGGCTCCGAATCCAAACGATCCTCCAGCACAGCTAGACGGCCTTGGGCTTTATCCATTTGCAGACCCTGATCATTCAATACAGCGATTCCAGCCGAATCATAACCGCGATACTCCAGCTTGCGCAGTCCCCCGATGATGACCTCTTGCGCTAATTTATCTCCAATATATCCAACGATTCCGCACATAAGTAAGTGATCCCCTTCCCTGTTGACGGGGACACAACCCAATGCCGATGGTACGGGGGATGTGCCCCCGCCATTCCATTTGTATTTGTAAATGGTGTTCCATACTATTCACACGATGACAAAAAACGTATCAAGCGCAGGTTTTTGTCCATCCGATCACTCCGATGTTTTGTCCCTGCGCTCCACGGCAGTGATACGACTGCCGGGAGGTACCCGCCGAATTTCTCGATAAACCTCCACCTCGTCCACTGTACTCCACGTCGGGCAGCTACAGTGCTGGCGCTTAACAACCTTTGCTTCAATCATCCGCTCTCTTCTTCTGTCCCCGCCTCCCTTCAAAGTGAAAAAATGATTCATGCTCACACACTTTATCATATCGCCATCAATACGGCAATCCGGATATTCTCCTAAATCCGTCGGTTGTATAAAAGGGAGTGGCTACACACCACTCCCTTCACCTTATTCACACAAGCTCTTGTTTGACAACGTCTACGATGCGATTGACCAGGCTCTCCAGTTGGCTTTCGTCTGGTCCCTCTGCCATTACCCGAACGATGGGTTCCGTACCAGAAGGACGCACCAGAACACGGCCATTGCCTTCAAGCTCTTCCTCTACTTCGCGAATCGCCTGCTCGATCGCGACATTGCCTGCCAGCTTGGATTTATCTTCGACACGCACGTTGATCAGAAGCTGCGGATACTTGGTCATTACCTGCTTGAGCTCGGACAACGTTTGACCCGACTCCTTGATGATATTCAGCAGTTGCAGACCCGTCAGCAGGCCGTCTCCCGTCGTGTTGTAATCCAAAAAGACGATGTGGCCCGATTGCTCGCCACCCAGATTGTAGCCGCCGCGAATCATTTCCTCCACGACGTAACGGTCACCTACAGCAGTCTTGGTAGTGTTGATCGCACACTCCTCCATGCCTTTGAAAAAGCCCATATTGGCCATCACTGTGGTCACGACCGTATTGTTGTTCAGCTTGCCTTTGGCTTTCATCGCACGGGCGCAGATTGCCATGATATAGTCTCCATCGACGATTTCACCCGTTTCGTCCACTGCAATGCAACGGTCAGCGTCCCCGTCGAAGGAAAGTCCCAGATCAGCTTTATGCTTCAGCACTTCCTCCTGCAGGCGCTCAGGATGGGTCGAACCGCAATTCTCGTTGATATTCACGCCATTCGGATTGGCTCCGATGGTGATGACTTCTGCTTCCACGTCTGCAAACAGACGGGCTGCCAACGAAGAGACTGCCCCATTCGCACAATCAAGCACGACCTTCAATCCATCAAAACGTTCGCCCACAGTACTTTTCAGGTGAGACAAGTACTTCTGTCCGCCCTCCAGGAATTCCAGGACCGTACCGATCTGTTCTCCGGTCGGGCGCGGCATCGTATCCTCTGCAGCATCCAGGTATTGCTCAATTTCTGCTTCCATGACATCCGACAGTTTAAAGCCATTGCTGCCGAAGAACTTGATTCCGTTATCCGGAAACGGGTTGTGCGAGGCGGAGATCATAACACCCGCATCCGCCCCCAGCGCACGTGTAAGATACGCGACTCCAGAAGTGGAGATGACACCCAGTCTGACTACTTCCGCTCCGACCGACAACAGGCCTGCCAACAGCGCACTTTCCAACATCTGTCCGGAAACACGCGTATCGCGCCCGATTACCACTTTTGGTTTCCCTTCCAGCTTGTGCTTGGTCAGCGCATACCCACCTACGCGTCCGATTTTAAATGCCAGTTCTGGTGTCAACTGCGTATTAGCTACACCGCGCACACCGTCAGTTCCGAAATACTTCCCCATGTTTGTCCCTCATTTCCTTCCTTGTGCACACAACAGCTTATGTCTACCTAGTCTTGTTCGTGATTTCCACTGTTACTTTTTTCGGTGCATTGGCAGCCGGCTTGATGTAGTCGGATTGGTTAAAAATGTAATTCAACGCAACCTCGTACACACCTGCTGGCATGTTGCTTACGTCTGCGACGATCTGCAAATCTTCTTGTCTGAATGCACTCAGCACCTCTGCAGCGCCGATTGCATCGAAGTCCACGGTAGAAATCTCATCCCCGTCAGTGGACAATACTTTTGCTTGCATGTTCTCCGATAACCCGCTGATGCGGATCGGTACCTTCTCCAGACCCTTCGTCGTGGAGGGGACTACCTTCAATGATACCTTCAAATACTCCGGATCTACCTTCACGATATTGTCCATTATCGGTATTTTTAGCTCCAGACGCGTATCTGATGTAAGGTTGCTCAGATCAATATTCGGCCCAGGGTACGTGCTTGCCTTCAAGGCATCTACCACTTCTTTAGGGCCATAGACGGTCACTTCATCCACGTTGCTATCCACACTAGCCAAACTATAGCCATTGGGCATTTCGTTCGTCAAGTTTATTTTCAGTGGTACTTTTACGAACGGACTTGTCACCGGAATGTTTACCTCGACCGTCAATGGGACGACATCTGCTCCTTGAATGACGTTGCCTGACTTGTCCACTACTTTCAATGGGACCGTAGTCTTGATCGGTGAAGTAGCGCCTTCCAGATCGACAGACGCCTTGACCGCAGCTACTGTGTCCACCTGGCTCTCCGGTACACGTACTAGGGCTCTGAATGGCTTGACGATGGGTTCTCCCGCCGAATATCCAGGAGCCACTTGTCCAAGCATCTCGACGTTAACTTCGCGTTCCACCGTTTTCTTCTCTTCCAGCGTGATCTCAACCATGTTGGGGATGATCCCCACTTTTACTTCTTCTGGAAAACCCTTGTACTGAACTGGTACTTTATGCGTTCCTTTCCCCAATCCCGTCGCATCTACGTAGACCTCCCAGGAATCAGAAGGGAAAAAGTTATGCCGGTAAAAGGGGTTGTTGCTCTGCAGCGCGACTTGCACGGTGCGCTGTTGCTTTACGACCTGATACTGGTCTGTATCGTATTTCACATGCAGGTTTACGCCGTCGATAAAAACAGGCTGGTTTCCGTCAATCGAAGAGGTCGGTTCTGATTCCAGGTTCACAACCATCCACATCATGACTGCCAATAAAAGGGCTACCGCCCGTGCAAACCAATGACTATTCAACCACTTATCCATGTTTTCGCCTCCATTGCCAACGACTTCCCATGGATTTCCCTTTGGAGAGAGGCTGTAGTTTTTCCGTCAGCATCTCTGCCAGTTGGGCCTCCGTCAAGTTGCGATTCATGTCTCCATTCGCGGCAAAGGATACCTGGCCTGTCTCCTCGGACACGATGATCGAGATCCCATCTGATACCTCGCTTAGCCCAATCGCTGCGCGATGGCGTGTCCCCAATTCTTTTGAGATGGAGTTGTTCTCTGATAAGGGCAAATAACAGGCAGCAGCGAGAATGGTGTCCTTGCGCATAATCACGGCCCCATCATGAAGGGGGGTATTCGGAATAAAAATATTAATCAATAATTCCGAGCTGACCCGGCCATTAATCCCGATCCCGGTCTCCACATAGTCGTTTAGACCTGTCTCTCTTTCGATTACGATCAATGCGCCAATGCGCCTCTTCGCCATGTAGGTAACGGATTTGCACACTTCCTGAACCATCCGGTTGACGCTGTCCTCATCATTCGTCCCGCTCGTACGGGAAAACAGCTTGCCCCGTCCTAACTGCTCCAATGCGCGGCGCAATTCAGGCTGAAAAATAATCACAACGGCTAGTACCCCGAAGGTGAACGCTTGTGACATCAGCCAATGAAGTGTCGTGAGCTGGAAATACTTGCTCACCAGCCAAGTAATGATAATCAGCAGAACGCCTTTTAACAATTGTACTGCTCGCGTACCGCGGATGAGCATGATTAATTTATATATCACGTATGTCACGAGTAATATATCCGTTCCATACCGTAGCAAATCCCCGTAATCCAACGATATCATAGCGAAGCCCCCATATCCCGCTCCATCTCAATGCAGGCAGTCTATCTCCTGTGGAAAAAGCACGGCTGCGCATGCCGTGCTGACGATTCCGTACTCTCTATTTTCTCTTATCGCATGATGGGAAGCAAGTCATTTCCAATATTTTTCACCTCATACCAGATCCAATCGACAATTGCCTCGATTGATTCCGTGTTGCCCACTACCTGAGCAGTTGAGGCTACGAAGACCTTTCCCTCGATGGCGACGACATTGCCGCGCACTTCGCCTTGTACTTCGACATCGCCGTTGCGCACGACCAAGTCCCCATCAATGCTGGTTCCAGCAGGGACCACCACGACATTGCGCTCACGATCTATTTTTAGTTTATCCATATTTGCGGAGGATACCTGTAAAATATCATTTCGATCAAACCAGTTGGCACTTAAGCTTCCGGCCATCAGTACGCAAAAGACAGCCGCTGCGGTAAGAAACGGATGGTTCCTCAACCAGGAGGAAACCAGGTTCTTCTTGGTTGGAGCGGGCAATTGCGCCAGAACGCGTGCCGTAAAGTCAGGCGAGACGTGAATATGCGATGCACTTTGTACAAATGCGATGACACGCTGCAATTCATGCATATGCTGGCGACAGCAAGAACATGTTTTCATATGCGCGAGCAGGCTTTGATTGGCTAGCTCGTCAGTCTCACCATCTAGACATTCGTGAATGAGGACAACCATTTCTCGGCATTCCATCTTATTTACTCCTTTCTCACATCAATCGCAACTTGCTGCGCAGCGCTTCCCGACCGCGATGAATTCGCGTCTTGATGGTCGTGATGGGCAGCTTAACTATGTCGCTGATTTCCTGCAAGGACAAGTCTTCAATGTAACGCAATATCATAATCGAACGATATTTGGGCTGCAAATGGGATAATGCGTCCTGCACCGTCTCCTGCAGCTCTTGCGTCACCACTTTATCCTCAGGTGTTCGTTCACTCGAAGACAAGCGCGAATACCAGTCGAGACCCTGGCCTGGTTCCACTTCTTCATCCAACGAAAAGTCCGGCTTTTTTTTTCGCCCGCGGTCAATACACAGATTGGTGGCGATCCGGTAAATCCACGTCGAAAACTTATAGCTTTCATCATAAGTATGCAAATTGGCATACACGCGCAAAAAGGTTTCCTGCGCAATGTCCTCGGCATCCTGGCGATTCCCCACCATGCGATACGCGAGCTGAAATATCTTGTCTTTATAAATCTCGACCAACTCAGCAAATGCTTCACGGTCTCCCCGCTTTGCTCGCTCGGTTAATCGCTTTTCTACAAAATCCATGCGATCCTCCCCGCAATACCGTAATCCTATATACGGACGATAAAGCATATGGTTTCGTATTTTCACATGTTTGTGCAGGTAAATGAAAGGGAAAACAGGTATATATCACAGCTGTATCCCCATATAGTAATGGTGATGACCCTACACAAAAATGACGCTGTAAGGAGAGTGGGACTGATGAAAAAAAATGATGTTCTCCTCCAAATCGAGCAGTTGCGCCAAGAACTGAATGACCGATACAAGGAGCAATCAACCATTACGCCAGAACTGGTGGAATTAAGCGTACAGCTCGATCATTTACTAAACAAGCTTCATCTCCGTACTTAATGTACTGTTTTCTCTAGGCAAAGTAAAGGATTTGCTCTGTAAAATACTGTTATATGACATGACAAAAAAGCTTTGGAAAAGTTCGTGGAACTTCCCCAAAGCTTTTTTCTTTTTACGCTGCCATACCTTTTTCCAATCATTACTTCAATGCATCCGGGAATTTCATCAAATCGAGATCGAACACCACTGGGAATAAGTAGTATGCCAGAAGGATAATCAATACGGTAGCAAGAATCGTGACCCACGTACCCTTGACCAGCATATCCATAATACTGACTTTTCCGGTTCCGAACACAATCGCCTGTGATGGAGTACCGATCGGAAGCATAAAGGCAAAACCTGCACCTAGAGCCGCAGCCGCCATTAAGGGCAATGGATGAACATCGACGGCTAGAGCTAATGTGGCCGCAATTGGAACAAAAATCGTGGTAATCGCTGTATTGGGAGCGATTTGTGTAATTCCAATTGTTAATAGAGTCGTAATGGACAAAATGATGATGTACGGTGTACCTTCCAACAACAATAGCTGGCTGCCAATCCATTTGGATAAATCTGTTCCGGCAAAACCTGCTGCGATGGCCAGCCCCCCGCCTACTAACAGTAAAACATCCCAAGGCATATGTTTTAAAGAATCGCTGCCGAGAATTCTGCCGCCATGTTTCTTCGAAGCAGGGATTAAATACAGCAGAATAGCACCGACCATGGCTATCATGGTGTCGCTAATACCTGGAATCACGCTCGTCCAGAGAAAGGATCTCGTTAACCACATAAATGCTGTAAAGGTAAATACAAGCGCTACAATCTTTTCTTCATATGTCATCTTACCTAAAGATGATTTCTCATTTAATACAAATTGGCGTCCATGCTCCAATTTTTTGACTTTCATCGGATAAGCAACCTTTGTAAGGTAAAAGGCTGTAAAAATCGCCAAGACGAAAACGAGAGGAAACGCAAACAAAAACCATCTGGCAAACGAGATTTCAATCCCATACATTTCTTTTACTAAACCAGCCAAAATCAAGTTAGGCGGTGTACCAATCAAAGTTGCGCTTCCGCCAATAATGCCTCCGAAACCGATCGCAAAAACCATTGATTTGGTGAATTTTTTCTCTTCTTCCGTTGTATACGTGCCTTCTTTTTTCATTAACTCGACTACTTTGTACGCAATTGCGGTCCCGATCGGAATCATCATCATGACAGTCGCTACATTGGAAATCCACATGGACAGAAATCCTGTCGCGAACATAAAACCGTATACTAACCCGGATGTGCTCGTGCCCACAAATCCAATAATCGTCAAGGCAATCCGTTCATGAAGCCTCCATTTTTCCAATGCTAATGCAATGGCGAACCCACCCAGGAAGAGAAAAATGTTCGGATCGCCATAGCTTCTGGTAGCCTCTGTACCGCTGATCGTCCCTAATAAGGGCAACAAGACGATTGGCAGCAGCGAAGTAATCCCAAGCGGCATGGCCTCCAGAATCCACCAGGTCGAAAGCCAAAGCGTCGTTGCTAATACAGCCCTTCCCGGATCGCTGAGACCAGGAAGAGGCAAAAAATATAATGTAATCAAAAAGAGTGCCGGTCCTAAAAACAACCCAACCAATTGACTGGTTGTATATGCTTGCTTCCCTTTGTCAGGTTGGTGATCTCCTCCATCAGGATCAGTTGATGGTACTGAGCTTGTATTCGATATTGCTGTGTGATCTTTTCGTTTTCGAAGAGATGCAAATGTCAGCAAATCCTTCGTTCTTTTATGCGACGACCACAATGAATGGCTAATCGAGCGTATCGTTTTTTCCATTTCCCCATCCTCCTTAGCTTATACCTGGTAGAGCGCTTACATTTCTTTCATTCTTAGGAGCTCCCCTCCTCAACAGGCATCCCCATATACGCTTCGCTGAAAAAGAATAAAAAAGGCCCTTTAAAAAGGTGAGTCCACGATAATGGCATCACACATTTTTAAAAGGCCGATCGTTTACTAAGGTAGATTAAAAAAGGTTATTTTTTAATCGTTAATAAACAGGCGTTTCAAATTTTATGTTTTATCTTATTTATAATTATATCGAATTTTTATTTACTTGCAATATTATTTTTAAAAAATACAATTTTCCAAATCTTTGTATGCATGTCAGATCATGATTATACTTGCACATTTTCAATAATCGTCGAGATCCCTAGGCCACCTGCGATACATAGTGTGACGAGGCCGTATTTTTTTCCTGTTCGCTCAAGCTCATGGGCCAATTTCGTGAATAGAATCGCACCTGTCGCACCGATTGGGTGCCCCATCGCAATCGCCCCGCCATTTGGATTCACTTTATTCAGATCCAGTCCTAATTCCTTGATACAGCCAAGCGCCTGTGCTGCAAACGCTTCGTTTAACTCGATCACATCAAGATCATCTATTGTTAAACTCGTTTGTTTTAGTGCCTTTAAGGTAGCATGCACAGGACCCATTCCCATGATTTCGGGAGAACAGCCAGCTGCAGCCTGGGCAATGATGCGTGCTTTTGGTTGATAACCGCGTTTCCGCGATTCTTCTTCTGACATCACGAGCAAGGCTGCCGCTCCATCGTTGCGGCCGCTTGAATTGCCTGCTGTCACGGTGCCGCCTTCTTTAAAAACAGGCTTCAGACTAGACAACTTATCAAGCGTTGTTTCTCGAGGATGTTCATCTACTTTAAAATCAATGGAGCCTTTTCTACTCTTAATCTCATACGGGACAATTTCTTGTTCAAAATATCCTCTCGCTATCGCATTGCGAGCATTCTCTTGGCTTCTTAAGGAAAATTCATCTTGTTCCTCTCGAGAAATACGGTATTTTTCCGCAATGTTTTCTGCAGTTACACCCATAATTAAATCACCGTATACTTCTCTTGGTTGAGACCCAGGCTGACTAGCTGTATTGGGGTCCTTTAACAGAGTGTCCCCAGCCTTTACGCCAAAACGCACATGATTCACATAGTAAGGAGCTGTACTCATCGATTCGGCGCCGCCTGCAATGATGATATCACTTATGCCAGCCTGAATCTGCTGAGCGGCAGAGTTGACAGCTTGCACGCCAGAACCGCACTGTCTGTGAACTGTGTAAGCAGGAACTTCTACGGGAATTCCTGCTCGTAGCGCTGACACCCTAGCCATGTTTGACACATCGGCACTTTGTTTTGCCTGGCCCATGATAACTTCCTCGATCTGGTCCTTATCCAAGCCTGTGCGAGCGATTAATGCTTCGATGACTTTTGCTCCTAGAAAATCGACAGCTTCATTCCCAAGCGTACCACCTAATTTTCCAATGGCGAGTCGAACAGAATCTACAATTACAACGCTTTTCAAGTTATCATCCCCAATTGATTTCACGATTCCTTATTTTGCAAGAAATGATCGTGGTATTTTTGATGGGCGACCTTTAACGCGACAATCAATGCCTGCTGCGATGGGATAATGCAATCATTTTCTACATCTTTAAGAAGAGGACTGATATCTTCGCTAAAATCTGTCCCAATAATGAGGCGCTTCAAATAATCTTTAGCCAAATCCGTAATAAACGTAGAATCCACGTTCACGACAATGTGTTTTTGTTTATGAATCTCCAGCATTACTCCGATTTGCTTATTATTTTCATACATCGGTGTATTTTGTGGAGCTTTTGCATAAGCAGTAATAAATACTGTCGGCATTCCCATCGTTCAACACCCTTTCAAGAGGAAAGATAGTACATATACTCTTATCTTATCAAATTCCCTTGAAGTATTGAGTTTATGACTAGATCAGGTTATGACAATATTCCCTAGAATAATGCTTCACTTTCTCCCTATCTATTTCCAAACCAAAACCAGGCCCATTTGGAATGACAATTTCAAAGTTTTCATATTGGATGTCGTTTACTGTAATCTTATCCTTGAATAACATGGGACCAAATAGTTCCGTGCCAAATTCAAACTCCCCGACCGTAGCATATACAGAAGCACACACCGCCGTTCCTAGGCTGGATTCAATCATCGTACCCCCATACATGCCAAAGCCTGCTCCTTCTGCAATCGCCGCCACCTTTTTCGTCTCCAATAAACCGCCATGCTTGCACGGTTTTAGGGCAATAGAATTACCGAAACGATTCTTGGCGATTTGATACACTTCATAGACAGAATTCGCCGATTCATCCGCCATGATCGGGACTTTAAATCTTTCGGTTAATCGGGCCATCCCTTCAAAATTCCATGTAGGCAATGGCTGTTCAACCATTGAAACTCCGCCCTCTTGCAATGCTTCAATACAGTAATGGGCGGTTGTCTCATCCCAAGCCTGATTGACGTCCACAGTAACCCGGGCCTGGTCACCCAATGCAGCGATAATTTTTAAGACATGATCTACATTTTTATAAGGGTCGCCTTTGCCAATCTTCAACTTAAAGATTTTGTGGCGCTTTTGTTGTAAAAATTCTTTGGCTTCTTCAATATCTTTCGCTGTATCACCGCTAGCCAATGTCCAGGCAAGCGGTAAAGAGTCATGGATTTTCCCACCCAGCAGTTCATAAGCAGGAACGTTTTTGCTTTTCGCCAACAATTCGATCATTGCAGCTTCCACGACCGCTTTTGCAAAGTGGTTGCCCCTTACTGCCTTTGCAACCTCTACCATGATCTTGGAAAAATAAGTCGGATCCTTGCCAAGCAAATGCGGCGTGATGTATTTATCAATATTGGCCTTGATCGCTTCGGGTGTACCTTCCCCGTAAGAAGCACCCCCGATCGTTGCCACCTCTGCCCAACCTTCCAAACCGTCTTCGTTAGTAATACGTGCAACCACAATCGATTGCTCGACAATGGTATGCATCGCTAACTGATGCGGGCGTACTGTCGGAATATCCAGGATAAAGATGTCTACTGAACGTATTTTCATTTAAGATTCAACTCCTAGTTGTTCGATAAATTCAGCTTCTGTTTTTGCTCGCACTTCCTCGATAGTGACACCAGGCATGAGTTCTACCAATCGTAATGTTTGATTACCTACTTCAAATACAGCTAATTCTGTAATGATTGTATCGACATGCCGAGTAGAGGTAATCGGATAGGTGCATTCCTTTACAATTTTTGAGCTGCCATCCTTATTCGTGTGTGTCATGGCAAGGATGACTTTTTTTGCTCCCACTAATAAATCCATCGCGCCGCCAACGCCCATGATGTTTTTCCCAGGCACGGCCCAGTTGGCTATCACACCGGTTTGATCGACTTGCAGGACCCCGAGGATCGCAACATCGATATGCCCGCCGCGAATCATCGCAAATGAATCAGCGCTATTAAAATAAGAGGCGCCAATGGCTTCTCCCACCGGCAATTTCCCAGCATTCACGAGGTTGGGGTCGATGTCTTGTTCTTCAACATCCGTTACACCTAGCAGCCCATTTTCTGTGTGCAAATATATACTTTCATCGTGTATATATTCCGCTACTAGAGTCGGAATCCCGATGCCTAAGTTGACTGTGCAAGGCCCCGATAGTTCCTTCGCTGTACGTTTTGCAATCAGATGTTGTATTTCATTTTTATTTATTGTCCGATTCTCCGAAGTGTTTGTACTCATTTGCTTGTCACCCCTGTCTTCGTCAATACCTGCTGTGCTTCCACAATATAATCAACAAATAAATGAGGTGTAACAATCTCTTCCGGAGAAAGCTCACCGGGTTTTACAATCTCATCCACTTCCGCAATCACGATCCGGGCGGCTGTCGCCATTACGGGATTAAAGTTACGAGCTGTTTTGTAATACACCAGATTGCCTAATATGTCGGCTTTATGTGCTCGGATGAGGGCTATATCGCCGCGAATGGCTGGTTCAAAGATATATTTCACACCATTGATTTCACGTTCTTCTTTCCCTTCCGCCAACTGTGTACCCACGCCTGTCGTTGTATAATAACCACCTAACCCAGCACCGCCTGCACGCATTGATTCAGCAAGTGTCCCTTGTGGAAGCAACTGTAATTCAATTTCGCCTTTTTGATATTTTTCACCGACATCACGATTACTTGTAAAATAGGAGCCTATCGCTTTTTTTATTTTGTTTTGGTTTAATACAATCCCTAACCCTTTTCCTGACTCGCCCAAATTATTGCTAATGATCGTTAGATCCTTGACATCTTTTTTTGTCAGTCCGTCGATTAATGTTAACGGCGCCCCAACCAAACCAAAGCCGCCGACCATGACGGTATGACCATTTTCAACACAAGACAATGCATCTTGAATATCCTGTTTAACTTTTGACATACTTTTCCCCTCCGTTGCAGCAAAATACCCATCGCTGAATTATGGATGGATTCGTTTCAAGGAATCACTCAGTTCAAACCATGTCGGAATGCCTGCCGTAAGAATGCAGATATATCCCAAGTCTGCCAGATCGGCCTCGCTGACGTCTTTTTGCCTCGCCTTCTCAATCCACGGCACCGCATCCTTACCTCTTAACTCAATCAGGTAGTTTCCAATCATGTTCAAATGCTTTAAACGGGCTGAAACTTTCCCGTCACTTAGTATTTTCTTTTCGATTTCTTGTTGATTCCCTGTCTTTATCACTTCTAGTGCTTCCTCTATAAAACGAGTATCATCATCGCCCATCCACCTGACCATTGTACGGATGATTTCTTCATCAGTCTCTGGTTCTTTCGCTGGTTGCTCTACCGCCGTTCCTTTTAACTGCAACGCATAGGAAAAAGCCTCTAAAGATGTTTTCAGTGAAGGTGTTCCGTTGTAGAGATAAGCCACGAGGAAATATTCCGCTAATTCAGGTATGGTAACGCCATGATCTATTGCGCCTTTCGTATGGTAAACCATACTTCGTGCGTATAGTCGAGCCGCATTCATACTGGCAATCAACACATCTTTTTCACCCCGGGACAAAACCGCGTCGCGGAATGCCTCTCCTCTGATGTCTGTATACGCATCGAGCATCTGAGGATTATAATCATGCATTTTTTGTACCCAATCTGGTACTGAATCGTACACTTGTTTAAAGTACGTTAAGCCTTTGCTCATCGGTTTTAACCTCCTTTATAACTTCTTAAAAAATGACTCGATATAATCCTGAATATCTTCTCGATTTTCAAACACCATGGTGTAGTGGTTGCAATCCGAGATGACCGTTTCGATCTGTTTCGTAGCGGACTGTGTTTCTGCATAATCGCTTAGGTAAAACAAAGGCGGCATTGAGCCAATATTTCCTTTTGCGTAGACAAGCAATACCGGACAAGTGATTTTGGAGCAAGTCTCTGTTGGGTCATATTGATAAAAGCTCTCGAAATCTGCCACAATCCTTGATTCTGTTGATTTGTTTTCCCAGTGGTCCCCAACTGGCCCGACTTCATACTCGACAGTCGCTTGCAGTGTCTCATTCCAGAGGATGCCTAAATTAATGTAGATTCGCTTAATTTCATCTACATAGTGTTCCTTGGATTTATATTGCTTGCTTAGCCTCCCTAAAGATGGCTTGACAATCGATTGTTGATGCTCGGACATTTTCGCAGCTCCATCCAAGAGAACGACTGCTTTGACCGAATCTAATTTGCTTGCCACGATTGAAGAAATAAAGGCTCCCATGGAGTGTCCTAGTAAGATCGGGTTCTCCAGCTTTAGTTCTTGTATCAATCCCAGAATATCTTCTGCGTGACGAAAAATAGATGGTTCCAGATCCGTTTCAGAACTATTCCCGCGCCCGCGTAAATCCACAGCAATAAATCTATAGTCCCCTTTAAACTTTTCAGCATAATAGTGCATGTTTTTATGCGTTCCCGTTAAACCATGAATAGCAACGATGGGTCCTTTTTCTCCTGGATAATCCGCTATTTGCATTTCTTTTCCATTAATGATTTTCTTGTATAGCTTCATAGTCAGCACCTCGTTATCAAGGAATAAAAAAGGCCTTTTAAAAATGGCAATCTCATTGGAATACAATGAAATTACTCACTTTTAAAAGGCCGTTACGTTTATTAGGGTATATTAAAAACGGTCAGTTTTTAATCGTTAATAAACAGGCTTGTTTTGTATGCGTTTTCTTTATTATGAAACATTCTTTGTATAAAATCAATAATTTTTTCTGGATCGCATGGTCTCGGGTTTAGGATTCCCGTGATGGTATCCTCACCCGTGGATAATTTTTATTACAATAATTTATCGCCAAAAGCTGAACTCATCAAAGCAACTGCGACACGTGCCGTCATATTTTGTTGGTCCAGAATTGGATTTACTTCTACGAATTCAGCGGAGCATAAAATATTTGCGTCAGCCAGCATCTCCATAGCCAGATGACCTTCTCGGTAAGAAATTCCTCCAATAACAGGTGTCCCTACCCCTGGTGCATCATGCGGATCGAGGCCATCCAGGTCGAGGCTCAAATGGACTCCTTTTGTATGTTTTGATACATGGGCAATTGCTTCATCCATGACCCGAGCCATCCCCAATTTATCGATCTCGTGCATGGTAAATACTTTGATGCCAATTCGCTTGATTAGTTCCCGTTCTCCATCGTCCAATGAACGGGCTCCTATAATGACGACATTCTCGGGTTGTATTTTCGGGGCAAAGCCACCAATTCCGATTAGACGCTCATGCCCGTAGCCCAAACTTGCCGCAAGCGGCATGCCGTGAATATTTCCTGATGGAGACGTTTCACCTGTATTCAGGTCTCCATGCGCATCGAACCAGATTACACCCAGATTTTTGACGTTTTTTGCAACTCCTCCGATTGTTCCTAGAGCGATACTATGATCACCACCCAACACTAAGGGGAAGCGCCCTTCTTGCATGATACCGCTTACAACATTAGCCAACTTCGTATTGGCTTCCACTACTTCATCCAAATACTTGTGATTCTCTGTTTCTGTATAGCGATGGGGACGATTGACTTGTATATCCCCTTTATCCTCAATATGCATCCCCATCTTCTCCAAGCGAGCCACTACTCCAGCATAACGAATAGCACTTGGCCCCATATCCACGCCACGACGGTCTGCACCTAAATCCATGGGTACACCCACAATACTTATTTTCTTGTTCATGAAGCTGACCCCTTTCCTCGCTACTTCCTGTTGTCTCTGCAAAGCTACACATTACTCTGTTATTGTAGCCTTTATAGAGGAAATGACTCAACTCGACACAAGTTTGCATAAAAAAACAGGTAACCATTTGGCTACCTGCTTCTGACGAAAATATGGAGCGGGTGATGGGAATCGAACCCACGCGACCAGCTTGGAAGGCTGGGGTTCTACCATTGAACTACACCCGCAAAATAAAAATGGTCGGGAAGACAGGATTCGAACCTGCGACCCCTTGGTCCCAAGCCAAGTACTCTACCAAGCTGAGCTACTTCCCGACAATAAAGTACACATCACTTTTTGAGTAAAGTGGCGTGCCCTGAGAGATTCGAACTCCCGACCTTTTGATTCGTAGTCAAACGCTCTATCCAGCTGAGCTAAGGGCACAAACAATATACACCATGGTAAAAACTGGTGAGCCATGAAGGACTCGAACCTTCGACCCTCTGATTAAAAGTCAGATGCTCTACCAACTGAGCTAATGGCTCATGCAAATGGCTGGGGTACCAGGATTTGAACCTGGGAATGACGGAGTCAAAGTCCGTTGCCTTACCGCTTGGCTATACCCCAACAGACGATGATTCATATACTGGTGGGGAGAGACGGATTCGAACCGCCGAACCCAGAGGGAGCAGATTTACAGTCTGCCGCGTTTAGCCACTTCGCTATCTCCCCAGTA
>Ga0209147_100678_pt1 | contig 17543 bp, 15 predicted proteins | sample AraplaCol_mLB_r2_FD_184278 | JGI IMG/M metagenome (GOLD analysis project Ga0209147, IMG submission 184278) | Arabidopsis root microbial communities from North Carolina, USA - plate scrape CL_Col_mLB_r2 (SPAdes) (version 2) | ecosystem: Host-associated > Plants > Roots > Endosphere | place: USA... | reverse complement strand
CGCCATGCGGCAGATGCGCCCCGCTTTGCCCATGGCCCAGCAGGATCGCAGCAGCAAAGCCCCGCGCCCTACCCTCCACCCCTAGAAGCTCACCCCCGAGGGGCGCGACAAGGCAAACTTGCGCGCCCCTTATATTTGCTTTTTTGTCTATCTCTAAAGTTGAGATATTAGACGGAATTAGAGGTGTCCATGAGCGAACATAAAACCATCGAACTCCGTCACGCCCGCATCGACGGGCAGCGGGCCGACATCACCGCCAGCATCGACAAGGTGCGCGGCGTGCTGGAGGCGTTGCGCTTCGGATCGATCACGCTGACCGTTCATGACGCGCGCGTGGTTCAGATCGACGTGACGGAAAAGACGCGCCTGACCAACTAAGGGGTCAACAAGGGGGCGCTTAATCTTCGGGCCGCTGGACGGCCCATGCGGCGGGGGGTGAGCCGCACACAGCTTCATCCCCGACACTGTCGGCCTGACCGGATCATCGGCATGGCCGCAATCACAACGACCGGACATCCGGATATAAGGGGAATATCATGATTGCGCGTTTCCTGTTGCTCGCCAGTGCGGCTGGCGCTTCCATCATCACGCCCAGCGCCTTTGCGCAGGATGCCGCGCAGCCGGCGGCGGATGAAGTCCAGCAGCCCAATGTCCGCGGCGACGTGATCGTCGTCACCGCCCGCCGCCGTCAGGAAACCGCGCAGGAAGTGCCGCTCGCCATCTCCGTCGTGAAGGGCGACAGCATCGAGGCGACCGGCAATTTCAACATCGTGAAGCTGCAGCAGCTCGCCCCCACGCTTCAGGTCTACACCACCAATCCGCGCAACACGTCGGTCAACATCCGTGGCCTGGGCGTGCCGTTCGGCCTGACCAGCGACGGGTTCGAACAGGGCGTGGGCATCTATGTCGACGACGTCTACAACAGCCGCGTTGCCGCTGCGACCTTCGACTTCCTCGACGTCAGCCAGGTCGAAGTGCTGCGCGGCCCGCAGGGCACGCTCTACGGCAAGAACACCACGGCCGGCGCGATCAACATCACCACCAACCAGCCGACCTTCGATTTCGAAGGCCGCGCCGAACTGAGTGTGGGCAACCTCAATTACAAGCAGGCCAAGGCCGCCATTTCCGGCCCCTTGTCCGAAACGGTTGCCGCCCGCATCGCGATCGCATCGACCACCCGCCGGGGCACGCTCTATAATGTGACCAGCAAGCGCTGGATCAACGAGCAGGACAATCTGGGCATCCGCGGCCAGTTGCTGTTCAAGCCCAGCGAAGATTTCAGCATCACCCTGTCGGGCGACTATAGCAAGCAGGATCCCGAATGCTGCGGCACCACCTTCGTGCGGGTCGGTACGACCCAACGCCCGATCGGCCGTCAATATGATGCACTGGTCGCCGCGATCAATGCCGCCAATCCGGGCCGCAACTACGCCGTCCCCAGCCGCAACCCCTATGACCGGTTGAGCGACCTCGATTCCAACCTGAACGCCGGCAACAAGATCGGTGGCGTATCGGCCAAGATCAAATGGGATGTCGGCCCCGGTACGCTGACCTCCGTCACCGCCTGGCGCTTCTGGGACTGGAAGCCGGAAAACGACCGCGACTTCACCGGCCTGTCGGTCGTGTCGCGCTCGCAAAACCCCTCGCAGCAGGACCAGTATAGCCAGGAATTCCGCTATAATTATGAAAGCAAGGACGTCGACTTCGTCGTCGGCCTGTTCGGCTTCAAGCAGCGGATCGACACGCAGGGCACCGAACAGCAGGGCGCGGATGCCGCCCGCTGGAGCCTGACCGGTGCGAACGCCGCCAACCCCGCCACGCTTCAGGGCCTGACCGCCAGCAACACCCAATATCTCAAGGCCGACAGTGCCGCTTTGTTCGGCCAGCTGAGCTGGAAGGTGACGGACGCGTTGACCATTCAGCCGGGTGTGCGCCTGAACTACGACAAGAAGTCGGGCTATTATGAGCGGGTCGTGACCAACGCGCAGGGTCAGGCGATCAGCTGCACCGCGACCCCGGCCCCCGGCACCATCGCAGGCACGACGTCGCAATGCGGGGTCTATCAGCCGCAGGTCAGCGCACCGTCGGACAGCGCCTGGAACTTCACCTATGACTTCAACGTCAATTACAAGGTCACGCGCAACATTCTCGCTTATGCGACCTATGCCAAGAGCTTCAAGACGCTGGGCATCAATCAGAACGGCCTGCCGCTCAACGCCGACAACACCGTCAATTACGACGCCAGCACGGTGAAGCCCGAATCGGTCAATCATTTCGAGCTGGGTCTGAAAACCCAGTTCTGGGATCGTCGTGCGACTTTCAACCTCTCCGCCTTCCGTACAGAGATCAAGGATTTCCAGGCGACCGTGAATGGCGGCCAGTTCGGCACCGTGCGCGGCTACCTCGCCAATGCGGAAAAGGTCCGGTCGCAGGGTATCGAGGCGGACTTCAAGGTCGTCGTCAGCGACCGCTTCACCGCCTATGCCAACGGCGCCTATACCGACGCCAAATATAAGAAGTTCACCAACGCACCCTGCCCGCCCGAATTGTCCGGCGGCACCATCACCACCAACCCGGCGCTGTGGAGCCCGGCCGGCCAGGCCGGCACCGCCACCACGCCGTCCTACAGCCGCCCGCAATGCGACATTTCCGGCCAGGATCTGCCCGGCGTGTCGAAATGGGCCTTCTCCTACGGCGCGGAATATAATGTTCCGGTCACGCTGCTGGCGAAGGACGGTCAGGTCTATCTGGGCGTCGACGGCAATTACCGCTCGCACTGGAACAGCAACGCTTCGCCGTCCATCTATACCGAAGTGAAGGGCTATGCGCTGACCAACTTCCGCGCCGGCTTCCGGGGCGAAGGGTTCGACGTCTTCGGCTGGGTCCGCAACGCCTTCGACGTCAATTATATCGAAAATCTTCAGGTCGCACCGGGCAATACCGGCCTGATCGCCGGCCAGGTCGGCGATCCCCAGACCTGGGGCGGCACGATCAAGTTCAGCTTCTGATCGACGTGAAGTAAGAAGGGCGGCAGCGATGCCGCCCTTTTTTTGCATCGCCACGGCAAATGGACTATATATGGTCCATATTCAGCCCGAGGTATCATCATGCGCTATTCCACACGGATCAAGCCGATCAGCTATTTCAAGGCGAACGCAGCCGAAGTGCTTGCCGACCTGAACGATGGCGCCGAGCCGATGATCCTGACCCAGAATGGCGAAGCGAAGGCAGTCATTCAGGATATCCGCTCCTACGAGCAGACGCAGGAAACCCTGGCGATGCTCAAGGTTCTGGCGTTGGGTATGGAAGATGTCCGCGCAGGGCGCGTCACCCCACTAGCTGATGTGAAGGAACGGTTGAAAGCACGACGGCGCGAAACCGATGACTGAACCGGTCTACCCCGTCCAATTGGCCGATACTGCCTTGGACGATCTTGCCGCCATCCGTTCGCATATTGCAGAACAGCGTTCGCCCGAAGAGGCAGACAGGCTGGTCGATCATTTGCTGGATCGTATGGCAATGTTGCGAACCTTCCCCTTGCGCGGGGGCGTTCCAAACGAGCTGGATGCGCTGGGCGTCCGCGATTATCGGCAGCTGCTGTCACGGCCATATCGCATCATCTATCATTTCGACGATAAGGTGGTCGACATCCTCATGATCGCCGACGGTCGCCGTGACATGCAAACTTTATTGACACACAGGCTGCTGGCCAGCGGTCCAAAATAAAAGGCGCCACCCCACCATTTGCGCCGCGCCCTGCGCTCGGCTAGACCGCGCTCATGTCCACGACCTTCACGCTCGACACCGCGACCAGCCGCGCCAATCCCACGCCTTCGCCGATGAAACGCCTGACCGTACCGGCCATTCAGCGGCGCAAGTTCGAAGGCAAGACGCAGGAACCGCTGGTCATGCTGACCGCCTATACCGCGCGTCAGGCCCAGTTGCTCGATCCGCATTGCGACATGCTGCTGGTCGGCGATTCGCTGGGGCAGGTGATTTACGGCCTGCCCTCCACCCTGCCCGTCACGCTCGACATGATGATCGCCCATGGCGCCGCCGTGGTGCGTGGCAGCTATCATAGCGTGGTGCTGGTCGACATGCCCTTCGGCAGCTACGAAGCCTCCCCGCAACAGGCCTTCGCCAGCGCCAGCCGCATCATGGCGGAAACCGGCGCGGCCGGCGTGAAGCTGGAGGGCGGCGTCGCCATGGCGGAAACGATCGGCTTCCTGACCCAGCGCGGCATCCCGGTCATGGCGCATATCGGCCTGACGCCGCAGGCGGTCAACGCGCTGGGCGGATATGGCGCGCGGGGCAAAACGCAGGAAGAACATGCCAAGATCCTGTCCGACGCCCGCGCCGTGGCGCAGGCCGGCGCTTTCTCGATGGTGATCGAAGGCGTGCTGGAGGATATCGCCAACGCCGTGACCGACAGCGTCGATGTGCCCGTCATCGGCATCGGCGCGTCGGCCCGCTGCGATGGGCAGGTGCTGGTGACGGAAGATATGCTGGGCATGTTCGAACGCACCGCCCGCTTCGTGAAACGCTATGACAATATCGCCGAAACGATCAGCCATGCGGCGCAACGCTACGCCGCCGATGTACGCGACCGCAGCTTTCCGGGCGACGATCAGGTGTATCGACCCAAAATTTGATTTGCCTGTGGCATAAGCACCGCTATTGATCGCGCCTTCCGGCAGAGTTTCTGTTCTATTTCTCGGAGAATGACGTGGCCCTCACGCCGCAAAACAGCGAAGCCTTCATGCGCGAGGTCGACGAAGCCGTCCGCCAGGACCAGCTTCTGACCTTCTGGGAGCGCTATGGCCGCCTGACTTTGGCGCTCGTCGTCCTTGGCCTCGCCGCGTTCGGCGGCTGGCTCTACTGGCAGCATTATAGCAAGACCCAGTCCGAGGCCGTGTCCGAACAGATGGATACGGTACTGACGACGGCTGCGGGCGGCGGCACGCCCGACGCCAAGCAGCTGGAAACGCTGACCAAGGCCAGCCAGCCGGGCTATCGCGCCGCTGCCTTGCTCACGCAGGCGGGCGTCGCATCGCGCAAGGGCGACAGCAAGGGCGCGATCGCGCTCTACACCGCCATCGCCGCCGACACGAAGCTGGACCAGCCCTATCGCGACCTGGCGCTGATCCGCCAGACCGCACTGGAGTTTGAAAGCCTCAAGCCCCAGCAGGTCTTGGATCGGCTGAAGCCGCTGGCCGTCGAAGGCGCGCCCTGGTTCGGCAGCGCCGGCGAACTGGTGGCCATAGCCTATATGAAAATGGGCAAGGCCGACCTGGCCGGCCCGATGTTCGCGGGCCTGGCGAAGGACGCTAATGTGCCCGAATCGATCCGTTCACGCGCCCGTCAGATGGCGGGTGTCATGGGGATCGACGCGGTCGAAGTTCCGACTGAAACCACCGAAGGATGATCGAGCGGATGGCAAGCATGAAGATGGGCCGGCTGGTAACGATGGCCGCCATGGTCGCGCTGCTGGCGGGCTGCGGCGTCGTCGGCGGCAAGAAGGGTGGACCCAAAACCCCCGTGATCGGCAACCGCGTCTCGATCCTGAGCAATGAACAGGGCGTCGAGGTGGAGCCGAGCCTGGCCGATGTGCAGGTCACCCTGCCCGCGCCCTATGTCAACGATGCCTGGGCGCAGCCGGGCGGCGACCCGTCCAAGGCGATGGGCCATGTCTCGCTGGGCGGTTCGCCCAGCCAGGTGTGGAGCAGCAAGATCGAGGGCAGTTCGCCCCAGGCGCGTCTCGCCGCGTCGCCGGTCGTGTCCGGCGGCAAGCTGTTCGTCACCGACGCCGGCGCCCATGTCATCGCGTTCGACGCGGCCAGCGGCTCGAAGCTGTGGCAGACCAACCTGCCGTCGGAGGGCAAGGGCAATGGCCGCGCGCTGTTCGGCGGCGGCGTCAGCATATTGGGCGACAAGGTGTTCGCCAGCACGGGCCTGGGCGACGTATTCTCGCTCAACGTCGCCGATGGCGCGATCGTCTGGAAGAAGCATCCGGGCGGCCCGCTGCGCGGCGCACCGACGCTGGAAAACGGCCATGTCTATGTGATGGGGCAGGACAACCAGATTTTCGCCCTGAACCAGAGCGATGGCGAAACCCAATGGACCGACAGCGGCACGTTGCAGGTGACCGGCATCTTCGGCGTCGCAGCGCCGGCCGCGGCGCAGGGCACGGTGATCGCAGGCTACAGCTCGGGTGAAATCAACGCCTATCGCTATGAAAATGGCCGTACATTGTGGGGCGATGCGCTGTCGCGCACCAGCATCTCCACCGCCGTCGCCTCTCTGACGGATATCGACGCCGATCCCGTGATCGACCGTGGCCGGGTGTTCGCCATCGGTCAGGGCGGTCGCATGGCCAGCTACGAACTGACCAGCGGCCAGCGCCTGTGGGAAATCAACATCGCCGGCATTTCGACGCCAGCCGTGGTCGGCGAATGGGTGTTTGCCGTGACGAGCGACGCGCGTCTGCTGTGCGTCGCGCGCGCCACCGGCAAGATCCGCTGGGTCAGCCAGCTGCGCCGCTGGCAAAAGGAAAAGAAGAAGGACAAGGCGATCCGCTGGACCGGCCCGATCCTGGCCGGCGGCCGCCTGATCGTCGTGTCGACGCGCGGCGAAATGGTCTATGTCGATCCGACGACCGGCTCCGTCCAGTCTACCGTCGATATGGGCAAGTCCATGTCGCTGTCCCCCATCGTGGCCAACAACATGCTATATGTGCTGGCCGATGACGGAAAATTGACGGCGTTCCGTTAACGCCGCCATTCATGCTACAGCGTGCTCCTGCGAAGGCAGGTGTCCAGATCCTGCCTTTGGACTGGGCTCCTGCCTTCGCAGGAGCATTGCGTTTTTGAAGTGATGCCTGCCCAGGCGGGTGCACGATGTTTTGAATCGGAAGGAATACGGGCATGCTGCCCACGGTAGCTATCGTCGGACGTCCCAATGTGGGCAAGTCCACCCTCTTTAACCGCCTGGTCGGCAAGAAGCTGGCGCTGGTCGACGACCAGCCCGGCGTGACCCGCGACCGGCGTGAGGGGGAGGCAAGCCTGCTCGGCCTCGACTTCACCATCGTCGACACCGCCGGCTATGAGGATGAGGACGCCAACTCCCTGCCCGGCCGGATGCGGATGCAGACCGAAGCCGCCGTCGAGGATTGCGACGTCGCGCTGTTCGTGATCGACGCCCGCGCGGGCATTACCCCGCTGGACGAGGAAATCGCCCGCTGGCTGCGCGCCAATGACGCGCCCGTCATCCTGTTGGCGAACAAGGCCGAGGGCAAAGCCGCCGACGACGGCGTCATGGAATCCTTCAGCCTGGGGCTGGGCGAACCCATTCCCTTCTCCGCCGAACATGGCCAGGGTCTTGCCGACCTGTTCCAGGCGCTTCTGCCCCATCTCGACCGCGAAGAATTTCAGGCGGAAGAGAAGGATTTTTATGAGGATGAGGAAGGCGCGCCGCTCAAGCTCGCCATCGTCGGCCGCCCTAATGCAGGCAAGTCCACGCTCATCAACCGGCTGCTGGGCGAAAACCGGCTGCTGACCGGGCCGGAAGCCGGCATCACCCGCGACAGCATCGCCGTCGACTGGATGTGGACCAGCCGCGAAGGGCAGGAACGCCCCGTCCGCCTGATCGACACGGCGGGCATGCGCAAGCGTGCCAAGGTACAGGAAAAGCTGGAAAAGCTGGCGGTATCGGACGGCATCAACGCGGTGAACTTCGCCGAAGTCGTGGTGCTGATGATCGATTCCACCCGCGGGCTGGAGGCGCAGGATCTGCGCATCGCCGACCGCGTGCTGGAGGAAGGCCGCGCCCTGGTCGTCGCGCTCAACAAATGGGATACGGTCGAACATGGTTCGGCGCTCTACCAGGGGATCAAGAAGGCGCTGGACGAAGGATTGGCGCAGGTGCGCGGCGTGCCGATCATGACCATTTCCGGGTCCACCGGAAAGGGTCTGGACGACCTGATCCACGTCGCCTTCGAAACGCGGACCGCCTGGTCGCAGCGCGTATCGACCGGCATCCTCAACCGCTGGTTCGAAACCGCGCTGGAGGCCAATCCGCCGCCGGCGCCGGGCGGCAAGCGGATCAAGCTGCGCTACATCACCCAGAACAAGACCCGCCCGCCGACGTTCGTGCTGTTCGGCACGCGCCTCGACGATTTGCCGGAAAGCTATCGCCGCTATCTGGTGAACGGCATCCGCCGGGAACTGGGCTTCGGTGCGGTGCCCGTGCGCCTGACGCTGCGCAGCCAGAAAAACCCCTACGCGACCAAATAGGGCCATGGCCGCCGATCCGACGATCGTGAACGCCAGGGGCATGAAATGTCCCTGGCCCGCCCTGCGCGCCGCCCGTGCCCTGCGTGATGCGCGCGTCATCGTGATAGAGGCGGACGATCCGATCGCCCCGCGCGAACTGGAAGCCCTGGCACAGGCGCAGGGATGGCAATTTTCCGCGCTTGGCGATCATCGTTTCGCCCTAGAACGGGCCGGCTGAACATCCCGCACGACCGACGGCATCGCCGCCCGTTTTAACCTGCTATTTACCGGCAGCGTCTATGTTTGCTTCGCTAGAATGAAGGAGCGGCACGGGTGTCCCAAGATACCGAACTGGTCAACTGGAGCGAATTTTCGCGGACCCGCGGTGAGTTGGGGACCGCCTTTCTGCGCATCCTTGGCTATTTCCGCGAAGATGGCGTCAAATCCATCAGCGCTGTCGAAGATGCGTTTCGCGCCCGCAGCGCCGTAGAGCTGATTCGTCCTGCCCATACGCTGAAGGGCGAGTCGGCCCAGTTCGGCGCCTATCGCCTGAGCAGCATGGCCGAAGAGATCGAGATGGTGGCCCGCCGCTGTGTCGAAATGCACGAAAGCCCGGATGAACTGATCGAAGTCGTCGTCGCGCTGCGCCCCTGTTTTTCCGAAACCATGGCGTTGCTGGACCGCGACGCCAATCCGCTGGTCGCCCGCCGCCCCACCGGCTTTGGTCGCCGCACCGAAGCCCCCACGCCGACATTCGGCCGGGCCGTTTGATCAGGTCTTGAAGTAAAACCCTTCATGCTCCCATATGGGGGGCATGACCCGTTTTTCCCTGCTCGACCTCGTCCCCGTCCGCGAAGGCGATAGCGTCGCCACGGCGCTTGCCAATGCGGCGGACCTTGCCGTCCATGCCGAAGCGCTGGGCTATCATCGCCTCTGGGTGGCCGAACATCATGGCATGGCGGGCATCGCCTCCGCCGCCACGGCGGTCGTGCTGGCCCATATCGGCCAGGCGACATCGACCATCCGCATCGGCGCGGGTGGCATCATGCTGCCCAATCATGCCCCCCTGCTGATCGCGGAGCAATTCGGCACGCTCGACGCGCTCTTCCCCGGCCGGATCGACCTGGGCCTCGGCCGCGCGCCGGGGTCCGACCAGCGCGTGTCGCAGGCGATCCGCCGCAACCTGTCTGGCGGCCCCGACCAGTTCCCGCGCGACGTGATGGAACTGCAGGCTTATTTCGCCAATGACGAACGCCTGTCCATTCAGGCGACGCCCGGTGCCGGCGCGGACGTACCGCTCTGGATACTCGGCTCCAGCCTCTATGGCGCGCAACTCGCCGCCGCGCTCGGCCTGCCCTACGCCTTCGCATCGCATTTCGCACCGGCCGCGCTGGACGAGGCGATCGAAATCTACCGCCGCGACTTCCGGCCCTCGGCCCAGCTCAAATATCCCTATGTGATGGCCGGCTATAATGTGTTCGCTGCCGATACGCAGGCGCAAGCGCATCTGCTCGCCAGTTCGATGCAGCAGGCTTTCGTGCGATTGCGCACCGGTCAGCCGGGCAAGCTGCAACCGCCTGTGCCGGGCTATTATGAAGGCCTGCCGATGCAGGCGCAGGCGATGCTCTCCGACGTGCTCAGCGTCTCCAGCATCGGGACGCAGGCGGATGTGGAACGCGACATCGCCGCCTTCCTCCGTCGTACGCAGGCGGACGAGCTGATCCTGACCGGCCAGATTTTCGATCCGGCTGCCCGCAAGCACAGCTTCGCCATCGCCATGGCGGCGGCTCAGCAGGTGGCGAGCCGCGAAACCGTCTGAGGTTCAGGCTTTTTTAGCCGGCCGCCGCTCAATATGCCGGCGGCGGTCGGCGCAACCCTGCGCAACCCGCCGCCGATCAGCATCACGACGCCCAATATGATGAACGGCTGCGCGACCAAATAGAAGGGGTAGAAGGGCGAGCCCATCCGCCCGAACACGCCGCCCAGCACCGGCCCACCCAGCCAGATCAGAATCAGGTGCGCGCTGAACAGGAAGAAGGCATAGGGCTCGATCCGCAGCAGCACCGCGCGCGCAGGACTGGCCGCCAGCCCCCAGGCAAGGCGCCAGAAGGCGACAGCCGCCGCGATCCGCAACGTCAGATCCAGCGCCCGCTGCGCCGCGGGCCAGGCATCGTCGGTGGTGGAAACCGCCACATAAAGCTGCCCCGCCATCAGCAACGCAAATGGCAGGGCCAGCAACAGCATCGGCCGCGCCGCCACGCGTTCCGCCCAGCCGCCACGCTGCGCTAATATGCCGAGCGCGAAGAAGACCAGGATCGATGCCCGCATCAGCACAGGCGGGCCAAAACCGGCAATCTGGCATCCGGCGGCAACAAGCGCGATCAGCAGCAGCGACCAGTTGGGCAGGCGCACTAGCAGCGGCGCGGCCATCATGCACAGGAACAGGTCGCGCAGAAACGGCATCTGCACATTGATGTCGGGATTGCGGGTGATGATGAAAATTTCGTCGATCGTCCACCACACCGACTGCGGCACCGGTGCGGCCAGCCCCAATTGCCAGGCGGCGCCGGACACCAGCACGATACCGATGATGTTCCACAGCGCCATGGGCAGCAGGATGGTGCGCGCCTTGCGCTGGACATGCTCGCCCCAGTCGCGGGTGCGCCGGCTATTGGCCACCAGCCAGCCGGAGATCAGGCCCAGCAGCGGCACCGCGCTGCGCCCGAACAATTCCATCAACAGCCAGCGCAGATTTTCCTGGCCCGTCCCCCGCAGCGCATGCAGCGCCTCTCCATTCATACCCGTCCAGGCATGCACGTAAACGACGCCCAGGATGCAGATGACCCTGGCTATCGCGATCGCGTCGGAGCGGCGCGCTCCATCAGGATTGGGGATATCGGGCAAGCGGCCATCCAGATTGTTACGCCTTCTCAATGCCCGAACCTCCCACCATGTTCCTGACCGAACATGCATTTGGTCCACATCGGACCCCGGCTCGGCGTCTCTTAACCGTCTCGCTTGATGCTGGCGGGCCGCCCGATAGCGTGGCGGGCAAGGCAGCTAAGCCAATATTTACCTCTTCTCCCTAGAAGCGGCCTGTTAACCGGAAGCCTTTCCGGTCGAAGGGACGACGAAGGCTCATGACCCATATGCCGGGTGCACAACATTTCACGCCCGCCGCCGCAACGCACGGAAATCCCGGCTCGGTCCAATCGATGGGCATGGTGTTCCAGATCGCCGGCTCCAGTTCCAAGGTGCTGATCGACGCGCAGACGCTGGCGATCCTGGGCCAGGATCCCGATCCCTGCATCGCCATGGCCGGTCAGGTCGGCAGCCAGGTGAAAATGCGCGTCGGCAATAGCTGGCTGGTCGCCAGCGTCCGCGCCATGACGCTGGATCAGGCGAGCAAGGGCATCGTCGCCGACATCGACTTTCTGGGCGAAGGCGATGAGGAGAAGCTGACCGGTCGCATCTATCGCTTCCGACGCGGCGTCACCCGCTATCCCACGCCCGGCACTGACATTTTTCCGGTGTCCGGCCATGACATGCAGCAGATCTACGCCGCCGACGACCGCGCCAATGTGGAAATCGGCACCGTCTATCCGACCACGGATACGCGCGCGGCCCTCTATGTCGACTCCATGCTGGGCAAGCATTTCGCGCTGCTCGGCTCCACCGGCACGGGTAAATCGACCAGCGCCGCGCTCATCCTGCACCGCATCTGCGACCTGTCGCCGCAGGGGCATATCGTCATGATCGACCCCCATGGCGAATATGGCGCAGCCTTCGCCACCAACGGCGCGGTCTATGACGTCAGCAATCTGGCCCTGCCCTATTGGCTGATGAATTTCGAGGAACATTGCGAAGTGTTCGTCACCTCCTCCGGCTCCGAACGCACGGTGGACAGCGACATTCTGGCCAAATGCCTGCTCGCCGCGCGGATGAAGAACCGCCTGGCCGAAAGCATCGGGCGCCTGACGGTCGATTCGCCCATCCCCTATCTGCTGTCGGACCTGACCACCATCTTGCAGAATGAAATGGGCAAGCTGGACAAGGGCACCAATTCGCTGCCCTATATGCGGCTGAAGACCAAGATCGACGAGATCAAGGCCGACCCGCGCTACAGCTTCATGTTCTCGGGCATGCTGGTCGCCGACACGATGCAGGCCTTCCTCGCGAAGATTTTCCGCCTGCCCTCCGACGGCAAGCCCATTTCCATCATCGACGTGTCGGCCATGCCGTCCGACATCACATCGACCGTCGTGTCGGTGCTGTCGCGGCTGGTTTTCGACTATGCCATCTGGGCGCGCGACGAACCGCAGCGGCCCATCCTCCTCGTTTGCGAAGAGGCGCATCGCTACATCCCCAACACGACCACCGGCAACGGTCAGGCCGTGCGCAAGATATTGGAGCGGATCGCCAAGGAAGGCCGCAAATACGGCATTTCGCTGGGCCTCATCACCCAGCGTCCGTCGGACCTTGCCGAAGGCGTGCTGTCGCAGTGCGGCACCATCATTTCCATGCGCCTGAACAACGACCGCGATCAGGCCTTCGTGAAGGCCGCCATGCCCGAAGGCGCGCGCGGCTTCCTCGATTCCATCCCTGCCTTGCGCAACCGTGAAGCGATCATCTGCGGCGAAGGCGTCGCCGTGCCGATCCGCGTCGCGCTCGACAATCTGGAAGAACATCGCCGGCCCGCGTCGGGCGACCCGAGCTTCACCGAATTGTGGCGTCAGTCCGGCAGCGAAGCCGACATATTGGAACGCACCATCACCCGCTGGCGCAACCAAGGGCGTTAAGCAGGGACGTCAACCGACCGGCGCGATCCGCCCGGCCGGTTCCGATTCGCTGTTCACCGCCTCGCGGCATTCCTCTTCATGCACCGGCACCATCAGGCGCGCCTTGCGCCATCCGCCGCGCGCATAGACCGTCCATGCCAGCAGCAGCGCCACTCCCGACCCCACCGGAAAGCTGAGCCATAGTGCGTCGGCGCCCAGCACCGGATAGCCCAGCTCGTAAAAGCCCAGCCGCACCCCGAAAAGGGTGAAGGTCAGGATGATCAGCGGCGCCACCACCACGCCATTGGCGCGCATCACCCCGAACAATATCATGGTGACGCCAAAGATCATGAAGCTCCAGCTGGCGAGCAACTGCATGTTCCAGGCCGCGTCGATCGCCGCCTGATTGCTCCCCAGGAACAGCGACAGCAAGGACGCATGGAACAGCAGGATGATGACGATCATCGTGCCGGTGATCGCCAGCAGATAGGAAATGCCATAGCCGGCGATCTTGCCGATCCGGTCCCATCGCCCGGCGCCGACATTTTGCGCCGCCATCGCGCTGACCGCCGCGCCCATCGCCATCGCCGGCATCTGCAGATAGGTCCATATCTGCTGCGCCGCGCCATAGGCCGCCGTCACCAGCAGCCCCTCCCGATTGACCAGGCCGATCATCACCAGCCCTGACGCGGACATGACGATCATCTGCAATCCCATCGGCAACCCCTTGGCCACCAGGATGCGCAGCTGGTCGGCGGCCGGCCACAGATAGCGCAATTCCGCGCCGCGCAGCCGCAGCGGCATATCCCTGGCATAGATGAAGGCCACGACCCCGATCAGGCTGATGATCCCCGCCGCCGCGGTCGCTGCGGCCGATCCGGCAATACCATAGGCCGGGATCGGCCCCAGCCCCAGGATCAGTACCGGGTTCAGCACCAGATCGATCGCCACGCTGACGATCATGAAGATCAGCGGCGTGCGCGCATCGCCCGCGCCGCGCAGCCCCATCATGATCATCACGACCAGCAGGGTCGCGGGCATCGCGAAGAAGATGACGCGCAGATAGACCAGCGCCAGATCATAGGCTTCTGCTGGCGTCGCCAGCATGTGCAGCAACGCCGGCGCCCCGATCCAGCCCGCAGTCGCGACGCCCAGCCCAAGGATCGAACAGAAGCCGACCGCCGATCCGAACGCCCGCCGCGCCGCGTCGATATCCCGCGCGCCGACCGACTGGGCGATCACCACGGTCGACGCCATGCCGAAACCGAACACGACCGAAAACATCAGGAACATGATGATATTGGCGTTGGCCGTCGCCGCCAGCGCCTGCGCGCCCAGAAAGCGCCCGACCCAGATCGCGTTGATCGATCCGTTGAGCGACTGGAGGATGTTTGACGCCAGCGTGGGAATGGCGAACATCAGCAGCGTGGCGCCGATCGGCCCCTGCGTCAGGTCTTTGCTGCCCGGTCTGCTCGCTGCCATGTTCTGTTTCCCTCCACGCAGGCCGATCCAAGGGAGAGACATTCTCTCCCTCCGTTCGCCCTGAGCCTGTCGAAGGGCCGTCCTTTCTCTTCTAAGAGTGGATCAACCTTCGACAAGCACAGCACGAACGATAGTAGCTTTTATGCCCGGCTGTTAGGGGCTTACTTTATCCCAGCCGCTCCAGCGCCGCCTTCAGCCGCTCGGCTTCGGCGGTCTTCTCGGCATGATCCTCGCGCGCCTTGGCGACGGCTTCGGGCTTGGCCTTTTCGACGAAGCTGGGGTTGGACAGGCGACCGCCCAGACCATCCCGCTCCTTCTCCGCCGCGGCCAGCGCCTTGGCAAGGCGGGTCTTTTCCGCCGCGATGTCGATCACGCCTTCCAGCGGCAGGATGAAGGTCGCCTCATCCACCACGATCTGCGCTGCGCCGCCCGCCGGCGGTTCGCCAAAGGTCAGGCTTTCGACCCGGCCCAGCCGCGCCAGCGCCACGCCCTGACGATCGAGCCGGCGATGCGTCTCTTCCGACCCGTCGCGCACCACCATGGGCAGCTTCGCGCCCGGCGGCACGTTGAGTTCGGTCCGCGCGGTGCGGATCGCGCTCACCAGCCGGATCAGCCAGTCGATCTCCGCCTGCGCGTCGCTATCCACGGCGGCCAGCGCCTGCGGCCACTGCGCCACGATCAGTGCGTTGGACCGCGCACCGGTCAGGTGCCACAGCTCTTCGGTGATGAACGGCATGAAGGGGTGCAGCATCACCAGAATCTGGTCGAACGCCCATCCCGCGACGGCGCGCGTCTCTTCGTCCATCGCGCCCTTGGTCAGTTCGATATACCAGTCGCAAAACTGGTCCCACACGAAATGATAGATGGCGTTGGCCGCCGCATCGAAACGCAGTTCGACCATCGCCGTGTCGATCGCCTGCACAGTCGCAACCGTCTCCGCGATGATCCAGCGGTTGACCGGCAATGCGGCATGGGGCGCTTCATGACTGGTCGAGGCCGTGACGCCGTTCGACTGGAGGAAGCGCGCCGCGTTCCACAGCTTCGTCGCGAAGTTGCGGTACCCCTCGACCCGCTTCTCATCCATCTTCACGTCGCGGCCCTGGCTTTCCATCGCCGCCATGAAGAAGCGCAGCGCATCCGCGCCGAACCTGTCGATCAGGCCCAGCGGATCGACCACATTGCCCTTGGACTTGGACATTTTCTGCCCGTCGGCCGCGCGGACCAGACCATGCAGATACAGCTTCTTCCATGGGGCCTCACCCATGAATTCCATTCCCTGCATCGCCATGCGCGCGTCCCAGAAGAACAGGATGTCGAAGCCGGAAATCAGCAGATCATTGGGATAATGGCGCGACAGCTTCTCGCTCTGCTCCGGCCAGCCCAGCGTTCCGAACGGCCACAAAGCCGACGAGAACCATGTGTCGAGGACGTCGGGATCGCGGGTCAGCGTCTTGTTACCCGCAAGCGCCTGCGCTTCGGCCTCGCTTTCGGCGACATAGCTGTTGCCGTCTTCATCGAACCAAGCCGGGATCTGATGCCCCCACCAGAGCTGGCGCGACACGCACCAGGGCTGGATATTTTCCATCCAGTTGAAGAAGGTCTTTTCCCACGTCTTGGGCACGATTTCGATCGCGCCGTCGCGCACGGCCTGCATCGGCGCTACCGCCAGCTTTTCCGCGTCGACATACCATTGGTCGGTCAGCCAGGGTTCGATGACCACGTTGGACCGGTCGCCGAACGGCGTCTGGATCGTGCGCGGCTCGAAATCGGCCGAAACCTCCTCGCCTTCCTTGTCCTTGGTGACGTGTGGGACGAGGAAGCCAAGTTCCTTCATTGCCGCGACCACGGCTTCGCGCGCGCCGTCCACGCCATCCTTCTTAAAGCGGTGCAGCCCCAGGAAGCGGTCCGGGATCAGGCCATCGGCGGTCTGCACGACATTGGCGTCGGCATCGAACATGTTGAGCATCTCGCCAGCCTTGAAGCCTGCCCGCTTGCCCACGTCGAAATCGTTGAAATCATGCCCCGGCGTAATCTTGACCGCGCCGGTGCCCAGCGCCGGATCGGCATGTTCGTCGGCCACGATCCTGAACCGGCGACCCGTGATCGGCTGGAGAATCTCCTTGCCGATAACCGCCTTGTAGCGTTCGTCGTCGGGATGCACGGCGATCGCCATGTCCGCCAGCATGGTTTCCGGCCGCGTGGTGGCGACGACGATATGGTCGCTGCCGTCCGCCAGAGTGACGCCATCGGCCAGCGGATAGCGGAAGCGCCAGAATCCGCCCTTCGTCTCGACCGTCTCGACCTCAAGGTCGGAAATGGCCGACCGGAAATGCGGATCCCAGTTCACCAGCCGCTTGTCGCGATAGAGCAGGCCGCGCTTGTGCAGTTCCACGAAGGTCTTCACGACCGCCTTCGAAAAGCCCTCGTCCATGGTGAAGCGCTCGTTCGCCCAGTCCATGGAACAGCCCAGCCGCCGCAGCTGGCCGGTAATGGTGCCGCCGCTCTCGGCCTTCCATTCCCAGACCTTCTCGACGAACTGTTCGCGGGTGAAATCGGTGCGCTTCTGCTGTTTGGCGTTCAGCTGCCGCTCGACCACCATCTGCGTCGCGATGCCCGCATGGTCGGTGCCGACCACCCACAGCGCATCCTTGCCGCGCAGCCGCTCATAGCGGATCACGATATCCTGCAAGGTATTGTCGAGCGCATGGCCGATATGCAGGCTGCCCGTCACATTCGGCGGCGGGTTCACGATGGTGAAGGGCACCGCGTCTGGTCGTTCGGGACGGAACAGGCCGTTCGCCTCCCAATGGGCGTACCAGCGGGATTCGATATCGGCGGGGTCGAAGGTTTTGGGCAGTTCGGTCATGGTTGCGCTTTAACGGCTGGGGCGCGACACGCAAGAGAGGGCAAGCGTCAGAGCAGGCTATCCATGATCTCTGATGGCAGGCCGGACCGAATCGTGATGCCGCCATCCCCCTTTCGCGCCACCAGTTGCGGTTCGGACAGACTATTG
>Ga0209147_100674_pt1 | contig 17620 bp, 17 predicted proteins | sample AraplaCol_mLB_r2_FD_184278 | JGI IMG/M metagenome (GOLD analysis project Ga0209147, IMG submission 184278) | Arabidopsis root microbial communities from North Carolina, USA - plate scrape CL_Col_mLB_r2 (SPAdes) (version 2) | ecosystem: Host-associated > Plants > Roots > Endosphere | place: USA... | reverse complement strand
TCGCGTCGAGCGGCAAGCGCGTGAACGCGGGCGACGTCGACCTGCTGGTGCGCGCGATGTCGATGGGCAAGCTGCACCACGCGATGATGGGCACGGCGGCGGTCGCGATCGGCACGGCCGCGGCGATTCCCGGCACGCTCGTCAACCTGGCGGCGGGCGGCGGCGAACGCAACGCGGTGCGCTTCGGGCATCCGTCGGGCACGCTGCGCGTCGGCGCGGAAGCGCAGCAGCAGGAGAACGGCGAGTGGACCGTCACCAAGGCGATCATGAGCCGCAGCGCGCGCGTGCTGATGGAAGGCTGGGTGCGGGTGCCGGGCGACGCGTTCTGATCGTTGCCGGTGGTATCGGCGCGGATGCGGGCGGCTTCGGCCGCCCGCGTCGTTTTCGTCAGCCGTGCAGGAAGCGGCGCAGTGCGTCGTGGCTCAGGCGGCGCGCCGTTTCGGCGATGCGCGCGCCGGGCACGATGTCGAAACCGTGCACGCCGCCGGGCAGCACGTGCAGTTCGGTCGGCACGCCCGCGCGGAGCAGGCGCCGCGCATAGTCGAGGTTTTCGTCGAGGAACAGGTCGAGCGAGCCGACCGACAGGAACGCGGGCGGCAGGCCGTCGAGTCGCGTGGCGCGCGCGGCGGCCGCGTAGGGCGACACGCCGTCGATGCCCGGCGCGTGACCGAGCAGCGAGGTCCAGCCGAACCGGTTGTTGGCCGCGTGCCAGACGAACTCGCCGGCATGCGGGTGCGGCGTGCGCGTGCAGGTGCGATCGTCGAGCATCGGGTAGATCAGATGCTGGAACGCGAGCCGGTATTCGCCGCGGTCGCGGGCCAGCAGCGCCAGCGACGCGGCGAGTCCGCCGCCCGCGCTCTCGCCCGCCACGCCGATCCGCGACGCATCGATGCCGAGCGTATCGGCATGGCGGAAGACCCACGCGAGCGCCGCGTAGCAATCCTCGATCGCGCCGGGAAACACGGTTTCAGGCGCGAGCCGGTAGTCGATCGAGATCAGCGCGCAGCCGAGCTGCGTCACGAGCGACCGGTGCACCGCCTCGAGATCCTTCGCCTTGCCGCGCACGAAGCCGCCGCCATGCAGGTGGACGATCGCCGGGAGCGGTCGCGCGTGATGGTCGGGCAGGTAGACGAGGACCGGGACGGCCGGCGCACCGGCGGGGCCGGGCACCGTGCGGCGTTCGAGCGTGCTGCCGGCCAGGTCGGGCGGCGGCAGCGGCAGCACGCGTTCGCGCGACTGCGCGAGGTTGTCGATGCCGAGCGTGACGGTCGGCCAGGTCTCGAGCAGCGGGCGGATTTCGGGGTCGACGAGATGCAGGGTGTCCAACGTATGGCTCCATCGTGAAGGTGGGCGGTGCACCGCGGTCAGAGCACGCTGCGCGCGATGACCCAGCGGTGCACCTCGGTCGGGCCTTCGAAGATGCGCATCAGCCGCGCTTCGCTGGCCATCTGCTGCAACGGCATTTCCTTCGTCATGCCCATCGCGCCGAGCGCCTGCATCGCATGATCGATGACGCTCGACGCCATTTCGGTGGCGAACACCTTGACCATCGAGATCTGCGTGCGTGCATCCTGGCCGGCATCCACGCGCGCGGCCGCTTCGTAGGTCATGAGGCGGCACGCGTGGATCTGCGTGAGCGCGTCGGCGACCCACCACTGGATCGCCTGGCGTTCCGCGAGCGGCACGCCGAAGGTCTTGCGCTGTTTCGCATGGTCGCACAGCATCGCGACCGCGCGCTCGGCGCGGCCGATGCACCATGCGGCCATTTCCAGACGCCGGTTCGCGAGCCGTGCCTGCATCGGCGCGAAGCCGGCACCTTCCTGGCCCAGCAGTTGCGCGGCGGGAATGCGGCAGTCGTCCAGCACGATTTCGTAGGTCGACAGCCCGCCGATCATCGGGATCCGCCGTTCGATGATGAAACCGGGCGTGTCGCGGTCGACGATGAACGCCGACATGCCGCCGCGCTTGCCCTTGCTTCGATCGGTGAGCGCCATCACGATCGTCCAGTCGGCTTCGGGCGCATGGCTGATCCAGATCTTCCGTCCGTTCAGCACCCAGCTGTCACCGTCGCGCACGGCCGTCGTCGACAGCGCGCCCGGGTCCGAGCCGGCGCCCGGCTCGGAGATCGCCATCGCGGCACGCGTGACGCCGCGTGCGTACGGTTCGAGATAACGCGCGCGCTGCGCGTCGTCGGCCACGTCGCACAGCATCCGCAGGTTCGGCGAATCGGGCGGCAGGATGTACGGCGTCACGGTCGTGCCGATCGCTTCGTTGACGCCGACCATCGCGACGGCCGGCAGGTCCGAGCCGCCGGCGTCGAGCGGCGCGTCGAGGCCCCACAGGCCGAGCTGCCGGGAACGCTCGTCGAGATGTGCGCGTTCTTCGTCGAGCAGCCCGAAGCGCTGGCCGTCGGCCTCGCGGGCCATGACCGCTGCTTCGAGCGGGATCAGCTCGTCCTGCACGAAACGTGCGACGAGGTCGCGGATCATCCGGTGTTCGAGTTCAAGGTCGAAATTCATGGGAGTCGATGAGGGTGGGTAAAGGGAGGTCGATGCCGTCAGCCGGCGTTCGCGCGCGACACCGCGCGGGTGCGCAGCGTGCCGAGCAAGGCGACGGCGCCGGCCGCGAGCAGCGCGGCGTTGAAATAGAGGCCGCCGCGCATCGACCCGGTGGCCGTGTTGAGCACGCCCATCAGGAACGGGCTCGCGAACCCGCCGATCGCGCCGGACATCGTGATCGCCGCGATCGCGACCGCCATCGAGCGCTTCGGCAGCGCGAGCCCCGGCAGCACCCAGAACGCGGGCAGTGCCGCGGCGTGCGTGGCGACCGCGACGCAGAGCGCGATCATCAGGTGCGATGTGCCGGTGGTGCTCGCCAGCCCGGCGAGCGCGGCCGCGCACGCGAGCATCGCCACTGCGCCGTGCCCGCGCCATTCGCGCCGCCGCTCGGTGCGCCAGCCCATCGCGAGCATGCCGACGATGCCGCACAGGTAGGGCAGCGCGGACAGCACCCCGATCCGCATCGCGCCATGCAGGCCGCCGCGATGCAGGATCACGGGCATCCAGAACACGAGCGCGTAGCCGGCGGCCGCGATCGCGAAATTGGCTGCGCACAGCAGCCAGAAATCGCGGTGCGCAAGCAGCGGCCGTGCCGCGTTCGCGTCCGGCGTGCCGGCTTCGGCGTGCGCGTGCGCGGCGCGCAGCGCGGCCTTGTCGGCGTCCGACAGCCAGCGCGCGTCGTCCGGCCGGTCGTCGAGAAAGCGCAGCGCGACGAGGCCGAGCACGCTGCTCGGCAGCCCTTCGACGAGGAACAGCCACTGCCAGCCGCTCAGGCCGGCGGCGCCGTCGAAGAACGAGAGGATGGCGCCCGACACGGGGCCGGCGATCAGCCCGGCGAGGTACAGCGCGGTCATGAACAGCGCGAACGCCTTCGCGCGCTGCCGCGGCGGATACCACGCGCCGAGATAGAACAGGATGCCGGGGAAGAAGCCGGCCTCGAATACGCCGAGCAGGAAGCGGCACGCGTAGAACTGCGCGGGCGTCGTGACGAACATCGTCGCGGCCGAGCCGAGCCCCCACAGCACCATGATCCGGGCAATCGTCTTGCGTGCGCCGATCCGCGCCAGCAGCGCGTTGCTCGGAATCTCGAACGCCATGTAGCCGATGAAGAAGATGCCCGCGCCGAGCCCGTAGACGGCGTCGGAGAAGTGCAGTTCGGCGGCCATCTGCGCGTGCGCGAAACCGATGTTGATCCGGTCGATGAACGAAAGCGTGTAGCAGAGGATCAGGAACGGCAGCAGCCGGCGCGAGATCCGGCGGTAGAGCGCCTGCGTCGCGTGATCGCCGGCGGCGGCCGCGTGAGTGGAAAGGGTCGGGGTCATGGGCACTCCGTCAGAAGCGGTGGGCGATGCCGAGCGCGAACACCTGCCCGGTGCCGCCCGGTTGCGGCTGCAGGCCGACGGCGACCGTGTTGCGGGCGTCGCCGCCGTTCTTCACGTACAGATAGCGGGCGTAGAGCGACGTGCGCTTCGACAGCGGATGGTCGTAGCCGACGCCGAGCGCGGTCGCGTCGTTCGCCGAGCCTTTCACGTCGCGACGCACGACCGAGACGAGCACGCGATCGAGCGCGCCGACGTTGATCGACGCGCCGGCGCTCGCGGTCGAGAACGCCGGCAGGTGCGGCGCCGTGCCGACGCCGTACAGGAACGCGGCGTACAGCTTGACGCGCGCGAATGCGTAGTTGGCCGCGAACACGTAGTGGCGCGTCGTCGACGGCGAGACGACGGGCGCCAGGTTGCCGGCCGACGTGTCGCCCTGGAAGCCGGCGCCGAGATAGAGCCCGCCGATCCGGTACTGGAGCCCGGCGCCGTAGTTGCGCCCGGCCTGCGTGGACAGCGCGTTGGGCGTCGGAAAGCCGTACGTGGCCATCACGCGCAGGCCGTTCCAGTCGGGGCTCAGATACGACGCCGCCTGGTTGAAGCGCGGAATCGGCGGCGTCGTGTTGCTCGTGATCGTGTCCGTCGACGTCGCGAGCAGCGCGAGCGGCGACAGCCGTTCGTTGAGCCCGAACGGATCGCCGTCGTACACGATGTAGAACGCGGGCGTGTATTGGCGACCGAGCCGAAGGTCGCCGTAGCGCGTGTTCTGCAGCGACACGTAGGCCTGCCGGTAGAACAGCGTGCCGCCCTGGAACGATCCGTCGGCCGGCGAGAAGCCGCTTTCCAGCACGAACTTCGTCGACGTGCCGCCGCCGAGATCCTCGACGCCCGTCAGTCCGATGCGGCTCGTCGACGATCCGCCGCCGCTTTGCCGCAGGCTCGACAGGCTGCCGATGCGGTCGAATTCGACGTAGCTGTCGACGATCCCGTACAGCGTGACCGACGATGCGTGCGCCGACGTGGCGCTCAGCACGCACGCGCCGATCAGGAATGCTTTCCGTTGCATGAAGGTGTCTCCGTTCCATGTCTTGTTGTGGCGCGCCCGCGTTCTGGGAGCGGTTGCGCGCGGGGTGCTGCCGTGCCGCGTCGGTTCAGCGCCCCTTGAATGCCGGCTTGCGTTTCTCGAGAAACGCGCGGGCGCCCTCGATCCGGTCCTCGCTCGCGTAGACGTCGGGGCCGACGTCCAGCCGCAGCGCGGCGGCCACCGGCAGCCCCTGGCTGCGTGTCGCGGTTTCCTTGATGCGGCGGATCGTGAGCGGCGCGTTCGCGGTGATCGTCTGCGCCAGTTCGCGCACGGTGTCGTCGAGCGCGGCGGCGGGGACGACGCGGTTCAGCAAGCCGATGCGCTGCGCCTCGTCCGCGTCGAAGCGGCGGCCCGTGAACAGCAGCTCCATCGCGATCGCGCGCGGCAGCAGGCGCGGCAGCAGCACGCTCGCGAAATTCGCGCCCATCCCGACGCGCGCCTCGGGTAGCGCGAAGGTTGCGTGATCGGCGGCGATCCGCAGGTCGCACGCGAGCGCGATTTCAAAGCCGCCGCCGACGGCGAAGCCGTTGATGGCCGCGATGGTCGGCTTGCGCAGTTCCAGGATCAGCTCGTGCACGTTGCGGGCGAGCCCGCGCATCGGCCGCATCCCGCGTATTTCGGGATCGCCGAGGTCGATCCCCGCGCTGAAGGCCCGTTCGCCGGCACCCCGGATCACGATCGCGCGTATCGCCGGGTTGTCGTCGAGCGTGACCAGTTCGTCGCACAGGCGCCGGATCGCGTCGGCGGACAGCGCGTTGGCGACGTGCGGGCGATGGATCGTCAGCCACGCGATGCCGTCGTCGTCGTTGCGCAGGATCGACGGGGCGTCGTCGCCCGTCAGCGAGGAAAATGCGCCCGGCGTGGTCATGACGCGCTCCCGGCAGCATTCGCGCGCGTGTCGTGGAGCACGCCCGCCTGCCGCAACGCATCCCGACGGGCCGCGTCGATACCGAACGCGTCGAGCACGGCGTCGGTGTCGGCGGCGAACGGCTGCGGCGGCCGGCGTATCGATCCGGGCGTACGGGAAAGCTTGGCGGGGATGCCCGCGCCGGTGTACGTGTCGGTGTCGACGAACATCGCGTTGCGCGCCGCCTGCGGGTGGCCGAACGCGTCGGCGACGGTGTTCACCGGCCCCGTCGCGACGCCGGCCTGCATCAGCCGCTCGACGACCTCGTCGGCGCGGAGTTCGGCGGTCAGTTGCCCGAGCAGCGTGTCGAGCGCATCGCGATGCGCGACGCGCTGCGCGTTGGTCGCGAACCGTGGATCGCGCGCCAGCTCCGGCACGCCGAGCGCTTCGACGAGCCGCGCAAACGTGCGGTTGTTGCCGGCGCCGGTCGCGACCGGCTTGTCCTTGCACGGATAGACGCCGTACGGCGCGATTGCGCCGTACACGTTGCCGGTCGCGACGGGAACCTCGCCGGTCGCCATCCAGCTCGTGCTGACCGGATGCAGCATCGACAGCGCCGTGCTGAACAGGTCGATGTCGACGTGCTGGCCGAGGCCGGAGCGCGTCCGCTCGACCAGCGCAAGCAGGACGCTCGATACGGCGCTCATGCCGGCCGCGAAGTCGACGACCGGAAACGGCACCTTGAGCGGCATGCCGCCCGGCTCGCCGTTGATCGACATGAAGCCGGCGAGGCCCTGCGCGACGGCGTCGTAGCCCGGAAACCGCGCGAGCGGGCCGTCGGTGCCGTATCCGGAGATCGAGCAGTGGACGAGGCGCGGAAAGCGCTCGCGCAGGCAGTCTTCGTAGCCGATGCCCCAGCGTTCGAGCGTGCCCTGCTTGAAGTTGTCGACCAGCACGTCGGTTGTCTCGAGCAGGCGGAACAGCACGTCGCGTCCGTCGGGATGCGACAGGTCGAGCGCGAGATTGAGCTTGTTGCGGTTGAGCCCCCAGTAGTAGCTGGAGAGGCCGTTCGGCATCGCGGGCCCCCAGTCGCGCGTTTCGTCGCCCTGCGGCGGTTCGATCTTGATGACGTCCGCGCCGTGGTCGGCGAGCGTCTGCGCGCAGAACGGCCCCGCATAGACGCGGCTCAGGTCCACCACACGCACGCCTGCGAGCGCGCCTTCGTTACTGCTGGTCATGACGATGTCTCCTTCGATGGGGATGCGATGCGCCGGCTGCACGGCCGTGATGCGTCGGGGTTCAGCCGCGTGCGGCAAAGAGTGCGTCGACCGCCGCGCGATGTTCCGGGGTCGCGTGCGCGAACGCCTGGTACGACGCCGACAGGTCGAGCACCGTGTCGAGGCTTGCATGGCGGCTTTCGCGCAGCAGGCGCTTGGTCAGGCGCAACGCGGTGCCCGAGTGGCGGGCGATGCGGCCGGCCAGTTCATGGGCGTGCGCGAGGAGGTCGCCGTCGGGCACGACGCGCGACACGAGCCCGCAGCGCAGCGCGGCCTGCGCGTCCAGTGCATCGCCGGTGAACGACATTTCCGCGGCGACGGCGGCGCCGACGATCTGCGGCAGGAACCACGCGCCGCCGTCGCCGGGCACGAGGCCGAGGGCGATGAAGCTCTCGGCGAAGCGCGCGCGGTCGGCGGCGATGCGGATGTCGCACATGCACGCGAGGTCGGTGCCGGCGCCGATCGCCGGGCCGTTGACCGCCGCGATGGCCGGCACCTCGAGTTGCTGGAACGCCCGTGCAAGGCGCTGAATGCCGCGGCGGTAGCTGGACCGGATCGCGGCAGGATCGTGCGACTCCGATTCCATGAATGCGCGCATCGCCTTCACGTTGCCGCCCGACGAGAACGTCGTGCCGGCGCCGGTCAGGACCAGCACGCGGATCGACTCGTCGCGGTTCGCGTCGTCGCAGCATTCGGTCAGCGCGTCGATCGCATCGGTGTCCGAAATGGCGTTGCGGGTTTCGGGACGGTTCATCGTGACGGTCAGGATCGGGCCCTGCCGTTCACGGATCAGAAAGGCTGCCATGATGTCTCCGTGTGTTCTGTGCCGCGGGGCTTCACGCCGCGGGCCGAAGCCTAGTATCGTCACGACGGTTGGCGGCGGGAAATTCCGTTCCACATATGTGGAAGGCCCGTCCCGGTTGCAGCGGAGAGGGCGGGATGAGCGGAAACGTGGTCAAGAGCGCGGCGCGCGTGTTCGAGGTGCTGGAACTCTTCAGCGCATTGCAGCGGCCGCTGAGCGTGCGCGAGATCGCCACGCGTTGCGGGTATCCGGGGTCGAGCGCGGCGGCGCTGCTGACCAGCATGAAGGCGCTCGGCTATCTTTCGTACGACGACGCAACCCATGCGTATGCGCCGACCGCACGGCTCGTCAACCTCGGCGAAGCGCTCGTCGATTCGGCGGCCGGCAGCCGGCGGCACTGGCATGCCGTCGCGAAACGGCTGGCGCTGCGCACGCACGAGGCGGTGGTGATCGCGGTGCAGAGCGACCTGTACGTGCAGTACATCGACGCGGTCGAGGGCTCGCATACGATTCCGATCCAGTTCTACGCGCCGATCGGCACGCGTCGCGAGATCTGCATGTCGGGGCTCGGCTGGGCGCTGCTGAGCCTTCAGCCGGACAGCACGATCCGCCGGCTCGTATCGCGCAGCATTCGCCGGATCGGGAAATCGGGCAGGACGATCGACGAGGACGTCGTGCTCGACAAGGTCGAACAGACGCGCCGGCTCGGTTATTCCTATTCGGCGCATACGGTCACGCAGGGCGCCGCGATGATCTCGATGGTGATCGCGGACGGCTGGAACGGCCTGCCGCTGGCCATGGGGGTGGCCGGGCCCGTCGAGCGGATCGGCGCGCGTCGCGACGCGATCGTGCGGGCGATGCGCGAGGCGCTGGACGCGCAGCGTCCGGATGCGGCGTCCGGCTAGCCGGACGAGGCCGGCGCGCGCTGGCATTCGCATAGAATCGGGCGGTTTCGCCGCTCTTGTCCCGACTGCATTTCAGCGAGGCTCTCATGTCATTGAACGCGCCGCTTTCCGGCATCCACATCATCGAATTCGAAGGTCTCGGCCCCGGCCCGCTCGCGGGCTGGATGCTCGCCGGGATGGGGGCGCGGATCACGCTGATTGCGCGCCCGGCCGGCCGCACGAGCGCGCCGGACGCATTGAAGGCCCGCGACGGCGACCTGCTACGCGAAGGCAAGACGATCGTCGAACTCGACCTGAAGTCGCCGGCCGGCCGCGAGGCCGCGCTCGACCTGATCGCGCGGGCCGATGCGCTGATCGAGGGCCTGCGGCCCGGCGTGATGGAGCGGCTCGGCCTCGGGCCTGAAGATTGCGCGCGCCGCAATCCGAAGCTCGTGTACGGCCGGATGACCGGCTGGGGCCAGCACGGCCCGCTCGCGGCCGCGGCAGGGCACGACCTGAACTACGTCGCGCTGACAGGGCTGCTGTCGCTGTCCGCGCCGCGCGACGGCCGGCCGGGGTTGCCGCCGACCGTCGTCGGCGATGCGGGCGGCGCGCTCGGGCTCGCGTTCGGGATCGTCTGCGCGCTGTTCGACGTGCGCGGCGGCGGGCCGGGGCGGGTGGTCGACGGCGCGATCGTCGACATCGTGTCGATGCTCGGTTCGCTCGCGCTGTGGGCGCGCGTGAACGGGCAGCTCGACGGCGCGCAGCCGAGCCTGTTCCACGATGCGCCGTTCTACGACGTGTATCGCTGCGCGGACGGCGAGTGCGTGACGATCGGCGCGCTCGAGCCCCCGTTCTACGCGCTGCTGGTCGAACGGCTCGGGCTGACCGACGTCGATCCGGCGTCGCAGTACGACCGCGCACGCTGGCCCGCGCTGAAGGCGCGTTTCGCCGACGTGTTCGCGCAGCAGCCGTCCGCGTACTGGCGCGCGCTGCTCGAAGGCACCGACGTGTGTTTCGCGCCGGTGCTGAGCGTGGCCGACGCGGTCGCGCATCCGCATAACGTCGCACGCGGGATCTATCGAACGGACGAGAACGGCAACGTGCGCGCGCGGGTGGCGCCGCGGTTTTTGCCGCTGACGGGGGATGAGGCCGAGTAGCGCGTCGAAGCGCGCGGTGAGGGAGCAAACCCGGCGTTATCTCGAGGGCATTCAGGATGGAGCCAAATTGGGTACCGAATAAGGTATGGCGAAATTTCGATCGAATCAGGAGCGGACATGCGTCACACCATTCCGGCCAGCGTGACGGCGAGCGTTTCGGAGCTGAAGCGGAACCCGATGGGAACCGTGGCGGCGGGCGAGGGCTTCCCGGTCGCGATCCTGAACCACGACGAACCGGCGTTTTACTGCGTCCCGGCGAAGACATGGGAGGCGATGGTCGAACGTCTCGAGGATATCGAAGACAACGCGCTCGTCGATTCGCGCGCCAACGGGAACATCGTCAAGGTCAAGCTGGTTGACCTTTGAGTTCGCGTTGCTCGAACCTGCGTCGAAGGCGTGGACGAAGCTCGATCGCACCGTTCGCGATCGGTTCGAGGCGAGACTTGCCGAACGGCTCGAAAATCCTCGCATTCCTTCGACCAGGCCGCGCGGTCAACTAGAGCGCGACAAGATCGGGCTGCGTAGTGTCCGCTATTGCCTCGTGTACGAAGTGCGCGAGGCGGAGGTCGTCGTGCGGGTGGTCGCGATGTGGCGTCGCGAACGCGATGCGGTCTGTCTCGCCGCGATGAAATGCCAGTGCGACACGCGCTGTGGCCTCGGCGTTTCGCGGCTTGTCTCTTCGAACCGGCCGGTGCCGCCCGTCAGGCCGTCTCTTCCGGCGCATCCGGCATCTTCCCGTCGCCGACGCGGTTGATCGTGCCTTGCGCGATCGCGACGAGCCGTTCGTGATCGCCGTCGATGACGAACACGTGACACTGGCAGGTCGCCTGGTGCCGGCCCGCGTACACGAGCTTCGCGCGCGCGACGAGCGTGCCGTTCACGGCCGGCCGCAGGTAGTTGATCTTGTATTCGGCCGTAATCACGCGCGGGCCCAGCACGAGCGCGCCGGCGAACGTCAGCGCGTTGTCCGCCAGGTAGCTGATGACGCCGCCGTGCACGAACCCGTGTTGCTGCCGCAGTTCCTCGCGCACGGGCAGGCACAGCGACACTTCGTTGTCGCCGATATGCATCAGCTCCGTGCCCAGCAGCATGCTGAACGGTTGCGCGCGCAATGCGCCGCGCGCGTGATCCGTGATGTCGGTCATCGAACTTCCTTCGCAATGAGTGCCCGCTTGCGCTGAACTCTAGGAAGGGGGCTGCGGATAAGCAAGGAAATTCGTCCGCATTTCATGCAAATTCCGGCGCGATGCGACGCGATTATTGCGTCGAATACCGAAGATCCCCCGGTTTGCCGGCGATTCCGCAGGAATGCACGAGCAACGTGAACTTTGCCGTCTCCCGGTCCTAAAGTCCGACGAAGAAATGCCGCTAATGCCGGGGCATTGCCTCATCGTCCGCTTTCCAGGAATCTCCCCCATGTTCGGAAAAATCAAGCTCGCGTCGGGTCTGCTCGGCGTGTTGACCGTGTTCTGCCTTTTCCTGTTCGCGATCGAGGCGCTCGGCTTCTGGGCGCTCACGTCGACGCGCAGCGGCGTCGATGACCTGTCGAACGTCGCGATCACGCAGGTCGGCGCGGCGAGCCAGGCCACCCAGCAGCTGCTCGACGCGCGCATCAACCTGTCGCGCGCCGGCACGCGGATGGTGCGCGGCGGCCCGAAGCCGGACGACATCATTCGCCATGCCGGCGCTTCGCTCGCGGAAGCCGACAAGGCGTTCGCCGCGCTGACGGCCGTGCAGCCGGTCGACGAGACCAACCGCGCGCGCGTCGCAGCGCTCACCGAGCGCTATCGCGCGCTGCGCGGCGCGCTGGGCGAACTCGTGCAGTTCCTCGACGCCGACAACATCCAGGCATTTCTCGACCAGCCGACGCAGAGCATCCAGGACGCCTATATCGCCGAGCTGCGCCGCTTCACCGACTACGGCGGCACATCGAGCCGCTCGGCGCTCGATACGATCGACGGCGGCATGATGTGGTTCAAGTCGGTCGGCATCGTGCTGCTGGTGGCGATGCTCGTGGCGAGCGCGGCGATCTACGCGGCCGCGCGGCGCGCGGTCGTCGCGCCGCTGGAGGAAGCCGGCCGCCATTTCGAGCGGATCGCGCAGGGCCGGCTCGATGAAGTCGTGCGGGCAGGCGGCGTGTTCGAGATCGACCGGATGCTGCGCGGCCTCGCGACGATGCAGACGAGCATCGCGGGCACGGTGCGCACGGTGCGCCAGGCGTCCGATGCGATCCACCTCGGCGCGGGCGAGATCGCGGGCGGCAACGCCGACCTGTCGGCGCGCACCGGCACCCAGGCCGCGTCGCTCGAGGAAACGGCCGCGAGCATGGAGGAGCTGACGGCAACCGTCCGTCAGAACACCGACAGCGCACGCGCGGCGAGCGCGCTGGCCGACGCGGCGCTCGAGGCGACGAGCCACGGCGGCGGCGTGGTCGACAGCGTGATCGACCGGATGCGCGGCATCGCGCAGAGCTCGGGGCGGATCGCGGAGATCATCTCGGTGATCGACGGCATCGCGTTCCAGACCAACATCCTGGCGCTGAACGCGGCCGTGGAAGCCGCGCGGGCCGGCGAACAGGGCCGCGGCTTCGCGGTCGTCGCGGGCGAAGTGCGCTCGCTCGCGCAGCGCAGCGCGCAATCGGCGAAGGAGATCAAGGCGCTGATCGAGGATTCGGTCGCGCAGATCAACGGCGGCTCGGAGCTTGTCGAGCGCGCCGGCGAAGCGATGCGGACGGTGTCGACGTCGATCACGCGCGTCGTGCAGACGATGTCGGAGATCACCTCGGCGTCGGTCGAGCAGAGCGTCGGGATCGAGCAGGTGAACCAGGCCGTCACGCAGATGGATCAGCTCACGCAGCAGAACGCGGCGCTGGTCGAGGAAGTCGCGGCGGCGGCCGCGTCGCTGAACGACCAGACCGCGCACCTGATGCAGGCCGTGTCGGTATTCGAACTGGGCGATGGCCGTGCCGTGCGCGATGAACGCGCGGCGTCGTCGTTCGCCGGAACGGGTTACGAGCCGGCCGGCAGCGCCGCGTAGGCGGTCGCGAGGTGGTAGGGCGTCGTCGACGGCATGTCGGCGCGCGACACCTGCCCGTCGGCCGTCTTGCACTCGAACCAGCCGCGCGGATGCAGGAAGCGCGCGGCGAAGCGCTCGATCTGCCGCGCGAGCGGCGCGGAGGCCGGCGTGCCGCCGTGTGTCGCGAGCGCGCGCAGGTACTCCGTCTGCGCCCAGATCCGCTGCGTGCCGTCGACGCACGCACCTTGCGCATCGAGCGCCGCGCAGACGCCGCCCGTCTGCGGATCGACACCGTATTGCTCCGCAAAGCCGAACGCACGCGACAGCGCAGCGGGGAGCCCCGTTTGCGCGAGCCGCGCGCCGGCCGCATCGACCAGGTAGAACCACTCGAACTGATGACCGGGCTCGAAACGGTTGTCTGCCGCGCCGAGCGGCAGCTCGGCCACGCAGCCGGTCGCCGCGTCGACGAACGTGCGCTCGACGGCCTGCGCGGTGTGCGCGAGCGCGTCGTCGAACGCCGTGTCGCCGAAGGCATCGGCAGCCGCAAGCCACGCTTCGGTCAGGTGCATCAGCGGATTCTGCAGCGCCCCGCTGCCGGATGACGAGAAATCGGCGTCGCGCGCCGCATCGAGCAGCGCGTCGCCGGGATGCGGCGCGAAACGGTCGCGGATCAGCGCGGCGGTCTCCTCGGCCGTCGTGCGCGCGGCGGCGTCGCCCGACGCCGCATACCAGGCGGCACACGCGAACACGATGAATGCGTGCGTATAGAGATCCTTGGTCGTGTCGAGCGGCGCGCCCTGCGCGTCGACGCTGTAGATCCAGCCGCCGTGGCGCGTGTCGCGAAAGCGCCGGCCCAGCGCGTCGAACAGCGTGGCTGCGTGCGCGGTGTCGCCGGCCTGCGCGAACACGAACAGTTGCCGTGCGCACGCCATTGCGCGATAACGGGTCACGGGCAGCGGCGCGTGGGTGGCCGGATCGACGGCTTCGAACGGCAGCTGCAATGTCTGGTCGAACCCTGAACCCCGCCAGATCGGCAAGACGACGTGCGCGAAATGGTGGCGCAGCTGGGCGGCCTGGGCGGAAGCGGAGTCGGAAACGGACATGACGGGGTTGAGCGCTGGGTTCGAAACGTGTCGGCGCGGCCCGGAGGATCGGCGCGGCCGGGGCCAAGGATAAAACATTCCGCGCGGCCGGCACCAAAAAAGGAGATAAATCGCATGCTGAGCAACCTGGAACTCGTGATGCGGCTCGTTCTCGCGGCGGCGCTCGGCAGCGTCATCGGCTTCGAGCGCGAGCGCCTGTCGTGGGCCGCCGGCCTGCGCACGCACATGCTCGTCTGTGTCGGTTCGACGCTGATCATGATCGTGTCGGCGTTCGGTTTCGCCGACGTGCTCGGCAGCAGCGAGCACATCATGCTCGATCCGTCGCGGATCGCCGCGCAGGTCGTGTCGGGCATCGGCTTCCTCGGCGCGGGTTCGATCCTGCTGCGCGGCGAGATCGTGCGCGGGCTGACGACCGCCGCGAGCCTGTGGTCGGTCGCCGCGATCGGCCTTGCGGTGGGGGGCGGGCTGTACGTCGCGTCGATTTCGGCGACGATCATCATCCTGATCATCCTGGCCGGCATCAAGCCGCTGGAGCGGCGCTATTTCACGGTGCGGCAGCGCCGCCAGGTCGCGCTGACGGTCGTGAGCGGCACGCTGAACTTCGATTCGCTGCATGCGGCGCTCGGCCCGGACAGTGCGCGCGTGAAGCAGTTCATCGTGCAGCGTGCCGACGACACGGGCGAGCACGACGAGGTGCGCATCGCGCTCGCGCGGGTGTCGGCGCTCGAATACCAGGCGATCTGCGACAAGCTGCGCGCGCTGAAGGGCGTGACGCGTTTTGAAGAGGGCAACGGGCTGTCGGGCGACGAATAGGCTGAATCGGCAACGGGGCATGCGACAATGGCCGACCACCGATTCCGTTCGACATCCGGTTCCGTGTTCGCGGGCCCCGCTATCCGATCTCCATGACCGAATCCGTTTCCTCGCCTCGCTCCCGTTCCCGTTCCAATCGTTCGTCGGCCCGTTCCCGCCAGCGCTCGGCTGCTGCCGCGGGGAGTACGTCCGCGAGGGCGACGGCGCGGTCCGGCAGTGCGCCGGCCGCCGACGCGTCGCGGGACGAGCGAACGCTCGACCTGTTCGGCGATCCGGTGTTCGAGCCGGGCGAGCGCGCGCCGGTTGCGGTTCGCGACGAAGCGGGGGCGCAGGCCGATGCAGCGGCCGATATCGCGGACGATGTGGCCTCCGGGCGGCAGCCCGCGCTGGACGGGTTCGGTGCGCGGGAAGGGGCGGGCGCGGCGGCACATGCGGAAGCGGTAGAGGGCGCGGCGACGCCGGAAGTCGCGACGGTGGCCCATGGCGTTTCGGTGCTGCAAGGGGAGGAGGTTGCAGATGTCGACATCGTGCCGGCCTCCGGGGCTGTTGCGATGAAGGCGGTCGATATTGCCGTGGCCGGTGGAGCTGCAACGAAGGCCGTCGATGTGCCCGCGGCCGACGCCGTCACGATGGTGGCGACCAGGCTGCAAGCGGCCGATGGTACGGCGCCGAAGGTGACCGAAACGCAAGCAGGTGGCGGTGAAGTCGAGAAGGCTGTTGTCGCTGCCGCCGCCGTCAAATCCCGCGAAGGGCGATCCTCCGGTGACGCCGTGAAGGAGCGTCGTGCGTCGTCGGGCGGCAAACGTCGCGCGGCTGCCGGTGCAAGCGACACGACAGCAGAGCAATCTGCGCCAGTCGTGACGAGCGTCGACACGGCGCGAGCGGCGGCCGGGGCGAGCCCGGCACCGGACGCGGTGTCGATCGTCGAGCCGCAGGCGTCGGCGGAGCCGACCAAGCCGGCAGTCGCCGCGAACACGGCGAACACGGCGAACACGGCGAATATTGCGAAGGCCGCAGACGCCGCGCCGCACCCCGACACCACCGTATCCCCTGCCACCCAGCCGATGGCTTCCGCTGCGTCCTTTGTCACGAAGCCGTCGGTGGAGCGCGCGCAACCGGCCGCGCCGGTCTTCGATCCGGATACGCACCTGCGTCCGCTGACCGACCGGCTCGCCGCGCTGCAGGCCGACGTCGACGGTTTGACGCGCGCGGCCGATCGCGAGATGCGCCGCGTCAACCGCCTGCTGCTGGCGTTGGCCGTCGTCGTGCTGGCCGGGCTCGTTGCGCTGGTGCTGCAGACGCGGCAGATCGCGCACCTGAAGCAGGACGTCGCCACGAAGCAGCAGCGGATCGATCGCCTCGCGGCCGATCTGTCGACGCAGCAGGCGACGCTGATGACGCTCGAGGAGCATCACGAGGCGCTTCTGTCGCAAGTCGACCGGCTCCAGCGCAGCGCGAATCGCGAGGCGGCCGTCGCGAAACGTGCGCACCGCACGCGCTAATCGTTTCGACCCTATCCTGGGAGCCCGGCGGAGCAAGGATCGCGGTTCCGCGTCGGCGATCAGGCGCCGCGCGCATGCGGCAAACTGATGCGGTGCGCTGGCAGAGTTCAGGGAAAACCCTTAGAATAGCGTCCATCTAAGGGAAAACCCTAGCCACATCTGTCAGGAGTCTCACATGAGCTTCATCCTTGCCCTGCTGCAAAAGATCGACGACCTGTTCGTGTCGCCCCACCTGCCGCTCGACGCCGAATACTCGTACGCTGCGCGTCGTGCCGAAGCCGAGCGCGTGCGCCGTGCGCACCTCGTGCCGATCGTCCTGTATCGTCGCTGATTCGCTGATTCGCTGATTCGCTGATTCGCTGATTCGCTGATTCGCTGATTCGCCGATTCGCCGATTCGCCGATTCGCCGATTCGCCGATTCGCCGATTCGCGGCCAGCGCGACGTCCGCCGCACCCGCCTGCCCGCTTTCCGCCGCCGTATCGCGCGCCGGCGCGACCGTCCCGCTACACTGGAAGTCCGAATCCGTTCACGGTGACCGGGCCATGCTGCAGATGCGGCCGATGACGGCCAGTGAATTCCACGCGTACCGTACGCGAGCCATCGACGGCTACGCGCGCGATCTCGTCTCATCCGGACAAAATGCTGTCGAAGACGCGGCCAGCCGGGCGCGCGCCTGTTTCGACACGCTGCTGCCGGATGGCCTGCGGACCTCGGGCCAGACCCTCGTCGTGCTCGTCGACGCCGCCAGCGGCGACGCAGTGGGCGACCTCTGGTACGCGATCGTGCCCGAAGGGCCGAACCGCACGCTGTTCATCTACGACCTCGACATCGTCCCGTCCCGGCGTCGCCAGGGCTGGGCCACACGCACGCTCGATGCGCTCGACGCCGAGGCGCGCCGCTACGGCATCACCGAGATCGGGCTGTCGGTGTTCAATCACAACACGGCGGCCCGCGCGCTGTATCGTGCGTGCGGCTTCGCGCCGATCACGACGACGTTGATCAAGTCGGTCATTCCGGGCTGAATCAGCTGGCAGGCGCTCAGGTGGCACTTGCGGCCAACCGGGTACGTCGCGGGCGGCCTGCACCATTCACACTCCCGATCCTTCCTGCTCGCCGAGCGCCGAGCGCCGAGCGCCGAGCGCCGAGCCCCGAGCCCCGAGCCCCGAGCCCCGAGCCCCGAGCCCCGAGCCCCGAGCCCCGAGCCCCAAGCCCCAAGCCCCAAGCCCCAAGCCCCAAGCCCCAAGCCCCAAGCCC
>Ga0209147_100673_pt1 | contig 17650 bp, 17 predicted proteins | sample AraplaCol_mLB_r2_FD_184278 | JGI IMG/M metagenome (GOLD analysis project Ga0209147, IMG submission 184278) | Arabidopsis root microbial communities from North Carolina, USA - plate scrape CL_Col_mLB_r2 (SPAdes) (version 2) | ecosystem: Host-associated > Plants > Roots > Endosphere | place: USA... | reverse complement strand
CCTTATCGCAAGCGCAATGCGGTCCGTCGAAAAGCCGGTGTCGCCCTATTGCGAACCGCGCGCAAATGCGAAATTTTCAGGACATATCAGGCCGCTAACAGGGGTGTGCGCAGAGCCGATCCAACGCAGGTCGGCCGGCGCGGCAAAAAGGGGGACAGGCTTCATCAAAAGGCTATCCCATGACGACCATCCCTAACACCGCCCATTCCATCGTCGCCCGCCAAAGCCCTTCGGCCCTGTTCCTGTTTCTCGACGCCGTGCGCTGCTGGGGCCAGGCGCGCCGGCACCACCGTCCGACGCTGACCAGCCTCTATGCGCGACTGGGCCATTATGGCTGCGGCCAGATACTGCCGGCGATCGACAGCCTGCTGGACCTGACCGTCACCTTGCTGGGCCGTCCGCTACGGCTGGGCCGGGGCAAGGCCCTGTCCGACGACGAAAATCGCCTCATCAACCTGCTGCAAGGCCGCCGCACTGCGCCCTTCGTCCACACATGCAGCGACGCCCTGCTCTGCACCTTCTGCTGCGCGCTGCGATCGGTGCAATTGCTGATGGATATGGAGTTAGGCCAGCCCGCGCGGCGCAGGGCCGCCTAATCCTCCCCTGAAAGGGGAGGTGGCAGCCTACCCCGCGCGTTGACGATGATGTGGAGGACGACCGCCTCCACATCGCGCAGCACGTCGGCCGCCCGGATGTGCAGGATGCTGATCCCCTCCCCAATCAACCAGGCATCGCGGGCAACATCGCGGACCGGCGTGTCTCCGCGCCCATGCACTTCGCCATCGACTTCAACGGCGATCCGATGGCGCGGACAGAAGAAGTCCAGCACATAGGCACCAGCTGGATGCTGGCGACGAAAGCGGAGGCCGGCAGGACCTTTGCGCAGTTCCTGCCACAGCAACACTTCGGGCAAGGTCATGGATCGGCGCAGGATAAGGGCGCGATGCTGCGTTTTCTTGGGACCATAGAGCATGCCGCACCCTACCCCTCCGTCTGGCCTGCGGCCAGCCACCTCCCCTTTCAGGGGAGGAACTGATTGAGGACAAGGCTCAGCATTTTAAAATCCTCCCCTGGAAGGGGAGGTGGCAGGGCGAAGCCCTGACGGAGGGATAGCGGGCGCTTAACCCGCCCCCTCAATAAATCCCGCCCTGTCCTTCCAGGAAGTCGGCGTCGGTGCGGCGGCGGCCGCCCGATACGGCGCGGTCGGCGCGGGCGGCGGCGACCTTGGCCTGCTCCTCCGCCTCTTCCTTGCGGATGGTGCGGCGGGGTTCGGATTCGGGCTTGAACGCTTCCCAGATGATCGCGGGCTTGGCGTCGGTGCCGGGCCATGCGCCATAGACGCGCTTGCCCGAACGACGGTCGATCGCGACCATGCGGATGCCGGCCGGCGCGACGAAGGGCGTCTTGGGCATGGTTTCCAGCAGCGGCGTCATCGCCGCCTTCCAGATGGGGGCTGCGATGCGCCCGCCCTGCGCCCAGCCGCCAAGGCTGCGCGGCTGGTCGTAACCGATATAGACGCCCGCGACGATATCGGGCGATCCGCCCACGAACCACACGTTGGTCGGGCCATTGGTGGTGCCGGTCTTGCCGAACAGGGGGCGTTTCAGATCCGCCAGCACCGTGGCAGTGCCGCGCTGGATCACGCCCTCGGTGATGTGGACGACCTGATAGGCGGTCATCGGGTTCATCACCTGCTTGCCCTCCATGCCGAAGCGGGGCATGGGCTTGCCGTCCCAATTGGCCATGTTGCAGCCATCGCACGGGCGCCAGCGTTCCGGCCAGATCACCTTGCCGCGGCGATCCTGGACATAGTCCATCACCTTGGATGGGAATTGCTTCCCCTGATTGGCGAGCGTCGCATAGGCGTTGACCATCCGCTCCACCGTCGTCTCGCCCGCACCCAGCGCGAAGGAGAGATAGGGCTGATAGTCGCCGATGCCCATATTCTTGATGGTGCGCACGACCCGGTCCATGCCGGTCTGGCTGGCGGCGCGCACGGTCATCAGGTTGCGCGACTGTTCCACGCCCCAGCGCATCGTCTGCGGCCCGGCGCTGCCGCCCGAGAAGTTGCGGAAGCATTTCTGGCCCAGACCCGCGCCCTGATAGACGCATAGCGGCCCATCGACGATGATCGAGGCCGGTGTCATCCCGCCGTCCAGCGCGGCGGCGTAGACGAAGGGCTTGATGGTGGACCCCGGCTGACGCAGCGCCTGCGTCGCACGGTTGTAGCTGGACAGGCGCGAATCGAATCCGCCCTGCATCGCGCGGATGCGGCCCGAATGGACCTCCTGCGCGACCATGCCGCCCGATACTTCGGGAATGTTGCGCAGTGCCCAGCTGGCGCCATTGCGCGCCACGACGATCAGGTCGCCGGGCTTCATCGCGGAAAAGGCCGGGCCGCCGGTCTTGCGATAAGGCGTGTTGGCGGCGCCGGCCGGCAGCGTGCCGGTCGACCCGTCGGCAAAGCCGATCTGCGCATCGCTCGACGACCGGCTGATGACGACGGCGACGCGCCATTCGGCATAGTCGACGTCGATATAGCTGGCGGCCAGTTCCCGCTCCCAGCCATTGTCGACATTGATATGGCCAAGCGGCCCGGACCAGCCGCGTCCGGCATCGAAACGCAACAGGCCGTTGCGCAATGCGGTCGCCACATGATCCTGCAAGGCGGGGTCATAGGGGCTGCGCACCCACAGGCCGCCGGCATAGACGCTGTTGGGGCCGTCCTCCGCCTTTTCGCCGAACCGCTGGATCAGGCGACGGCGCACCTCCTCCATATAATAGCCGCCGGCGCGCGCATCGAAACTGGACCCATGGGCGGCCACCGTGCCGAGCGGCTGGGCGCGGGCGGCGTCGCGCTGGGCAGCGGTGATCCAGCCATTTTTCTCCATCTCGCCCAGCGACCAGTTGCGGCGGTCGAGCGCGCGGGCATGGCCGGTTTCGCTTTCGGGGCGGTAATTGGCCGGCCCCTTGGGCAGGATCGACAGATAGGCCATTTCGTGCAGTTGCAGGTCGGCGACGTCCTTGTCGAAATAGGCGCGCGCGGCGGCCTGCACGCCATAGGCGTTGCGACCCAGAAATATCTGGTTGAGGTAGAGTTCGAGAATCTGCTGCTTGGACAGCACATTTTCCATACGGTAGGCGAGGATCATCTCCTTCACCTTGCGCGTGGGCGAATATTCGTCGCCGATCAGCAGATTCTTGGCCACCTGCTGCGTGATGGTGGAGCCGCCACGCGCGCGCTGGCCCGACCCCAGCTTGCTGACATAATCGAACACCGCGCCGGCGAAACCGGGGATATCGACGCCATGATGTTCGAAGAAGGTCTTGTCCTCCGCCGCCAGATAGGCGTGGATCAACTGCTGCGGATAATCGCTATATTGCAACTGGACGCGGCGTTCGCGGGCATAGCTGTGGACCGGCTGGCCATTGATGTCGCGCACGATGGTCGGCAGCGGCGGCTCATATTCCAGCAGCGTCGCGGCGTCGGGCAGGCCACGCGCGAAAATCAGCCAGAACAGGCCCATGCCCAGCAGCAGCCCGCCCAGCGCGATGGCCGCCCAGCGGAACAGGCGCCGCGACCAGAGCGGGCGCAAGCGACTGAAAAAGCCCCCGGCGTCACGGCGCAAGCGGTAGGCGAAAGACGATGGGGCGGTATCGGAACGGGCCTCTTCCATGGGAAAGAGGCTCTAGGGTCAAATTGCGGACAAGGCCAGTGGCTATAGTTTCAAGTCGACGCTTCCTACATTCCTCCCCTGGAAGGGGAGGTGGCAGGGCATGGCCCTGACGGAGGGGTATTTCGCTCTCGATAGGGCGCTACCCCTCCACCACCAGCTTCGCTGGCGGTCCCCCTCCCCTTGCAGGGGAGGATCTGATCTATGTCAGCCCCCCGCCGTGCCGTCGCGCATCGCCAGCTTGCGGGCGAAATGCACCTCGATCGCGCGGGCGACGCCGCGGGCGATCTTGCCCTGCCCTTCGCGTGAGGCGAGGAAGGCGCTGTCGGCTTCGTTGCTGATATAGCCGGTTTCGAACAGGATCGACGGCGTATCGGGGGCCTTCAAGACCATCAGCGATGCGAAGCGGTGATAGGCGCTGCGGAAGGGCACATAGGGCGCGGCTTCCCGCTGGAGCAGGCGCGCGAAACTGGCCGAGATATTCATCGATTCGCGCTGCGTCAGGTCGATCAGGATCGAGGAGACGTCGCCCGACTGGCCACCCAGGTTCACGCCATTGATGATATCGGCCTTATTCTCCCGCGCCGCCAGCCGCGCCGCTTCACGATCGGATGCTGTTTCGGACAGGGTGTAGACGGTGGCGCCATGCGCTTCGGTATTTTCCGCCGCGTCGGCATGGATGGAAATGAACAGGTCCGCGCCCAGCTTGCGCGCGATGCCATAGCGTTCCTGAAGCACGAGGAATTTGTCGTCGTCGCGGGTCAGCGCCACGCGCACCCGGCCGGATTTGACCAGTTGATCGCGAATCGCCTGGGCGATGGCCAGCGTGACGTCCTTTTCCCGCTTGCCATTTTCCTTGTTGATGGCGCCCGGATCATGGCCGCCATGGCCCGCATCGATCACCACCAGCGGGCGGGCGCCGTCATGCGCGCCCTCCACCGCCGGCAGCGCCACGCCGCGCGCGGCGGTCGGGATCGGCACGGTGATGGAATGGATGCGCTTTTGCGGACGGGCGGCCATGTCGACCGGCCCGTCGAACCGGGTGCGTCCCTTGCCCACTTCGCTGCGGAAGCGCGTGTCGCTGACGCCCTGGAGCGAGAAGCTGAGCGATTTGCCGTCCTGCGCCAGCCGGGGATTGCCGAGCGTCGCGGGCGCCGACAGGTCCAGCACCACACGCGCCGTGCCGTTGCTCAACTGCCCCTGACGCACCGAGGCGATATTGCCCCTGCCCGGCGCAAACTGGAAACGGCCCATCTGTGCGCCGTCGATATCGAGCGCGATGCGGCGCGGCGCGTCCAGCAGGAACGCCGATGCGCCATCCACCCGGCCATCGAATCGCACGACGACATCGTCGTCCCGCACATCGACGCCGGCGATGCCGCCCGCGCTTCCGGGTGCCGCCGCAATGATCATGCCTGCCAGGGCAAGGCTCTGGAACATGCGCTGCTTGTGCAACGCACGGCCTTTGGCCGTCCAGCCAATTTTCATGACGATGTTCCGTCTTGAGCGTCCCCACGCTGAATTCCGGATTAAGCATCAGCGGTGTGAGTCGCGTAAAATGAGACGGTTAACGACCGCTTCAGTATGAAAAGTCGGCGTCGCGACAACGCGGCGCCAAATGTGGCAAGCGCGTCACAATATTTCAGGCAGGCGTTGCTCCATGGATGTTTGACTGCTACCCATTCATATTCCTGACAGGTCCGCCCTTAACAGAGGGCCTTTTGGGGCAATGAGATAAGCATCGGCGGTCGCGGGATCGCACCCCCGTCGATGACATGAACAGGTTGACGCTGCATGAGGCAAGATTTCCATTCCACGCTGACCCCGGCAACGGGCGTAGCGGCGTGGATGGAGCGGCCCGGCGACTTGTCCGGCCCTGCCGACGCAGCAGACGCGCAGTTTTCCTTTGAAACCTGGACGACACCGACATCCGCGCCCGTCACGGCGCGCGCCCGGCCGTCCCTTCACTATCGCGTGGCGTCGCGGCCCAGCGTCGCGACCCGTCCACGCCGGAGACTTATAAATGACAATGCGTATGCTGATCGACGCGCGCCACCGGGAAGAGACCCGGGTTGCGGTCGTCAAGGGTAACCGGATCGAGGAGTTCGACTTCGAATCCGCTGAGCACAAGCAGCTCAAGGGCAATATCTATCTGGCCAAGGTCACCCGCGTGGAGCCATCGCTCCAGGCGGCTTTCGTCGATTATGGCGGCAACCGCCACGGCTTCCTGGCCTTCAGCGAAATCCACCCGGATTATTACCAGATCCCGCGTGAAGACCGCGAAGCGCTGCTGCGCGAAGAGCGCGCCCATGCGGAAGAAGAAGCCGCACTGCGCGCCGATTATGACGATGAAGACGATGATCATGATCATCACGATCATGTCGCGCCCGAAGGCGGCGTCGAATATGTCGAAGCCAGCCATCATCATGACGATGAGGAAGAAGGCGAGCAGGCCGAAAGCGGCGAAACCAGCGAAGCGAGCGCCGATCGTGGCGGCCGTCGCGGCGGTGGACGCGGTCGTGGCCGGGGTGGCGACGATGCCGCCGACGAACTGCGCCGCAAGCGCATGGCGCTGCGCCGCCGTTACAAGATCCAGGACGTCATCAAGCGCCGCCAGGTGCTGCTGGTCCAGGTCGTCAAGGAAGAGCGCGGCAACAAGGGTGCGGCGCTGACCACCTATTTGTCGCTGGCCGGTCGCTATTGCGTGCTGATGCCCAACACCAGCCATGGTGGCGGCATTTCGCGCAAGATTTCGAACGCCGCCGACCGCAAGCGGTTGAAGACGATCATCGCCGAAATGGCGCTGCCTTCGTCGATGGGCTGCATCGTGCGTACCGCCGGCCTCCAGCGCACCAAGCCGGAGATCAAGCGCGACTTCGACTATCTCGCCCGCCTGTGGGACGAGATTCGCGAAAAGACGCTGAGCGCCGCCGCGCCCGAGCTGATCCACAACGACAGCGACCTCATCAAGCGGGCGATCCGCGATATCTACAACAAGGATATCGAGGAAGTGATCGTCGAGGGCGAGCATGGGTACAAGGCCGCCAAGGACTTCATGCGCCTGCTGATGCCCAGCCACGCGCGCCGGGTGAAGCAATATGCCGATCCGGTGTCGCTGTTCCAGCGCGCCAGCGTCGAGGAGCAGCTGGCGGCGATGTACAATCCCGTCGTCCAGCTGAAGTCCGGCGGCTATCTGGTCATCAACCCGACCGAGGCTTTGGTGTCGATCGACATCAACTCGGGCCGTTCGACCCGCGAACATGGCATCGAACAGACCGCCGTCGCGACCAATCTGGAAGCCGCGCGCGAAATCGCACGCCAGTTGCGCCTGCGCGACATGGCGGGCCTGGTCGTCATCGACTTTATCGACATGGAGGTGAACTCCAACATCCGTAAGGTCGAGAAGGCGATGAAGGAGGCGCTGAAGGACGATCGCGCCCGTATTCAGGTCGGCCGTATTTCGGGCTTCGGCCTCATGGAAATGAGCCGCCAGCGCCTGCGCACCGGCGTGCTGGAAGCATCGACCCGCCAGTGCCCGCATTGCGAAGGCACCGGCCTCGTCCGCACCGCATCGTCGGCGGGCCTGGGCGCGCTGCGCATGCTGGAAGAAGAAGCGGCCCGTGGTCGTGGCAGCCTCATCACCCTGCGCGCCAGCCAGGAAGCGGCCTTCTACGTCCTCAACAACAAGCGTGCCGAACTGGACGAGATCGAACAGCGCTATGGCGTGCGGATCGAAGTCCTGCCCGACGGCGAGGTCGAAGGCGCCCGCATGTCGGTGGAGGCCAGCGGCCCCCGCCCCGAGCGCGTCGTGACCTATGCGCCGCTGCCCGAAGAGGATGACGATTTCGACGTCATCGAGGAGGAAGAAGAGGAAGAGGTCGAAGAGGCCGAAGCCGAAGCTGAGTCCGACCGTGAGGAACGTGGCCAGCGCGGCGAGCGTGGTGACGAGGATCGTGACGGCGGCCGCCGTCGCCGTCGCCGTCGTCGCCGTCGTGGCGGTCAGCGCGACGAACAGCATGGCGAAGGCGGCGAAGAAGGCTCCGAGCAGGCCGATGGCGAAGCCGAAGATGCCGAGCCGGCCGAGGAGGGTGCGGAAGCACCTGTCGAAACCGCTGCCGCTGGTGACGAGGAAGAAGGCGGCGCTCGCCGTCGCGGTCGTCGCGGTCGTCGTGGTGGCCGTCGCCGTCGCGAAGGTGGCGATGATGCCGTGTCGACCGAGGCGGACGCCGCTGAGGCCGAATCGGTGGACGCCGAGCCGGTCGCGGAAGCCGCAGCCGAGCCTGTCGTCGAGGTCGCCCCCGAAGCCCCGGCCGAGGAAGCACCCAAGACCCGTCGTCGTCCCCGCGCGCGCAAGAAGGTAGAGACTGAAGCCGTTGCGGCCGAAGTCGAAGCTCCGGCCGCGCCGGTCGAAGCCCCGGTTGACGTCGTCGCCGAGGAAGCGCCGGCCAAGCCCAAGCGCACCCGTCGCAAGAAGGCCGACGTCGTTGCTGCCGAAGCGGAAGCTCCTGTAGTCGAGCCTGCACCCGCTGCCCCGGTCGCGGAAGAAGCCGCCGCCGAGGAAGCGCCGGCCAAGCCCAAGCGTACCCGCCGCAAGAAGGTGGTCGCTGCCGAAGTCGAGGCAGAAGCCGCGCCCGCTACCGAGGCCGTAGTGGACGCCGCCCCGGACGTGCCCGTCGCCGAAAATGCCGATGCCGGCGAAGAGGGCGAAGGCGAAAATGGCGAACCACGCCGTGGCTGGTGGCAGCGCACCTTCGGCCAGTAAGCCCGGACACTCGATGTGATGAACAAGCGCCGCTGCTCTTCCGGTCCCGACCGGTGCGCAGCGGCGCTTTTCATATGGGTTGCGCCCCATCCCCCGTCTTCACCGCCGGTTCAGGGCGGACATGGCATCGGCGCCCGTCCATGATGCGCCTGTTTCAATTCTTCGCCGTCCTGCTGGCATCGCTCGCGCTGATGGCGCGGCCGGCCATGGCGCAATCCATCCTGCGCGACGCCGAAACCGAATCCTTCATGGCCGATATGTCTGGTCCGCTGGTCAAGGCGGCCGGCATGGAGCCGAAAAACGTCCAGGTGATGGTGATCAACGACCCGGAGATCAACGCCTTCGTCGCGGGCGGCCAATATGTCTGGGTGCATAGCGGGCTGATCGCGCAGGCCGACAATGTGAACCAGTTGCAGGGCGTGGTGGCGCACGAACTGGGCCATATCGAGGGCGGCCATATCATCCGGTCGGGCGAAGGCATCAAGGAAGCCACCAGCGTCACCATATTGAGTCTGGTGCTGGGCGCGGCGGCGATCGCGGCGGGTGGCGCGGAAGCGGGCATGGGGTTGATGGGCCTGGGCCAGCAGGCGGCGATGACCAAATATCTCGCCTTTTCGCGCGGGCAGGAAAGCTCCGCCGATCTGGCGGGCGCGCGCTATTTGTCGCAGGCGGGGCTGAGCGGCAAGGGCAGCCTGGAATTTTTCAAGAAGCTGCAAAATCAGGAATATCGTCTCGCGATCCCGCAGGACAATAGTTATGGCCGCACCCATCCGCTGTCGGGCGAGCGCATCAATGTGCTGCGCGAAGTCTATACCGTCGATCCGGCCTGGGAGCGGCCACCCGACAAGGCGCTGGAGGCGCGGTTCGAGCGGATCAAGGCGAAGCTGATCGGCTTCGTGTCCGAACCGACCCAGACCTTGCAGAAATATCCGGAAAGCGACCAGTCGATTCCCGCCCATTATGCCCGGGCCTATGCCTGGCATAAGAGCGCCTATCCGCAAAAAGCGCTGGAGGAGGCCGACGCCTTGCTGGCGGCCGCGCCGCATGACCCCTATTTTCTGGAACTCAAGGGCCAGATATTACTGGAAAGCGGCCGGCCAAAGGATGCCGTCGCGCCGCTGCGCGAAGCGGTGAAGATCACCAACCAGCCCCTTATTTCCGTACTGCTCTCCCACGCGCTGATCGCGACGGAGGATGAAAGCAATTTCGCCGAGGCCGAGCAGGTGTTGCGCCTGGCCGTGCAGCGCGACCGGGAAAATCCCTTTGCCTGGTATCAACTGGGCGTCGTCTACGAACGGCGCGGCGATACGCCCCGCGCCGCACTGGCGACCGCGGAGCGCTATGCCATGATGGGCCAGCATCCCATGGCGTTGCGCAGCGCGGACGCCGCGATGCAGGGATTGCAGGCCGGCACGGTTGACTATCTGCGGGCGCAGGATATCGCGATGACCTCCCGCGCCGCGATCGAACAGCAGCGCAAGAAAAGATAGATATGACAGATCAGACCCGGCCCAGCTTTCGCGCGGCCCTTTCCAACAGGACCATACAGATGACCCTTGGCGCCCTCGCCCTGACCGCCATTGCCGGCGTCGCACTGGCCGCGCAGGCCCCCGCCAGCGTCAATGCCAATGACAAGACGGCGATCGAGAAGATCGTGCATGACTATATATTGGAGCATCCCGAGATCATCCCGCAGGCGGTGGAGAAGTTGCAGGCCAAGCGCATGTCGAGCACGATCGACGCCAGCCGCAGCACGCTCGAAACCCCTTATGCGGGCGCCTGGGAAGGCGCGGCCAATGCCGACGTCACCGTGGTCGAATTTTTCGACTATGCCTGCGGTTATTGTCGCGCGTCCTTGCCCGATCTGGCCAAGCTGGTCGGTTCGGACGCGAAGGTGAAGGTCGTCTATCGCGAACTGCCGATCCTGTCGGAAGCCAGCAGCGACGCGGCCAAGGTGTCGCTGCTCGCCGCCGAGCGTGGCCAATATATGCCCTATCACCGGGCGCTCTACGGCGCGGGCAAGGTATCGCGCGAAACGATCCTGGCCGCCGCCGCCAAGGCGGGCCTGACCAAGTCGGAAGCCGAATCGGCGATCGCATCCAGCAAATATGATGCGGAGATCCAGTCCAACATCGCGCTTGCCCAGAAATTGCAGGCCAGCGGCACGCCGACCTTCGTCATCGGCGGTCAGGTGCTGAACGGCGCGGTGGGCTATGATGCGCTCAAGGCCGGCGTGGCGAGCGCGCGGGGGAAGTAACCCACTTCCGTTCGGTTCGAGCCTGTCGAGAACCCTTACGCAAGGGTTCTCGACAAGCTCGAACCGAACGGATGTTGGGATTGGGGTCGCCCGCCCATTGACTTACCCCCCCCTTTTGCCTATCGGACGCCCCCTGACTGGCGGCCGCTGATTTGGCGGCCCTTTTTTGTCACGCCTGATTCTCTATTTGTTTTTGAGGAATGAACGATGAAGCGCACTTTTCAGCCGAGCAATCTGGTTCGGAAGCGCCGTCACGGTTTTCGCGCCCGCATGGCGACCCCCGGTGGCCGCAATGTGATTCGCGCGCGCCGTTCGCGCGGCCGCAAGAGCCTGAGCGCCTGATTTCAACGCCCGAAAATGCTGCTGCGCCGGCCATGATGGTCCGGCGCGCGGATTTTCTGGCGGCGAATCGCGGACGCCGCGCGCCGATGCCGGGCTTTGTCCTGCTGGTGCGTGAGCGTGGCGACGGCGATCCGGCGATGCGTTATGGCATCACGGTCACCAAGAAAGTAGGCGGCGCTGTCATCCGCAATCGGATGAAGCGCCGTTTTCGCGTCCTGGCGCGTGAGCTGCTGCCGCTGCACGGCATCGCCGGGGCGGATCATGTGCTGATCGGCCGGGATGGCGGTATCGAGCGCGATTTCAGCCTGCTGCATGCCGAATTGGGCAAGGCGCTGGGCAAGATCATGGCGCGCCCGATCGACCCGCCGCGCGATTTTTCGCGCACCGGCGGCAAGACAAGGGGCCGTGGCCGCCCCTCCCGCGACCAGCAGAAGCAGACCGCCAGGCAGGAAAACGGGGCGTGATCGCCCGCCTGCTGATCCTGATCGCGCGCTTCTGGCAGGTCGGCCCTTCCCGCATCCTGCCCCCCACCTGCCGCTACGCCCCATCCTGTTCGGAATATACTATTCAGGCGATCCGCAAATATGGCGCGATCAAGGGTAGCTGGCTGGGGTTCAAGCGGCTAATGCGATGCCACCCATGGGGCGGCTCGGGCTACGATCCCGTTCCCTGACGATATAGACATAAGACGGCGGAGCCGAACAAAGTGGACGATAAGAAGAATATCATTCTGGCGGTGCTGCTGACCGCAGCGATCCTGTTCGGCTGGCCCTATGTCTCGCATTATGTCTTCCCGGCGGCCAATCCGCCCGTCACGAAGATCGAAGGCGGCAAGACCACCCCGGTCGCCGCCCCCGGCACCGACACGGCCGACGGCTCTGCCGTGATTCGCGATCGCGCGATCGTGCTGAAGGAAAGCCCCCGCGTGCCGATCCGCACGCCCAAGCTGACCGGCTCCATCAACCTGAAGGGCGCGCGCATCGACGATATCGTGCTGCCGACCTACAGCGAGACGATCGCCAAGGATTCGCCCGCCGTCCGCCTCTACAGCCCGTCGGGCACGGCAGATGCCTATTTCGCCGGCTTCGGCTGGCAGGGCGAGGGCCTCAAGACGCCGAACAAGGACACGGTCTGGACCGCGCAGGGCAGCGAACTGACGCCGACCAGCCCCGTCACGCTGACCTGGAACAACGGCGCTGGCCAGACTTTCGAAATCCGCCTGTCGGTGGACGAAAATTACATGATCTCGGCCGCGCAGAAGGTGTCGAACACCGGCGCCGGCGCGGTGGGCGTGAAGCCCTACAGCTATATCAGCCGCACCGGCATTCCCAAGGATCCCGACACATGGACCATCCATGTCGGCCCGATGGGCGTGTTCAACGGCGCCGCCAATTATGACGTGAATTACAAGGATCTGGACAAGGGCCCGTCGACCCAGAGCTTCCAGTCCAAGGGCGGCTGGATCGGCTTCACCGACAAATATTGGCTGTCCGCGCTGGTCCCGGCCACCGATGCCGATTTTGCCGGCCAGTTCCGCAAGGGCGCCGGCACCCAATATCAGGCCGACGCCGCGCTTGGCTCGACCATGCTGGCCCCCGGCAAGGCCGCGACCCAGTCCATCCGCCTGTTTGTGGGCGCCAAGGAAGTGAAGACGCTGCAAGCCTATGAGCGTGCCGGCGTCCCGCTGTTCGACCGTGCGATCGACTGGGGCTGGTTCTACTGGTTCGAACAGCCGATCTTCGCGCTGCTGCACTGGCTGTTCGAAACGCTCGGCAATTTCGGTGTCGCGATCATCTGCCTGACCTTCTGCGTCCGCGCGCTCATGTTCCCGGTCGCCCAGCGCCAGTTCGCCAGCATGGCAGCGATGCGCGCGGTGCAGCCCAAGATGAAGCTGCTGCAGGAGAAATATAAGGACGACAAGCAGCAGCTTCAGGTCAAGATGATGGAGCTGTACAAGCAGGAGAAGGTCAATCCGCTTGCCGGCTGCCTGCCCATCTTCATCCAGATCCCGATCTTCTTCGCGCTTTACAAGGTGTTGCAGCTGACGATCGAAATGCGTCACCAGCCCTTCGTCCTGTGGATCAAGGATCTGTCCGCACCCGATCCGCTGCATATCCTCAACCTCTTCGGCCTGCTGCCCTTCACCCCGCCCTCCTTCCTGGCGATCGGTGTGCTGGCGCTGCTGCTGGGGATCAGCATGTACTTCCAGTTCAAGCTGAACCCGGCCCAGATGGACCCGATGCAGCAGCAGATCTTCTCGATCATGCCGTGGATGATGATGTTCATCATGGCGCCGTTCGCGGCCGGCCTGCTGGTCTACTGGATTACCAACAACTGCCTGTCGATGGCGCAGCAATGGTGGCTTTATCGCAAGCACCCGGTCCCTGCCCCAGCGACGGCGAAGTAACCAAGCCCATCAAGTCCCCGTTCGTGCTGAGTAGGGACTGAGCGAAGCCGAAGGCCCGTATCGAAGCATCGCGCGGCCTTCGGCCCTTCGATACGCCGCCTCGACTTCGCTCAGCGGCTACTCAGGGCGAACGGAGAATGAATGTGACAGAAGAAGACAACACCGCCCTGATCGAGGAAGCCCGCAAGGTCTTTTCCGGCCCCATCGCCTTCCTCAAATCCGCGCCGACGCTGGATTTCCTGCCGGACATGGCGGTGAATGAAGTCGCCTTTGCCGGCCGGTCCAATGTGGGCAAATCATCGCTGCTGAACGCGCTGACCAACCGCAATGGCCTGGCGCGCACGTCCAACACGCCGGGCCGCACGCAGGAATTGAACTTCTTCGACGTGGGCGAACCGCTGCGCTTCCGCCTGGTCGACATGCCGGGCTACGGCTATGCCAAGGCGCCCAAGGATATCGTGCGCAAATGGAAGTTCCTGGTGAACGACTATCTGCGCGGGCGCGCGGCACTGAAGCGCGCACTGGTGCTGATCGACAGCCGCCATGGCATCAAGGATGTCGATACCGACATGCTGGACATGCTGGACGGCGCGGCGGTCAGCTATCGCATCATCCTGACCAAGAGCGACAAGATCAAGGCCAGCGAACTGGCCACCGTGACTCAGCAGACCGCTGACGCGATCCGCAAGCGCCCGGCCGCCCATCCCGACATCATCGCCACGTCGAGCGAAAAGGGCATGGGCATTCCCGAACTGCGCGCCGCGGTTCTGGAAGCCGTCAGTCAGGGATAAATCGCCATGGCCGACGACGATTATGTCTATGACGAAGCCAGCGGCGAATGGATCAGCGCCGCTGATGCCGCTGCGCAGCCGGATGCATCAGCGGCCGTGGAGGTGCGCGATTCGGTCGGCAACCTGCTGGCCGATGGCGATCAGGTGACGTTGATCAAGGATCTAACCGTCAAGGGGGCTGGCCAGACATTGAAGCGCGGGACGCTCATCAAATCGATCCGCCTGACCGGCGACGCGCAGGAAATCGACTGCCGGTATGACGGGATCAAGGGCCTCGTCCTGCGCGCGGAGTTCGTGCGCAAGCGGTGAGTGGGGATTGGGGTCGGACAAAAGCGGACATCATGATATCGTCATCCCGGACTTGACCCGGGATCCCGCTTTTCTCCCAAGTCAGGCTTGAAGAAGGCAGCGGGGCCCCGGGTCAAGCCCGGGGTGACGACCAATCGGACCGCCCGCTCCCAATCCCAGCCCCTCAAAACAACCTATATTGCGCGTCGCCTTGCAGCTTCCATGTGCCGACCGTCTCGTGCCGGGTACGACCGATATGGCTGCACACCAGCACCAGTTCCTCCACCCGCCAGCCGAAACCGTCGATGCGCCGCCGCGCCGGCGGTCCGTCGCGATAAAAAAGCGTCTGGTGCGGGCTGAATTTCCAGTCTTCGCGCGCGGGCGCCGCCGATCGTTTCAGGGCATCGGCCACCTGCCGCTGCAACCGCGCCAGCGCCGCATTGCTGCGCGATGGCCGCAGCGCCGCCGATCGTCCTCCATAGCTTAGCTGATCGAATAACAGGTCGAACGAATCGGCCATAATCCTTGGCGCTACGGTGCCCAGCGTGTCGATCAAACCCTGTGGATAAGTCGCGACGTCGGCGGATATGCCCAGCGTCACATGCTGATGTTCGGGCAATATGCGCGCCTGCCCGCCCGCCAATATCTCGGCATAATGGTCGATCTGGCGCGCGACCACCGGCGGCGGCTTTACTGCGAAGAACAAGCGATAGGCGGGGGCAAGGCGGCGTCCCATGAAGACATCTCCCGAATCAAGGCAATTTTGTTCTTTATATGTTCTTATCTCGCCCGTGTCGATCCGCTCAGGAACCCGAATCGCCTCATCCTGCGTTGGGACTCCATCGAGGAAAGGAGTGAGGCCCATGCAGCACACCATCGCCAGTCTGGCCGAGAAAATGCAGCATATCGATTTCGCGATGCTGTCGACCCATACGGAGGACGGCCATATCGGCGCCCGGCCGATGAGCAACAATCAGGATGTCGCCCATGGCGGCGACAGTTTCTACTTCACCACCGAAGATACGCTGATGGTGCGGGATATCGAGCGCGACCCCCGCGTCAGCCTGTCCTTCCACGGCAAGAGCGGCCTGTTCGGTCAACGCCCGCTGTTCATCGCGCTGGAGGGGCGCGCGGATCTGGTTCGTGATCGCAATCAATTTGCCGACCATTGGAACCCCGATCTGGAACTGTGGTTCGCTGATGGCGTCGATACGCCCGGCCTGGTGATGATCCATGTCCATGCCGAGCGCGCCCATTATTGGGATGGGCAGGATGAGGGCGAACTGGAAATCGACGTGATGCACTGATGGTGACGCGCGGCCGGACCATCGCTCGCCTGGTGCTGGCCGCCGCCTATCTGGTGGCGGGCATCGCGCATCTGACGCGGCCGGCCGGCTTCCTGGCGATCACGCCGCACTGGGTGCCGGCGCCCGAATTGGTCGTTGCGCTGACGGGTGTTGCGGAACTGGCCGGCGCGATCGGGCTGATAATCCCGCGCCTGCGGGGGGCGGCCGGCATCGGGCTGGCGCTCTATGCGCTGTGCGTGTGGCCGGCGAACATCAACCACGCCCTGAACGATATCCCGCTGGGCGGTACGCATCTGAGCTGGTGGTATCATGGTCCGCGGCTCGCGTTGCAGCCGGTCATCATCTGGTGGGCGCTATGGGCCAGCGGCGTCACCGACTGGCCGTTCCGGCGTCGGCGTTAGACCTGAATCAGCGCATAGGGGCGGTCGAACTTCTGCGACACCACGAACTGCGCGCAATTATAGACGGGGACGCCGCGCGGCGTCTTGCCCTCGAACGCGCCGCGATGGGCATGGCCATGGACGGCAAAGCGCACATTGTCGAACCGGTCGATCGCGTCGGCCAGCCGGGACGAGCCGAGGAACGGGAAAATCTCCGGCGGCTCGCCCACCACCGTCTCCTGAATCGGCGCATAATGCAGCACGGCGACGACCCGATCGGTGCGCAGCGATCGCAGGGCGTTTTCCAGCTTGCGCGCCTCATTGATCGATTCCTCGACGAAGCCCTTGATCGCGCTTTCGCCGAACGCGCCCAGCTCACCCCGGCCGAACCCACCGACAAAGCCCTTCACGCCCGCAAAGCCGACGCCCTGTATCTCCACCGCCTGTTCGTCCAGCACGGTGACGCCCGCGCCGTGCAGGATGCGGGCGACCTCTTCGGGCTGGCCACATTCATGATCATGATTGCCCAGCACCGCGACGATCGGAATGGTGCAGGCGTGCAGATCCTCGGCCAATATCTCGGCCTCGCGCGTCTTGCCGAAATTGGTGAGGTCGCCGCATAGCGCCAGCACATCGGCCTTCTGCGAAATCTCCGCGAACATATCGCGATATTTATGCTCCGACTGATCGGTCACATGCAGATCGCCGATCGCGGCGATCGTCAGGCTGCCTTCATTTGTTGCGGTCATGACTTTCCTCCAGTCCCTTGCCCACGACATCGGCAAAACCCCATTCGGTGATGTCGACCAGATAGTCGCGGGGCGACAGCAGCCGTCCCCGGCAGACGCGAATCTTGGGCACGGGCAGTTCGGCGCGGGTTTGCAGCCGGCCCAATAATTCCTCGAACAGCCACAGCGGAATGCAATGGCGTTCGGTCGGATAGATGAAGCGGAAATTGAGCAGCGCGATCAGCAGCAATTCCCAATGCAATTCCATCGCATCGAGCAGCCGCTGCCAGTCAATCGCTTCATATTGTTTCAGGATCATGTGCGCGACGTCCGCGCCGTCATAGCGATAACGATCCTGGATGAAGAGTTTCGACAGGATGAACTCGGTCGGCGGGGTGATGCGGACGCGGGTGCCATAGACGTCGGCATGGGCGCTATCGCGAAACCATTCCTCCGTCACCGGCAGACTGGCCGACGAGATATTGTAGATGACGTCGAAAAAATGTCCGTCTTTCCATACCTTGCCGATCCAGCGTTCATCCTCGAACTCCACTTCATGCCCCAGCTGCTTGAAATGGGCGAGGATACGGGGCGCGTCGCCCGCCTTGCAGAATACGTCCAGATCCTTGGTCGGCCGCACGATGCCGGTCAGGCAACCCAGCGCATAAGTGCCCGACAACATGAAGGGGATCTCCGACGCGACCAGTTCGGCCA
>Ga0209147_100658_pt1 | contig 17900 bp, 16 predicted proteins | sample AraplaCol_mLB_r2_FD_184278 | JGI IMG/M metagenome (GOLD analysis project Ga0209147, IMG submission 184278) | Arabidopsis root microbial communities from North Carolina, USA - plate scrape CL_Col_mLB_r2 (SPAdes) (version 2) | ecosystem: Host-associated > Plants > Roots > Endosphere | place: USA... | reverse complement strand
ATTATATAAGAGCCCCACTGAGCAAAGCGGTCAGTTTCTTTTTCGTGCAATAAATCATTTAACCAAGGGATAAGATAAGGAATCATTTGTAATGTTTCATCGCTCAAACGTTCTTTTGCTTCTCTATCTTTTTCTTGAAGAAATAAAAGATAGGAAAGAGCTGTATTATTTATAAAAGAACCATGCTTGGCCTTTAATTCGCGTTCCTCGTTTTTTCGCCATCGCTCTAACGTGAAGACTTTTTGCCAAATAACGCGATAAATTTCAATACGCTCATATTGTAAAGGCATATCTTTATGCAATAATTCTCGGATGTATGGAATGCTGTCCTCTATAATAGATAATGCATCCCGATCGTATTTCGTTTGCTTTAATGAATCAGCGGTAGCATAAATTTCATTTGTTATTTTGTATACGTGACTATATACAAAAGATTCTTCGAAGTTGGTAGAAAGCTGCTGAGTCTGTAATTGAGCTGATAGTTTATTGAATGAATGAACCGCTCCATACATACAAAATAAAGCATAAAGCAATGGATGCTCAGGAGCCTTTTTCACTAAGGCACGGTAATAATATTGATAGTATTCATGATAAATGGAACGGTCTTTTTCGTTTCGCCCCTGCATAAAAAGCGTATACTGCTCTTCAAAAGTTTGTCTCCACTCTTGAAAAGTTGCCTTCGGCTTTTTTAACACTTGTTTGGCAGATAGCATACTCAAAGCTGCCTTTTCATGGTTTCGCCATTCTTTGAATAGGGGCGAAAGCGGTTCTATTAATGAATACATATAAAAAAACGCTGCAAAGCAGTGTTCACAAAATCCACGATGCTGGCAAGAACAGGTACTTTCAGGAAGCAGCTGCTTGTTTAGTTCAACATAAAACGAATCAATTTTAACGTTTAATATCTGTTCATCATTGTGCAAAATGAAGAATGAATGGGTGCGGTAAAGGTCTAGTCCTGCTTGGGCATTTGTACGATAGCGTGCATCACTGTACGGGAAATGATGTATAAATTGGTGCTGTAAGTGATCTGAAAACGAACTCATAATCCCATTCCTTTCTATACATAAGTGGAACATAAAATTATATTTATAAGTGATTAATTTTCTTTTCATTATAAATGATAAAAATAGAATTATACAAAATCTTTTGTTATGATAAAGCAGAATCCAACATGACTCTTTATAAAAAGAAATGGATTCAACATGACTTTGTGTACATACTCAATCGAAGACTTACTATACTATAACCAATAAGCACGATTGACATTGACAGGAGGAAAAGCAAGTGAAAATTCGTAAAGCTATTATTCCAGCAGCTGGATTAGGAACACGCTTTTTGCCGGCTACAAAAGCACAGCCTAAAGAAATGCTGCCAATTGTAGATAAACCAACGATTCAATACATTGTGGAAGAAGCAGTAGCATCAGGTATTGAAGATATTTTAATTGTAAGCGGTCGCGGAAAACGAGCAATTGAGGACCATTTTGATAAATCATATGAGTTAGAAGAAACATTAGCCGCAAAGGAAAAGTGGGACATGCTTGAAGAAGTGCAGGGGATTTCGAATTTGGCTAATGTTCACTACATTCGTCAAAAGGAACCTAAAGGGTTAGGTCATGCTATTCACTGTGCAAGAAGTTTTATCGGAGATGAACCGTTTGCTGTTATGCTAGGCGATGATGTAGTTCAATCAGAAACACCTTGTTTGAAACAGTTAATGGACGTATACGAAAAATATGAATGCGCTGTAGTTGGTGTACAGGAGGTGCCTAGGAAAGAAACTTCAAAGTACGGAATTGTAGGTCCTAAAGGAGAGCCTCTTGAAAAAGGATTATTAGACGTAGAAACGCTCGTTGAAAAACCGAATCCAGAAGATGCCCCTTCAGGCTATGCAATTATGGGGCGCTATATTTTAACACCGGAAATTTTTGATATCTTAAGCAGAGAAGAGATTGGTGCAGGAGGAGAAATTCAATTAACAGATGCTATTTTACGTCTGAATGAATTTCAACGTGTACTTGCTTATTATTTCGAAGGAAAACGTTATGATGTCGGAGATAAATTTGGGTTCATTAAAGCAACAATTGATTTAGCCTTACAAAGAGAACCGCTGCGAGAAGAGTTAGTGAGCTATTTTAGAGAAATTGTCGAAAAAGAAGGGCATATGTAAAAATATATTTACTAGGGGAACTATTGGGAATCATGGAGATTTTCAATAGTTCTTTTGGGTTAGAGCCCGTTGTACAAAAGATGGTTATATCGTTTATTGATGAATTCTCATAAAATGTTACATAATAATAAGTAAAAGAAATTATTTCATGTTTTTATATAAATGCTATCATGAAATGACATTTTTCGATATAATATCAGATAGGTTTTATTTATTAAGCATGTCATATAAAGGAGATTTTCTGCAATGACAAAGAAATTGTGTGTAGTTGGTTTAGGATATATAGGTTTACCGACAGCTGTTATGTTTGCTAATCACGGCTTATATGTACATGGTGTCGATGTAAATGAAAAAGCAGTAGAATTAATTAAAAATAAGCAACTTCATATAGAAGAAAACGGCTTACAAGAACGTTTAGAATCAGCAGTTGACAACGGCCACTTTACGGTAGGCACAACAGCTGAAGAGGCGGATATTTTTATTATTGCTGTACCATCACCAATTAATGAAGATAAAACGGCAAACTTGAACTATGTTCGAGAAGCGACAAAATCGATTGTTCCTTACGTTCGTAAAGGAAATTTAGTTATTTTAGAATCCACAGTTCCTCCGCGTACAGTAGAAGACGTTATGCTACCTGTGCTAAAAGAAACTGGTTTAGAATTAGGCAGTGAGCTATTTGTTTCTCATTCACCTGAACGCGTTATTCCAGGAAAAGTATTTGAGGAACTAGTAAATAATGACCGTATTGTCGGTGGTATTAACGAAGAGTCTAGTCGTTTGACTGTTGAACTTTATAAAACATTTGTAAAAGGAAATATTCACGTAACAGACGCTACAACAGCTGAAATGGTGAAAGTAATTGAAAACACATATCGTGATGTGAACATTGCGTTTGCCAATGAACTGGCGAAAATTAGTGAGAAAATTGGTGTAAATGCGTGGGAAGCGATTAAGTTAGCGAACTATCATCCACGTGTAAACATTCACTTACCAGGTCCTGGTGTAGGCGGCCACTGTATTGCTGTTGACCCTTGGTTCTTAACGGAGCTTCAGCCAGAACTGGCGAAAATTATTTCTCTTTCTCGTCAGACAAATGATTCAATGCCTGAATATACAGCATTAAAAACGAAAAGCCTACTAGATGAAAAGGGCATTCAACATGGACGTGTCGCTGTTCTAGGTTTAGCTTTTAAAGGAAATATTGACGATATGCGTGAAAGTCCATCAACGGATGTGCTTCATCACTTAGAAAAGCTAGGTGTTGATTACACAGCATTTGATCCTCATATTAAAGAGAATAAAATCGAACGTCAAACGCAAAGTTTGGATGAAGCTGTTGCACATGCAGATGTGATTCTTATTTTAACAGATCATAATGAGTTTAAAGAGCTTCTTCCATCAGCTGTTGAAAATCATATGCGTACAAAGATTATTTTTGATACGAAAAACTGCATTCAGCGTGATCAATGGAAAGCAGCAGGCTTTGACGTAGTGTTACTTGGTGATTCAAAAGTTTCTACTTTATAAAAAGACGGGCTGAACAGCCTGTCTTTCGTTTGTAAAAAACTAAAAAATCAACATACGGGTGATTTAATGAAGGAAAACATCTTAGGAATAGACGTTTGTAGCGACACGTACGATGAGCTAGCGGTAAAGTTACTTCAGGATATAGATAAAGGCCGAAAATCATTTATTGTAGCAATCAACCCTGAAAAGATTATGAAAGCACAAGAAGACAGGGAATTGAAGTCACTATTAAATCAGGCGACTTATCAAATTCCAGATGGAATCGGTGTGATTTTAGCTTCAAAGCTCAAAAAGGGGCGTATTCGTGAGCGTGTAACGGGTATTGATATGATGCTGAAGCTGTGTAAAGAAGCAACGAATAATGGTAAAAGAATTTTTTTATACGGAGCCAAGCCTGGAATTGCAGATGAAGCCAAAGCTAAGTTGGAAGAGATGTTTCCAGGGATTTTAATTGTTGGAACATTAAATGGCTACGAAAAAAATGAAGAAGTGATTGAACGTACGATTAATGATTCAGGAGCAGAAATTGTTTTTGTGGCTTTAGGCAGCCCAGCCCAAGAAAATTGGATTATTGCTCATAAAGAGAAACTTAATCCTTCTGTTTATCAGGGCGTAGGAGGTTCGTTCGATGTTATTTCAGGACGATTGAACCGAGCGCCTGCTGTTTTTCAAAAGTTTGGTTTAGAGTGGCTTTATCGATTGTTAAAAGAACCATGGAGATGGAAGCGTCAGTTAGAATTACCTAAGTTTCTTCTTCGAGTGTTAAGAGGTTAAAAAAGCATGCGGATTATATCCGCATGCTTTTTATTTTTAGATATCTTCTTTTTGGTTTTGTTGCTTGATTTCATCCGTTAGTTCATGCAAGCTTTGTCGCACATTTCCTTTTCCAGAAAAGTTCTCAATTAATTCCTTCACATTTATACCTGATGATGCTTTCAGAGATTCTTGAAGAGAAGACATTAAGTTTGTTGCATAGCCAGTCACTTTATTAGCTCCGCTGTTTTCACCGTTGCTTCCTGTATCCACAACCGTAATTTTGTCAATATTTGCCAAAGGACTTGCGACTTGTTTTGCATATTCAGGAAGCATCTTGATAATCATATCTAAAATAGCCGCTTGACCGAACTGCTCGAATGCTTCAGCTACCTTTTGTTTAGCTTCTGCTTCAGCTAAACCTTTTAAGCGGATAATCTCAGCTTCAGATTCACCTTGGGCACGCTGAGCATCAGCTTTTGCTAACCCATCAATTCGAACGCGTTCAGCTTCAGCTTTAGCCATTGCTTCAATTCGATATTTGTTGGCGTCAGCTTCAGCAAGCTGTTTTGCTTTTTCAGCTTCTGCGGATTGTTCAACAGAGTAACGATCTGCATCTGCTTTCTTTTTTACTTCAGAATCGTATTGACGCTCACGACGAAGAATTTCTTTTTCTTCCAATTCAATTTGTTTCTGACGTTCAATAATGCGGATTTGCATTTCTTGTTCTGTTACATCTTGTTTCGCGCGAGCTGTTTCTAGATCATATGCTTGGTCAGCACGAGCTTTGGCAATATCTTGTTCGCGGCGGTATTCAGCGGTTTTTAACTGATTCATTTTTTCAGCTTCCGCGATTTCTGTATTTCGCTCAAGCTCCGCTTTTTGGGCATCTTTATGAGCCTCAGCACGCTTGATTCTTGTTTCTTTTTCAGCTTCCGCTGTTGCAATGTCAGCATCTCTCTTAACTTGAGCAATACGAGGTTTCCCTAGCGATTCTAGATAGCCGTTCTTATCCCGAACGTCTTTAATTGTAAACGATACAATAATTAATCCCATTTTAGCTAGATCTTGTGAAGCTACGCGCTGTACTTCTTGAGAGAATTTTTCACGGTTTTTATAAATTTCTTCTACCGTCATAGAACCAAGAATCGAGCGAAGGTGACCTTCTAAGACTTCTCTAGCTTCGGTTTCACGATCTTCTTTTGCTTTGCCCAAAAACTGCTCAGCGGCCGTTGCAATTTCTGAAATAGAACCTCCAATTTTGATGATTGATACCCCATCAGCCATAACAGGAACACCTTGTTCTGTATATACTTCAGGTGTAGACACTTCCAGTTTGCTTGATAGCAAGCTCAGAGGCTCAGCCTGTTGAAAAACTGGCAGCACAAACGTACCGCCGCCGCGAACAATTTTAATCCGGTTTCCGGATTCATCGACGTGTACGTTTTTATTTCCGAGATAGCTCCCTGTTACAATTAACGCTTCATCTGGACCTGCTGTACGGTATTTTGTAATAAATACGGTAATCAGCGCAATTAATAAAAAAACAACAATTCCAATGACAACTAATATAGGTGTTGAAAACATAAAACTCCCCCTAATGCTATTTATAATGATTGATTGGTCATAACTTCTTCATAAATCACAACGAGTGCGTTGCCTCTTTGTATATCTACCACAAGCACTTTGCTGCCTAAAGGTATAGCAGTGTTTTTAAAGCTGGCAGCGGGTTTGGAGATCGTGCCGCTAACCCCTTCGATAAATACTTCTCCATAACCATCTGCGGGAACGGAAGTAATAATGGTACCAAGTCTTCCTTTTAACGAATCTTCAGTAAAAGCAAGAGACTCTTCAGCCGATGATAAAGGAATCAATACGAAAACATTGAGCAAAATAACGAGTAGAAGGGCAATAAGAGCGGAAATCGAAATAATCCAATAATTTTGCAATGACGTATAGGTGAACAAATATCCACTGGCACTAAAGAATGTTAAAAAAGAAAAAAGAAGAGTGGGGTTAAAAAAAGGTATCGCTTCAGATAATCCATCTAACAAATCGCTAAATAAAATGTATAAGAAGGTTAGACTTCCGCAGATAATTAATCCATACAAATACACTGTTTGAACAGATAGACCGAGCATAGTTCATTCAACACCCCCTTTATGTAAGATGATTGATGCTGTTTCTACTATGTATTACGAACCGTATTGAAAAAAGTTTCATTTTTTTGATTAAATTCCTTTTTTTGTTTAATTTTATCTCTGTCCATTTCACTATATTTTAACTTTTAAATGATATAAGATAAGAACAACGATTCAGTGAATGCGGTTTGAAGTAGTAGACATGCATAGGTCAAAAGTTTGTTCATATAATGAGTGGGGCTATGTGAAATAAAAATAAAGGTTTAAATATGCTTAATAAAAAGGAAAAAGAGTTAAAGATGACGAATAAATTAGACGAAAAGGGGGGAGTTCGCTTATATTTTAATAAAATATAGTAAAGAAAATGTTCTACATAAAATAACCACATAAGAATACAGTAAATCAGCTGTTTATACACCAAAAAATACAGTTCTTTTCGATTAATAGTTTGTAAATGTGCTAATTTTTGAGAATAAATTTCTATTTAAGTAGTAGAATCATTGTGATATAATCCATTTTGGGAATAAGTAAGTAATTATTGTTATACGCAATTTGAAATACTATCCAATTATATAAAGTTGGATACATTTTTTATGGTTTTGGTTAACATAAACCTGAGGAGGGTCTCCATGCTATATTTGACCTTGTTTATTTGTTTTATTACATCTATTCTGATCACTCCGCTGGTTAAGAAGCTGGCGTTTAAAATAGGTGCAACGGATAAACCAAATCAACGAAAAGTTCATCAAAAAATTATGCCTCGCCTTGGAGGTTTGGCGATATTTTTTAGTTTTCTTATTGGATACCTCGTTTTACAGCCTGACAGCAAATATGCGCTGCCGATTTTAATCGGAAGCATTATTATCATCATTACCGGTGTCTTAGATGATATGATTGAGCTATCCGCTAAAATCAAATTAGGCGGTCAGCTAGTAGCGACATTAATTGTTGTTGTATACGGTGGAGTCCAAATTGACTTCATTAACTTGCCGTTTGGCGGAAAATTAGAATTCGGAATGTTAAGTATTCCAATTACGGTATTATGGATTGTAGGAATTACCAATGCTATTAATTTAATTGATGGATTGGATGGATTAGCTGCCGGCGTTTCCTCTATTGTATTGATTACCATCTCAGGTATGGCTATTATGATGGGCAATGTGTTTGTGACAAGCATGGGTTTCATTGTATTGGGAAGTACGCTCGGATTTTTGTTTTACAACTTTCACCCCGCTAAGATTTTTATGGGGGATACAGGAGCACTATTTTTAGGCTATATGATTTCTGTATTGTCTCTGTTAGGATTTAAAAATGTAGCGGTTATTTCCTTCATTGTTCCAGTTATTATTTTAGGAGTACCAATTTCAGATACGTTCTTTGCTATTATTCGCCGAATCGTAAAAAATCAACCGCTATCGGCTCCTGATAAATCTCATTTGCATCATTGCTTGTTGCGCTTAGGTTACAGCCATAGACAAACGGTTTTAATTATTTATGGAATGAGTGCGATATTTGGTTTAGCGGCAGTTATCTTCTCAAAGGTACAAACAATGTGGGGTTCTTTTCTTGTACTAGCTATCCTCCTTGTGGCGATTGAAATTATCGTTGAAAAGATAGGATTAGTTGATAAGACGTATAGGCCGATTCTCAACATGGTTCGTGGGCTTCGTTTAAAAAATTAATTAAAAAGACCTCTTGGATATGCAAGAGGTCTTTTTAATTATTCTGTTGTATCTGAAGTTGATTCAATGCCTAAATGCTTGCGGAGCTTTTCACTTACTTTTTCCACTGAATCATTGTCTAGTTTGAAGTAGTAAACGCCGTTAATTTTTTCATCGCTGCCGTCTAAGTTAATGGTTTCGATGTCTACTTTTTTCGAAGCATAATCATAAAACGAAAGCATTTCACCGAACATTAAATTCGTTTTCATATTATCGCCAACAGCTTCGATAAGGTTGCCATATTTATTTAGTGATCCAATAGAAGCAGCTTTTTTAATCATGGCTTCGATCAACTGCTGTTGTCTTTTTCCTCGCTCAATATCGTTGTCTTGTTTTCGTGTTCGAGCAACAGCTAACGCTTCTTCGCCATTTAAATGTTGGTTTCCTGGTTTTAAGACAATAGCATTATGACGATCTTTTGAGTCCTTTTCACTCATCGCATAAGGTACATCAAAATCGATTCCCCCAAGTGAGTCTACAATGTCTGTGAAAGCTTTAAAATTCACTTTAACATAGTAATCAACAGGGACATTAAACAGCTGTTCTACCGTTTCTACAGTTGCTTTTGGACCTCCGTACGCATGCGCATGAGTAATTTTATCTTTTTTATTCACTTCAGGTATATAAACCCGCGAATCTCGAGGTATGCTTACAAGCTTTACGGTTTTATTTGTTTCGTTAAAGGTCGCCAAAATCAAAGCATCTGTACGGGCTGATTTTCCGAACTTCCTGGTTTCACTATCATCTACGCCCATAAATAAAATGGATATATCATCTTTTTTGGGATCGATTTTACGATCACGCATAGGAGAGTTATCGCGATCTCCGAGTCCTTCATAAGAATCAGAAGCTACTGTTTTAGCTTTAACAAATAAATAAGATCCATAAGCGGTTGCAGAAAGCCCTAAAATAAGGATAGGTAACAGAAAAAATGTAAAAAGCCTTCGTTTTCTTTTCCGTTTGTTTACTCTTTTTTGAAAACGTCTATATTGAGCCATACGGTTTCTCCTTTTATTCGTATATTCGAACATTTATTGTGACACTTAGTATGTGTTATAAATTGGAATGTATGAATCAAACTCGTCAAAGCTATGTGTCTTTACGAGGTTTTTACTCATTGACAAGTAGCGCAACCATCAGAATAGTTGCGCTATTTATCAATTGTACAATGTTTTTTAAGAAGAGTAAATAATTCATTCTGCATCTTCTTCTAAATAGGTCGTCTCACCTGCTCGAATATCTGCTTGACCGTTTGTTAGCTCGGTCATCCATTCAGTAAATGCTTCTGTTTGAGCTTCCTCTACAAATGTTTCAATCTCTACCATGTCTGCGTAGTGGATTTCTTTTAATAGATAAACGGAACTGCGAAGCTCATTTTCTAATTTTCCAAGCCATGTATAGTCAACGGTTGTATGCATAACCGCCATGAGAGTTCGTTTGACTGTACCTAATTCATTTAACGCTTCGGAAACGGATTTTCCATACGCGCGCACCAAGCCACCTGCGCCCAATTTAATGCCTCCGAAATAGCGCGTAACGACGACCACCGTATCTTTTAAGCCTCTCTTTTTAAGCACTTCTAACATCGGTACGCCTGCTGTTCCACTTGGTTCTCCATCATCGTTTGCTTTTTGAAATTGATCTCGTTCTCCAATTAGGTAAGCTGAACAGTTATGAGTAGCATTCCAGTGCTGTTTTTTAATGTCTTGAATAAATTGCTGAGCTTCTTCCTCAGTTGTTACACGTTTCATATGACAAATGAATCTAGATTTTTGAATAGTGATTTCATGTGAACCTTCTTGTTTTACGGTATAATATTGTGATAACAATCAAAAAATCCTCCTTAGCGTTATAAATAGAAGAAAAACGGGTATTTACGTACTGTTTACTTGCTATTAGTATAAAATGTTTATGAAAAGACATCAATTAATCAAATTCAACATCACTTAAACAAGCCATATAGAATATACGTTATAATAAAGTAGTGTGCAGGCTTGTATAGCTAAATAATGAAATGATTGAAACAGGCAGTTAGTCACTGTTGAAGAGTGAGTGTAAATGGTAATCTATTCGAATAACGCGAGTCAAGCGTCGATTGATGTCGAGTTTGAGGGTACTAAAAACAACCGTTACTTTTTGGATATAAAAAGTCAGATAGGGAGAAAATATGGATCTTATCCTCACAATTCAGATAGGTCATACGAATACTATATATAGCATGAACGTATAGACATTTCTCCGAATGTGAGTATAGTTTGGGGTGAGTAAATGTCGAAACATAAATTAACAAGCAAGGCACTTGATGAAATTTTTGAGAAGATTATTGGCACAGTAGGAGATAGTAAAAATGAAGTCTATCGTCTTTCTGAAGATGCCAGACAAGAATATCAGCAAATTAAAGAAGAGTTAGAAGTGTTAAAAGGAAAAGTTCTTGAGACGATAGAGCAAGGCGATAAATTGGAAACTCAGGCAAGGTTGGCTCGAAAGCGTTTGTCTGATGTGAGCCGACATTTTCAAATTTATTCAGAGCCTGAAGTAAAAGACGCTTATGAAAAAGCACACGAATTACAAACCAAGCTGCTGATGAATCAGCAAAGCGAATATCAGCTGCGTAATCGTCGAGATGAACTAGAAAGACGCTTGCTTACATTGGAAGAAACTATTAAACGTGCCGATCACCTAGTAGGTCAAATTTCTGTTGTGTTAAATTATTTAACAAGTGATTTAAAACAAGTAGGGGAAATAGTAGAAGATGCTATTCAAAAAGAGTATTTTGGCTTTCGGATTATTGAAGCTCAGGAAGAGGAACGGAAACGTTTGTCCAGAGAGATTCATGACGGCCCAGCTCAAATGCTTGCAAATGTTATGATGAGATCGGAATTAATTGACCGAATTTACCGGGAACGTAGTGCAAAAGAAGCAATGGAAGAAATTCGAGATTTACGAAAAATGGTTCGTTCTGCCCTATACGAAGTGCGTCGAATTATATATGATTTAAGACCGATGGCACTTGACGACTTAGGTCTAATTCCGACGCTGCGTAAATATCTTGATACAATTGAAGATTATAATGAAGGCAAGCCTCGGATTACGTTTATTTCCATTGGACAAGAGAAGCGAACTGCTTCAAAATTAGAAGTAGCACTGTTTCGTCTAGTGCAAGAAGCTGTAACGAACGCATTAAAACATGCAGACGCAACGGAAATCCAAGTGAAGATAGAGTTCAACAATGAACACGCTATTTTGCTGGTCAAAGATGACGGCTGTGGTTTTAATCAAGAAGAGAAAAAAGAGAATTCGTTCGGCTTAATAGGAATGAAAGAGCGTGTTGATTTGTTAGATGGGACTATTTCTGTTCATTCGAAAATTAATCAAGGCACGCTTGTTATGATTAAAGTACCGATTATAGCCGCTTAAAAAGGCAGAGATATGTATATAAATAGGGGTCAATATAGAGTAAAACATTTGTTGTTCGATTTGGGGAGGAATCAAACATGCAGACAAGAATTATCATAATCGACGATCACCAATTATTCCGTGAAGGAGTAAAAAGAATTTTAGATTTCGAAAAAGATTTTGAAGTAGTTGCAGAAGGTGACGACGGTAGCGAAGTTATTGACCTTGTAGAAGAACATCAACCCGATGTTGTAATCATGGATATTAACATGCCGGCTGTGAATGGTGTAGAAGCTACGAAAAAGCTTGTAGAAGTAAATCCGGACGCTAAAGTTATTATCTTATCTATCCATGATGATGAGACATATGTAACTCATGCCTTACAAACAGGTGCACGAGGCTATCTGCTAAAAGAAATGGATGCGGATGCGTTAATTGAGGCAGTAAAAGTAGTTGCAGAAGGTGGTTCATATTTACACCCGAAAGTAACGCATAGTTTAGTAAAAGAGTACCGCCGACTGGCAGCTCAAGGACAATCATCTTCTTATCCGCACGAACCAATTGAGATTCGCCGTCCGCTACATTTGTTAACACGTCGTGAGTGCGAAGTGCTACAACTGTTGGCTGATGGTAAAAGTAACCGAGGAATCGGAGAAGCATTATATATCAGTGAAAAAACCGTTAAAAACCATGTGAGTAATATTTTGCAAAAAATGAATGTAAATGATCGCACTCAAGCTGTTGTTGTGGCAATCAAAAACGGCTGGGTAGAAGTAAGATAAGTTCAAAAGTCCGATATACCACTAGGTATATCGGACTTTTTTTTTCTTTTTATAACTTTTTTTGAAATTGTGGGTAAAAAGTCATGTGTAATGAGAGAGGAAAACAACCGATAAGTTAAGGGAAGAAGATATCTTTTAGGAAGGCGATGGATGACACCTTTGCGCATTTACTCGTCTTTCAACTTCACTTAAGGATAAAGGAAATCTTAAGAATCTTACAACTTTCGACGAAAGCATCCATACCTCAAAACAATGTCCATCAATTTGATGCAAGCTCTTGTAAAGGAAGGTCTTCGATACATTCAGATACATATGAGGTTGTAGAAGGATTTATTCAAACCTCAGCTGATACCCTTTAAAAATTTAAGAGTTATAGTGAAACAAATAGAAAACTGATTTAAAGAAGGCAAGAAGGTGATGAAGCTGAATTTTATAACGGAAGAATTAATCTATCATAAATCTCCGCAAGAGCTAACAGCTATGATGTATGAAAAACTTATTCAAAATATTGGTGAAGCTATTATAGCAATTCAACACAGCGATTATTTTACAGCGAATGAAAAAATTAAACAGTGCAACGATATTTTATATCGGCTGGGAATTGGCTTAACATATCAAGCAGGTATTATTGCAGAGCAGTTAGATACCCTTTACAACTATATGTCTGAGCAATTAATTATGGCTAATTTTAAAAAAGATACGATTATTTTATGTGAAGTTCAACAAATGATGAAGAAGCTTTCTAACGCTTGGAATGAAGTATTAAAAGCCACGCCTAATACCTCTTCGTTCCGAAAAAACAAGCTGTCTTCTTATGAACAGCACATAAGCATCACTCTTAGCTAAAGGATAATTATCACATCCACGCATCAGATGCCTCTCAAAACTTTTCAGCTAATCAAGCTAGCACATCTAAAAGTCTAAACGGAATGGAGTGTATACTAACAGAGAAAGGAGAGATACATAGTGGAGTTACAGCGAATTAACGGTCTTTCTTCTTCCGTGAATCTCATTAGAGAAAAAGAAGTAAGTAGTTCGGCTTCATTTACAGGAGTAATGGTAAAGAAACAAAAAGAACTGACCTATGAACATTTAACTCAAGTAATAAATAAAATTGAAGAACAGGGAAAGCAGTTAGTAAAAAGTCACACTATTGATTCCTTGCGAAAATACAAGACGCTTGTGAAGCAGTTTATGAACGAAGTTGTTAAAAATGGTTTTGAATTGAATGAAGAAAGAGGGTTTAATCATAGAGGAACGACTAAGGTATATAAATTAGTGAAAGAAGTAGATACGAAACTAGTTGACTTGACAAATGATATCCTTCAAAAAGAAAAAGACAGTTTAAATTTACTCAAGCGGGTTGGAGAGATTCAAGGTTTGTTAATTAATATGTATACGTGAAGGAGCTTTTACTAATAGGTAAACCTCTCGTTACATGCATTTTAATCCTAAATGTTGTAGAATAGAGTGAAATTATTTTATATAACAAAGGATGGATCCCTATCTTATGAAAACAGCAATTATTACAGATAGTACCGCCTATATATCAGAGGAAATTCGATCAAACTATCATATACATATGGTACCGCTAAGCGTTATTTTTGGTGAAGAAACATATCGTGAAGAAGTAGATATGACTGCAGATCAATATTTTGAAAAAATTAAAGAAGCAAAAAATCTTCCAACCACTTCTCAGCCCGCTATAGGAGAATTTGTAGAGTTGTTTGAGCAGTTAAAACGAGATCAATTCGATGCAGCTATCGTTATTACATTATCTAGTGGAATTAGCGGAACTTATCAGGGTGCTTTGACGGCAGGTAGCATGGTAGAAGACTTTGATGTGCACGTATTTGATTCAGAAATCAGCTGTATGGTTCAAGGCTTTTATGCGATTGAAGGAGCCGAGATGGTCCGATTAAATAAACATCCTGACGAAATCATTGCGCGTTTCGAAGAGATGAAACTATCAATGCGTGCGTATTTTATGGTAGATGATTTATCTCACTTACAGCGCGGAGGTCGCCTAAATGCTGCTCAGGCTATTATCGGCAGCCTGCTTCAAGTAAAGCCAGTGCTGCATTTTGAATCTAAAAAAATCGTTCCGTTTGAAAAAATTCGTACGCGTAAGCGAGCATTGAAACGAATCACCGAGCTTCTTGATGAGGATGCAAAAGAAAATGTACCTATGAAAGCTGTAGTTATTCATTCTAATCGTGAAAATGAAGCAAAAGAAATTCAGCAAGAGTTAGAACAAGAATATCCTCATATTGAATGGAGCCTTTCTTATTTTGGCGCTGTCATTGGCACGCATTTAGGTGAAGGTGCCATCGGTATAGGCTGGTATAAAAAGTAATCGAAAACCAAATCATTTGATTTGGTTTTTTTGCAGGAAAAAACACCTTTTTTTGCGTATATAGATGTGTACGATAAACATGGAAAGGAATGAAGATATGCTTTTTACTGTTAAACAAGAATTGCTAGATCCCGTTCAAGTACCTAGCCCCTATGCTTTTCCACTCTCGCAAATCGATACATGGAGAACTCCACCTTTAAATCCTTCATACTCCTACTCTTTAGATCTTCAGCGCTCTTTAAGCGGAAAGCAGCTTCTGCTAACTCAGACTCCCTATCCTTTATCTCTTATTCATGAACATTATCTAAACGGATATATTTCCTATCAAAAAGCACTTATCCAGAAAGAAAACGGATATAAATGCAGCCGGTGTGGAAGTGACAGCCCCTTTTATTTTGCTTCATTTCCATGCAGTAGATGTCACCAGGACTGCTACTATTGCCGAGCATGTATTGTAATGGGCAAAGTAAGTGAGTGCACGCCCTTTATAAACTGGGAAGGACCAGCAAGTAATGTCCTGCCAAAAAGCAGCGTAATGAATTGGAAAGGAACGCTGTCTACAGCTCAAGAACGTGCTTCAAATGAACTCATTCAAGCTATAAAAAAGGATGAAGAGCTTTTAATTTGGGCGGTTTGCGGAGCAGGAAAAACGGAAATTTTATTTAAAGGTATTGAATCAGCGTTGAACAGCGGAAAGAAAGTCTGTATTGCTACTCCAAGAACAGACGTGGTTATTGAGTTAAAGCCAAGAATTCAATCAGCATTTCCGGATATGTCCGTGCTGGCTATGTATGGAGGCAGCGAAGAGCGCTTTCATGAATCCTCTCTTATTATTTCCACCACTCATCAACTTCTGCATTATTATCAAGCATTCGATGTGCTGATTATTGACGAAGTAGATGCATTCCCGTATTCAACGGAGCCTATGCTGCACTATGCTGTTGCAAAAGCAGCTAAACACGCTGCGTCAAAGATTTATTTAACAGCGACTCCAAGTGAATCATTAAAAAAAGACGTTGAGCAAGGAAAAAAACAAGTAGTTAAAATTCCAGCCCGCTATCACCGCATGCTTATTCCTGTTCCTCGTTTTGAATGGTGTGGCAATTGGAAGAAAAAAATAAAAACAGATACCTTGCCTGCTAATGTTGAGAAATGGCTAAAAAAAAGAATAGACGAAGGGAAACAATGCTTTGTCTTCGTCCCGCAAATTAAGTGGATTGCTCCGATCACAGACATGATTCGAAAGCTGACCGAAAAGGTAGACGGTGTCCATGCTGAAGATTCCCAGCGAAAAGAAAAAGTAATGAAATTTAGAGAAGGACAGCTAGTTATTTTAGTAACGACAACAATATTAGAGCGAGGCGTAACGGTTCCCAACATAGATGTTGCAGTATTGGGAGCAGAAGAAACGATTTTTACTGAAAGTGCTCTTGTGCAGATTTCAGGAAGAGTAGGGAGGAGTGCACAATTCCCAACGGGAGACGTGGTCTTTTTTCATTATGGACAATCTCTGTCTATGCGAAAAGCAAAAGAACATATTGAATATATGAATGCTCTAGCTTATAAGGAAGGGCTGATTGATCGATGACAATATGTCTGATTTGTTTTGAACCTCTTGTTTCTTCTTTCGATTGGAGGTCATTGTTAAAACCTTCTTCAACGGATAGGATTTGTACTGTTTGCTTGCAAAGATGTCCCATCATCACCAGCAGCATTTGCAGGGGATGCGGCCGCTCTCTTACAGACCTGGCTCCTTCTCATTATGAGCTAGACACATGTAAGGACTGTCAGAAATGGAACGATGCTTCTTTTTTTAACCGCTCTCTTTATACGTACAATGATTTTATGCAAAGTATAATAGAACGTTTTAAATTTCAAGGAGACTATGAAATTATCCAAGCATTCAAGGAGCAGTGGTATAAGTTCTATAAAAAAGAATGTAATCCAAAAGCTATACTAGTTCCTATACCTTTAACGGACAAGAGATTATATGAGAGAGGGTTTAACCAATCTTTAGCGCTAGCTGAACTGATCAGTGACAACATAGAAATGCCTCTTGTTCGCTGTTCAGGAACAAAGCAATCAAAGAAAAATAGGCGAAGTCGGCTGGCAGAAAGACTGGAATTTAAAGTAGTCAATTCCTCAATGGTTACGAATCAAGAATTTCTCTTGATTGATGATATTTATACAACAGGAGCAACCGTGCGCCAAGCGGCAAATTGTTTGCAGGAAGCTGGGGCACGTTCAGTTCGTTCGATCACTTTAATTCGTGCATGAAGATGTATAATTTAAAGCTTTGACCGATAGTAAAATAAAAAACAAATGAGGAGTTTCGAATATGGGAACGTTAGATAATTGCAGGGAATGCGGTCATTTATTTGTAAAAAATGGATCAATAAATATATGTAAATCATGTTTTGACAAAGAAGAAGCTCTGTTTCAACGTGTTTCTTCATTCTTGAAGAAAAGAGCAAATCGTACCGCAACGACTTACGAAGTGATGAAAGAAACGGGCGTTTCAGATTCGTTAATTCATCAATTTATTCGACAAGGTCGCTTAGTGCTAACTAATTTTCCAAATATAAGCTATCCATGCATGCAATGCAACGCTCAGATTCGAGAAGGGAAGCTTTGCAATTCATGCTCTCAAGAAATTAAACATGGGTTAGAAAAGCATAATCGTGAGATAATTCGTTCCAATGAAGAGCCGACGCGTCCTACCTATCGTTCTAACGAAAGGAAAAAAGAGTAAAAGTGTGCTGAGTGTTTGCAGGTTCTCTATCTATAGACCTATGTTTAAGGTGGACTGTGAAAATGGTCTCAACTTCCTTGTCGATGCTAAAGGTTTAGGTGGAAATTCCGATATAATGAATAGAGATAACGGATACAAATATAAAAAGAGGTGAGAGAGATGAAGATTAATCCATCGAACTTATTTGGAATAAATCCGTACAAAAAACAATCAGAAAAAACAGAACAGGTCTCTAAAAAGAATCCACAAGATCAGATTCATATTTCATCTGAGGCAAAGAAACTTCAGGGAAATAAA
>Ga0209147_100655_pt1 | contig 18037 bp, 18 predicted proteins | sample AraplaCol_mLB_r2_FD_184278 | JGI IMG/M metagenome (GOLD analysis project Ga0209147, IMG submission 184278) | Arabidopsis root microbial communities from North Carolina, USA - plate scrape CL_Col_mLB_r2 (SPAdes) (version 2) | ecosystem: Host-associated > Plants > Roots > Endosphere | place: USA... | reverse complement strand
CCCGATGCCGATCCCGCCGCACTGGAGGCGCGGGCCGCACGCCATGGTCTGGCCCGCCATGTGGGGCAGGCGCGACGGCTGGCGGGCGCGCTGTATGGCGATGGCGCGCGACTGACGCTGTGGGACCGGCTGGTCCGGGCGCGGCTGCTGGCGCGCAACGGCTGGGGACAGGAGAGCCGGAAGTTGCTGGTCTTCGCTTTCTATATCCGTTCGCATTGGTTGCGGATGCCGCCGGCCATGCTGATGCGCCACCTGTGGACCAAATGGCGCAAGGGGCACCGCCCGCAATAATGACAGCCGTGCGTCGGCGCGATGACGGGATCTGACTTGCAACTTTAACCGCGCTGCCATCGCGCGGACATGGGCATGACCCATGGGCGGGCTAGGCCCCGTTCAGGGGTATTCATCATGTTCAAACCAGCGCGCGCTTTATTGTTTGCGAGCCTGACGGCCTTGCTGGCCGCCAGCTCGCCCAGTGCCAGTTTGCCCAGTGCCAGTGCGCCCGGCGATCTGCGCAGGGCGTCGCTACCCGCTGCATCGGCCGACCTGCCGCTTTCCATCATGACCTATAATGTCATGGGCCTGCCATGGCCGGTCGCTTTCGGCCGGGACGAGGCATTGGGGCAGATCGCCGATCGGCTGGCGGGCCTGCGTGCCGAGGGGCATCAGCCCCATATCGTCCTGATCCAGGAAGGTTTCGTTGCCGATGCGGCGCAGTTCGCGCAGCGCGCCGGCTATGCCCATGTGGCGGCCGGGCCGGACAGTATGATGCGCAGCGCGTTCCCGGCCACTGCCAACGATCAAGCCTATCTGCGCGCAGCACGCTGGGACCGGGGCGAAACGCTGAACAAGCAGTTGAACAGCGGCCTCATCATCCTGTCCGATTACCCGATCGTCGCGGTCGATCGGATCGCCTATCCCGCTTTCGCCTGCGCCGGGTTCGACTGCCTGGCCAACAAGGGCGCGATGATCGCCCATCTGCGCGTACCGGGGATCGACCGACCGGTCGCGGTGGTGAACACGCACCTTAACGCGCGCAAGGCAGCGGGCGTGTCGATCGCCCGTTCGCTCAGGGCCTTCGATCGGCAGGCGGGGCTGCTCGCCGGCTTTGTCGCGCGCCATGTGCCGCGCGACCGAACCCTTTTGCTGGGCGGTGACCTCAATATCGGCGGGGACGCGCACCGCATCCGCGCCTTCTTCGCACACTGGAACCGCGCCGGCCTGAACTTCGTCGCAACCTCGCTCGGCGGCAGCCGTCAGGCGCAGGCGCAGGCGCTGCTGGCCGATCCGGCGGACCGGCGAGATCTGGACGAAACGGTGCTGCGGTCCAAGGACTGGACCTTCGCCCGCGCCGAAGATGGCGCGCCGATGACGGTGGCGGCCGCACAGATAGCGTTCGGCGGCCCGGCCAACCAGCGCCTGTCCGATCATGTCGGCTATGCGATCGGCTATGCGATCGGCTATGCGACGCCCCAGGCCCGGCCAGTGCGTTTTGCCGATGCGGGAGGGCGCTGATGCGCCGTCTTCTGCCCGCCCTGCTCACGACGGCCTTGTTGCCGGGGTCGGCCATGGCGGAATCCTTCTGGCCGGATCATGCCGGTTTCGCGCTGCGTCCGCGCATCAATTTCTCGGTCCGTCCCGCGCCGCAATTGCCTTTTGCTCAGCGGCCCGCGCGTATCTATGCGATCGAGTGGACGCCGCTGCCCGCCCAGCCGGCCGACCTGCATCTGACATTGCAACGCCGTCGTCAGCGCGTTGCCGCGCTGATTGCCGGGCGCACCGATTATCAACCACGCAGCAGTGTCCGGATGATCGACGTGCAGATGGATATGCCGCAAGTCGACGACAGATTGTCCGCGACCATCGGGTGGCAGGCGGCCAAGTTCAGCAACAAGGCGGCCAATGCGACATCGTCCTATAGCCGAGACGATCTGCGCGTGCGCGACGATTTCGTACCGTCCGCGCATCTGGCCTTCGCTGCTACGCCGCGTCTGGCGTTGACTGCCGATTATCGCGAAACGGTGCGCGCTTATGCCGATATCGGCACGATCGGTGCTTTGGGGCTGGACCAGCCTTCCTATCGTGCGTTGCGTAACGCGCTGCGGCCGGAGCGAGACAGCCGCACCCGCATCGGCCTGCGCTGGGCAGCCACGCCGGCAGTGCGGTTGGATGTTGCCGCCTATGGGGGGCAAGTGCGGGACAGGCTTGCCTTTGTCGAACGGGGTTATCTGCCGGCAAATCTGGGGTCTGCGCAATTGACCGGCATGGCGCTGGAGGCGCGGCATAGCGTTACGCCGACACTGCATTGGGGATTGCGCTATGACCGGGCGCGGATCGACCCGGATCAGGGCGGGAGACTGACCGAAGAGCGGCTGGCGGTACAGGGTGAATGGCGTCATGGCCCGTGGCGCTGCGCCATGCAGGCCGCGCGCACCAGCGGTTCGGCCTGGGGGCAGGGCGCGGAACGGCTACGAGTAGAAGGCGGTATCGACTATATGCCCGTCGATCCGCGCGCGCCGCGCATCGGCCTGCATTTGAGCGATCCCGATCGGCTGATGACTGGCCGGCTGGCGGACCAGCCCTTGTCCGGCCCGGCCCGTGCCGTCGACCAGGCGCGGGCCTTGATGCTCAGCGCTGCCTTGCGCTGGTAATCGGCCGATATCCGGGCCGTCCTTTTTCTGTAGCATTGCCTGCCTATCGGCATGGGCTTGCGACACGGGGATAACGCAATGCGGTATGGAATGAAGATGATGGCGCTGATGATTGGCGGGATCGCCGGCATGGCGCAGGCGCAGGATGCCGACGCGCCGTCGCCCGCTCCATCGCCCGTCTCGTTGCGCCTGCCTGCGCCCGAAGCGCATCAGGGCGTCGCGTCGGACGGTGTCCATGTCTACGCGATCGACAATGACCGGATCGGCAAATATGTCATCGCCACCGGGCAGCGCATCGCCCAATGGCAGGGTGAACGGCGCCTGTTCCCGCACATGAACAGCTGCACCGTGGCGGGCCGCGAACTTGTCTGCGCCGCGTCCAACTATCCCGCCGTGCCGCAAACCAGCGCGATCGAGATTTTCGATACCAAGACGCTGCGCCATGTGCGCACCGTCAGCCTGGGCTTTGGTCCCGGTTCGCTCACCGTACTGGATCGTCATGCCGGCAAATGGTGGGCCGTCTACGCCAATTATGCCGGCAAGGGTGGTGAGCCGAACCGGGATTATCGCTACACTTTGCTGGTTCGGATGGACGATGCGTTCCGGCAGGAGGCGGCCTGGACCTTCCCGCAACAGGTGCTGGCCCGTTTCGCGCCGTTCAGCTGTTCGGGCGCCAGCTGGAGCCAGGATGGTCGCCTCTATGTGACCGGCCATGACCGGCCCGAAATGTACGAGCTGGCCTTGCCGGACGCCGGGTCCGTGCTGGAATGGAAACGCACCATTGGCATCGCTTCGCCGGGGCAGGCGATCGATTGGGATCCGAAAGTGGCGGGCCGTATCTGGTCGGTCGATCGCAAGCAGACGACGCTGGTTGCCAGCGATATCGCGAACTAGTCGGCACGCAGCATCGCGGCGATTGCCAGTGCCGCGATATCGGCGACGGCGATCAGGCGCTCGGTCGAATGGCCAGCGCGGGCATCGGCGGACATGCCGGACATGACAGCCGCCACATAATCCGCCAGCGCATCCGCGCGGTCGGGATGGGTGCGCGCGATGACGGCGCGCAGTTGCTGCACGCTGGCCGCCTTGCAAGTGCGTGCGCGGCAGGCCGCGTCGGCGTCCGTGCTGCGTTCCCCCTCCAGCACCAGGCATCCCGTCGCTGCCGGATCGGCCGAATAGATGCGGGCCGCCCTGTGCAACAGATCGGCCAACGCCTCGGCGGGAGCGGTGGCGGGCACTGCAAGCGGTTCGGTCAGCGGCGACGTGCGCGAATAGCGGTCCAGCACCTCAGCATAAAGGGCCGCCTTGCTGCCAAATGCAGCATAGAGACTGGGCGGGTTGATGCCCATCATGTCGGCTAGCGCGGCCACGCCGACTCCTTCATACCCATGTGCGTGGAACAGTGTCTGCGCCTGATCGAGTGCGGTTTCCCGATCGAAAGCACGGGGGCGTCCACGGCCTCTGGTTTTTATTTTATCACTCACTACAAAAATCCTTGAAGCGACCTTTTGCTAATTTATATAGCGATCACTAATCATTTCTCAAGGAACTGGATCATGACAGACTTCACCGGAAAGAAAGCGCTCGTCATCGGCGGCAGCCGCGGCATCGGTGCCGCGATCGTTCGCCGCTTTGCCAAGGATGGTGCGAACGTCACCTTCACCTATGCTGGATCGCATGACGCGGCGCAGGCACTCGCCACCGAAACCGGATCGGCCGCCGTGCGGTCGGACGCGTCGGACAGGGATGCCACCGTGCAGACGGTCGCCGAGCAGGGGCCGCTTGACATATTGGTCGTCAACGCCGGTATCGGCATTCTCGGCAACGCGCTGGAACTGGATGCCGACGCGATCGATCGGATGATCGACATCAATGTTCGTGCGCCCTATCATGCGGCGGTCGAAGCGGCGCGGCAGATGCCCGAAGGCGGCCGGATCATCGTGATCGGATCGGTCAATGGCGACCGCATGCCCTTTGCCGGCGGCGCGGCCTATGCGTTGACCAAATCCGCCCTGCAGGGGCTGGCCCGTGGTCTGGCGCGTGATTTCGGCCCGCGCGGCATTACCGTCAACATCGTGCAGCCCGGGCCGACCGATACCGATCTGAACCCGTCGGATGGGCCCATGGCCGGGATGATGCATGATTTCATGGCCATTCGCCGTCATGCCACCAGCGAAGAAATTGCCGGCCTGACCGCCTATCTGGCCGGACCGGAAGCCAGCATCATCACCGGGGCGATGCACACGATCGACGGCGGCTTCGGGGCGTAAACGGCGTCCGCCGGACGGTGATGGTCAGGCGGCGATGCCCGGCGGCTGAAGGTCGTCGGACATCAGCCACATTTCCGCCGGCAATTGCGAGGAGAACACGCCGACGATCGCCTTGCCCAGGCGCGCGCGGACATACATTTTGTCCGCGACGTCTGCGACCAATATGGCGACGCGGTCCGTCGGCTGATAGGTGCGCTCCATATGCTCCAATATGCGCGCTTCCGTCTCGCGTGCTTGGCGCTGGGCCTCCGTCACATCGGACAGGATACGAATGGGCAGGTCATTGCGCCGTCTGTCCGCGATGATGAGGCCCAGATGCGTATAATGGCGATCGACATCGGCGATCGACCATAGGCCCGTCGCGTGGACAAAAATGATTCCGTCAGGATCGTCCAGTTCGCATGCGATCATAAGACACCTTGTGGCAACACAGCGAACATAACCCAAATCAAGTTAACACGGCAAACGCCTTTACCGAATCATGACAGAAAAATTGGCGCTCCACTCATGACAAATGCTGTTCTGGATTTCCAAAATCGCGGGGGCGCGCGCACTAAGGTCACGTCGCCCCGCATGTTTTTCAGTCCTTCTTCAATATGTCGAGCGCCAATACGGTCATCGCCTCGCTCGCGGTCGCGATCACCTTGTCCGCCTCGGGCGCCCAGAAGGGGCTGTGAAGCGAGGGCAGGCTGGCCTGACCTGCGGCTGCCGCCGCCATCTTGTCCGCCGGCACGCCGCCGACCCAGAAGATGAAGCTGTTGATACTCTTGTCAGCGCGGTAATAGCGGCTGAAATCCTCGCCACCCATCACCGCCGCCGTCTTGATGACGCGACCGTCGGGGAAATGGCCCTTCAGCACGCCGGCCATCTGCTCGGCAAATTCGGGCGGGTTGTAGGTTGAGGGGGTGAATTCATCCTGCACGCTGACCACCGGCATCCGGTCGTCGGGCACACCGGCCGCGATCGCTTCGCCCCGGCTGATCCGCTTGATCCCTTCGATCAGCTTGGCGCGGGTTTCGTCCGAATAGCTGCGGACGGTCAGCAGCAGCTTCGCTTCGTCCGGGATGATGTTGTGCTTGGCGCCGGCCTGGAAACTGCCGACGGTGACGACGGCGGGATCCTGCGGATCCTGTTCCCGGCTGATGAGCGTCTGGAGCGAGGTGACGATGCGCGAGCCGAGCACGATCGGGTCGCGCGTGGTCTGCGGATAGGCACCATGGCCGCCCAGACCCTTCACCAATATGTCGACGCTGTCGACATTGGCCAGCGCATAGCCGGGCGTATAGCCGATCTGACCGGCCGCGATATTGGCCGCGTCGTGGAAGGCGATGGCATGGGTCGGCTTGGGGAAGCGGGTATAGAGCCCGTCCTCCAGCATGTCGCGCGCGCCCTTGCCCACTTCCTCGGCAGGCTGGAGGATCATGACCAGCGTGCCCTTCCACTTATCCTTCGCGCCGGCCAGCAGCTTGGCGGTTTCGATGAAGGCCGTCATGTGCGTGTCGTGGCCGCAGGCGTGCATCACGCCCGTTTCCACGCCCGCCGCCGTCTTGGTCCGCACCTTGGACGCAAATTCCAGGCCGGTCTGCTCGACCACGGGCAGCCCGTCCATGTCGGCCCGGATCAGCAGCACCGGGCCGGACCCGTTCTTCATCACCGCGACGACGCCCGTGCCGCCGACCTTTTCGGTCACGTCATACTTCAGCGCCTTCAGCCGCTTGGCGAGCTTGGCGGCGGTATTCACTTCCTGAAGCGACAATTCGGGATTGGCGTGCAGGTCGCGATACAGCGTCATCAGCCCGTCCATATCCTTCGCCACGGCCGCGCCGATCTCGCTCTGTGCGGGCGGGGCGGTGGTGGGGGCGGGCGTCGCTGGCACCGAAGCGGCGGGCGTCTGGGCGATGGCGATGGACGAGAAGCTGACGGCGGCCAGAACGGCCGTAAGCGCATGGCGCATGTTGATAATCTCCCTTGTTGCCCCGAAGCATAAGGGGATTTTATGAACGGGGAAGGGGAATTGTTGCGGCTTTGGCATTGCTCAATCGACGTCGAGGCGGTCCAGATAGTCGCTGGCGCCATGCAGGATATGCAGCACGACGATGCGACGCGCTTCGACCCGGTAGAAGATCAGATATCGGCCGTGCACTCGCCGTCTTATGTCCAGATGGGCGTAGCGTTCGACGACGGGGAAGGCCCTTGGATAGTCGGCAAGGCCCAGGCATTTGGCACGCAGTTCGATGATGAAGCCAAGCGCGCGGTCCGGATTGTCGATCGCGATATGATCGGCGATCGCCTCCAGGTCGCGCTCGGCTTCGGCGGTCAGCGCGACTTTCATTAAGGCCCGTTTGGAAGTGCGCGATATTTGGCTTCCAACCGATCAAAGACAGGCCCGGCGTCCTTCGTGCGGCCGGCGTCGCTGTCCGCCACGCCGCGCATGATCGATGCATCCAGCGCCGCCAGCCGCGTTTCGCGCTCCTGGATCAGGCGCACACCTTCGCGCAGGACTTCGCTTTTGCTGTTGTAACGGCCGGTTTCGACCAGGTCCGTTACGAAGGCTTCCAATTGCCTGCCCAGATCGGCGCTGATCATATCTCTATTCTCCCAGCGCCGATCATAGGGCGGTTATCAACTATTATCAACGCGCCGTGATGAACGCCCGGATATCTGCGCTCAGTTTGCGAAGGTCGTCGGGGCGGACGTACATCATGTGGCCGGCGTCATAATAATGATATTGGATGCGCGAGGAGTCGAAGCCGGTACGGCTCATCGCATATTCCGCGCCGAAGAAGGGCGTGGCGAAATCATACCAGCCCTGGCCCACGAAGACTTTCAGGCCGCTATTTTCGCGCAATGCCTTGCCCAGATAGGGGGCGACGCTGCCATAGACTTCGCTGGCCCGGCCGCTTTTGCCGTCCAGCTTCCAGTCCCATCCGCTGACCCCGCCGATCGTCACATAGGAGCGGTCGGTCCTGTAGCCCAGATCGTCGCGGGCATAGCTGTTCATCGCGGCGGTATAGGCGCCGTCGATGGCGTAGAAACTGGGATCATTATCCGGCTCCTCGCCCGCCGCGTCATAATCCTTGCCGGTATAGCGGGTATCGAGGCGGCCGATGCTCATGCCCCGGTCGCGCAGCAATTCCTTGTAGAAGCGGCCGGGCGAAATGCGCAGTTCGGCATGATCCACGAACGCTTCGGACAGGCCGGTCAGCCGTGCCAGTTCCGCCCGCACGCTCGCGCGTTCCTCGGCAGAGAGCTGGTTGCCCTTGAGCAGCGCTGCGGCATAGGGGCCGATGGCGAAGGCGCGGGCCTGCTGCGCGGCTTCCGTCACGGTCGCGGGCGGATTGCCCATGCGCTTGTGATACCAGGCGGTCGTCGCCATCGACGGCAGGTTGATGATATAGGGCATTTCATTGCCCTGCACCTCGGCCGTGGCGCCGAAGTCGAGGATGGTCGAGATCAGGATGATGCCGTTGACCGCGACATCATTATAGCTGCCCTCCAGTTCGTTGATCAGCGCCACCGACCGGGTCGTGCCATAGCTTTCGCCGCCGATATATTTGGGCGACGACCAGCGGCCATTATCGTTCAGCCACAGGCGGATAAATTCGGCGATCGATTTGGCATCGGCGGACACGCCCCAATAATCCTTGGGATCCTTCTTGCCGATCGCATGGGAAAAGCCGGTGCCGACCGGATCGATGAAGACGAGGTCGGTGACGTCCAGCAGCGATTCGGCATTGTCCACCACTGGATAGGGCGGCGCGCCGTCATCCTGCGCATCGGGCAGCACCACCCGCTTGGGACCGAAGGCGCCCATGTGCAGCCAGAGCGATCCCGAGCCGGGGCCGCCATTATAGAGGAAGGTGATGGGGCGCTTCTTGTCACCGCCATCCTTGACATAGGAAGTGGCATAGATGGCCGCGAGCGGCTTGCCGTCCTTGTCCTTGAGATAGGTTTCGCCGGTCGTCGCGGTGTAGCCGATCGCCTTGCCGCCGAACACGCCCTTATGCTTTGTGACCGACACATTGGGTGCGGGGACGGGGTTTTCGGTGGCGTCGTCCTTCTTCTTGCCGTCGTCCTGGGCCATGGCGGCGGTTGCGGACAGGGTCAGCGCCAGTGCGGCGAGGCTGGTGGTGAAGCGCATGGATAGTCCCCTTGTTTTACGCTCGTCTGGCTAGCGGACAGGCAGCGCCGTGAAAAGAGGGTGTGCATCGCCGGGCGATAGCGACGCGACGAGCGAAGTTCACACCGTTGCAGGGGTTTTTCGGCCCGAAGCGTTCCCAAGGCGCTCGCGAAGCGCCTGCGATGCGCCATAGGTGCGTCATCCGGGCCACGCCTGCGCCACGACCGCGCGCCTTCGACGCGACAGTCGCGCGCCTTCGACGCGACAGTCGCGCGCCATCGTGGCGACCGGAACGCGGCCGGCATGCGAGGGCTTCGGGGAGGAGGCGGTATCATCCCCAAGGATCGATCAGGGATAATCCTATTAGGAAAGATGCTTTGGGTCGCAGGGCTGGGATGGGTGGATATGCGACGTTCAGCTTATCTTTAACCCTCTCCCGTTTTCACGGGAGAGGGTTGGGTGAGGGCCTTGCTTCTTTCTGGCAGGACATGCTTGTCCAGAAAGCAGAAAGACCCTCACCGACGCCGACTAGGCAGCGAGCTGCCAAGTCTCCGTAGCCTCTCCCGTGAAAACGGGAGAGGGCAAGTGAAGCGTCCATTTCCGGTCGAAGCGCGCCATTTCCCTTTCCTGAAGAAGGGAATGGCGGGCGATGTTGGCAACGCTCCTTATTGCGCCGTCCAGCCCCCGTCGATCGACAGGTTGGCGCCCGTCACCTGCGCCGCCGCGTCGCTGCACAGATAGAGGGCGGTCGCGGCGACCTGTTCGGCGGTCACGAACTGCTTGGTCGGCTGGCCGGCGAGCAGCACGTCGTTCATCACCTGCTCGCGCGTCAGGCCGCGTGCCTTCATCGTGTCGGGAATCTGGTTTTCGACCAGCGGGGTCCAGACATAGCCGGGCGAGATGCAGTTGGCGGTGATGCCGAAGGTCGCGACTTCCAGCGCGACCGTCTTGGTAAAGCCATTAAGGCCATGTTTGGCCGTCACATAGGCGCTCTTGAAGGGCGAAGCGACCAGCGAATGGGCCGAGGCGGTCTGGATGATCCGGCCCCACTTCTGTTCCTTCATGTGCGGAATGGCGAGGCGGGTGGTGTGGAAGGCGGCATTCAGATTCAGCGCGATGATCAGATCCCATTTGTCGAGCGGGAATTCCTCCACCGGCGCGACATGCTGCATGCCTGCATTGTTGATGAGGATGTCGACGCCGCCGAAATTGTCGGCCGCTTCCTTCATCATCGCCTCGATCTGGTCCACCTTGGTCAGGTCATGGCCCGAATAGAGCGCCTTCGCGCCACTCAGCGCTTCCAGCCCGACCCGTTCCTTTTCGATCGCGTCAGCGTCGCCGAACCCGTTGATGACGATGTTCGCGCCTTCGCCGGCCAGCGCCTTGGCATAAGCGAGGCCAATGCCGGAGGTGGAGCCGGTGATCAGGGCGGTCTTGCCGGCCAGAGATTTGCTCATGCCTTTTTCTCCTTGAGATGATCGGGTTCGTCGAGGTCGAAGGTCGCGCTCTTCCCGTCCAGGATGTTGCGGGCGATGAGGTCGCCCTTGTGCATCACTTCCTCCACCGCCTCTCGGCCCTGGCTCCAATGGTCCAGCATGGTGGCGCGGGAAAATTCGAAATCCTTGGCGCCGCTTTCCCAGGCGCGCGATCGGTAGATCAGGTGGACGATGTTGACCGATCCCTGATCCAGGCACTGGCGCAATTCCTGCGCCTCCGCACTGTCCTGCAAGTCAGGCGGCAGCTTGTCGAGCAGCGCCTGGATCGCGCCATGTTCGCGGCGCAGGCGCAGATATTGGTCCGTCACCTGACGCGTGCGGCTGCTATATTGCACGTCTTTCATGCGCGAATAGACATCGGTCATCTGGCGGGGCATCGGCCCTTCGGCGGGGAAGAGATCGACCTGGAACACCAGCATATCTTCGGTCTGGTGATTGAGGACGTGGGACAGCGGCGTGTTGGAGACGAGGCCGCCATCCCAATACCAGCGGCCATCGATTTCCACCGGGGGCAGGCCGGGGGGCAGCGCGCCCGACGCCATGATGTGCCGCGCGTCGATCCGCGTATTGCCGCCGGGGCCGCGCGTATCCCAATAGGCGAAATTGCCCGTTTCCACATCGACCGCGCCGACCGAGAGGCGCACCGGCCCGTCGTTCAGCAGATCCCAATCGACGCAGGCGTCCAGCGTGTCCTTGAGCGGGGCGGTATCATAGAAGCTGATCGCGCCGGGCGTACCCTCCGGCATCAGTGTCGCGGGCCAGAGGCGCGGGCGGAACATGCCGGGCACGCCGAATGTGGCGACGGTGGCGGCCGCGCCCAGATGGGCGGCTTCGCGGATATGGTCGATTTCGGGCAGGATCATGTTGGGCATGCCGCCCGACAATGTGTACCAGAATTTCTTCAGCCGGCTGAGGCGGCGGTGCGGCAGGTTGCCGGCGATGATCGCCGCATTGACCGCGCCGATGGAAATGCCCGCGACCCAGCTGACATCCACGCCCAGTTCGTCCAGCCGTTCATAGACGCCCGACTGGAAGGAGCCGAGCGCGCCGCCGCCCTGCAACAGCAATGCGACTTCGCGAGGGAGGGGGAGGGGCGTGCGCGCGCGACGAGGCGGCTTCGCATCCTGGCGGGTGGATTCAATATCAGCCATGTCGCAGTGCAATATAGGCTTTGCCGGGCCACTTCCAACTTAATGTCTCGTAACAAATCATCCTTGTGCGCAACCTTCGCTTGCGCGGACGGTTCCCCGCCGGACATGAATCGGATAGGCCATGTCGTAAGAAAGGGAGGGCGCGATGCGGCTCGACGACGAACAGGAAAGCAGCCATTATGAAGTGCAGGACGGGCGCGGTGGCGGCGGACTAGGCGGCGGGGGGCTTGGCGGAGGCCTTGGCATGCTATTGCCGCTGATCGGCAGTCGCTTCGGTTGCGGCGGGATCGCCGTCGTCCTGATCATCATGGTGGTGATGGGGGTCAATCCGCTGAGCCTGATCGGCGGCGGTGGCGGCGGGCAGCAGGTGCAGACCCAAAAGCCCGCCAGCGGCCAGCTGACCGACGTGCAGCGCGTGTCCTTGAAGGTCCTGGGATCGACCGAGCGGCGCTGGGCGGATATTTTCAAGGCGCAGGGGCAGCAATATCCGGCGCCCACTTTGGTCTTCTACAGCCAGAATGGCCAGTCGGGTTGCGGCGCGGCGCAATCGGCGATGGGGCCTTTCTATTGCCCGGCCGACCAGCGCATCTATCTCGACACGGATTTCTTCAAGGAAATGGAGACGCGCTTCAACGCGCCGGGCGATTTCCCGATCGGCTATATCATCGCGCATGAGGTCGGCCACCATATCCAGACCATCACCGGCGAGGCCGACAAGATCCGCAAGGCGCAGCGCAACGCCAGCGAAGCCGAGGGCAACGCCCTGCAGGTGAAGATGGAGTTGCAGGCGGATTGCTATGCCGGCGTCTGGGCCGCGCGCGACACCAATTTGATGGAGCCGGGCGACCTGGAGGAAGGGATGCGTGCGGCCGAGGCGATCGGCGACGATACGTTGCAGCGGGAAGCGGGGCGGCGTCCCGTGCCCGACAGCTTCACCCATGGCAGCAGCGCGCAGCGGATGCAGTGGTTGCGCAAGGGGCTGGATACCGGTGATCCGGCCCAGTGCGATACGTTCAAAGGCGCGATCTGACCGCTTTTTTTTCAGGGTTCCGCGTTGGGCGAGCCGGGGGGCGCGCCGAACGCAGTGCTGGGGCCGGCAGCCGGTGCGTCCGGCAGGCCGGCGCCCGGCGAAAGCGCGGGTTGCCCGGCATCCGACATGGGCTGATCGAAGGATGAAGGCGGCGCGACGTCAGCTGGAGCGATGGAGGGCGCGGGCGGCGGCGCGACCGGCACCGGGACGGGCGGTGGCGGCGTTTCGGGCTGAGCGGCGGACGCGGCCTGTTCCGGGGGCTTGGGCGCCACGCTTTGGACCGCCATCACGATCAGCGGCGCGGCCAGCAGCGTGGCGAGGGCGAAATTGCGATACATCATGGGCGCATGCGACTTTATTTCTGACTGAAGATGAAATTTTCTAGCCGAAATGGGTAAATAAAGCCCTGCCAACACCCGATCCGGGGCCGGTCAGTGTCGATCCAGCTTCGCCAGCAATGCCATCATGTCGGATGGCGTCCCGTCATCGCCGGGGAGGAAGGTGGCGCGGAGCGCATTGCCGACGCCCTCGTAAGGCTTTGGCAAAGCTACAGTAACGACGCGGCCACCGCCGCCGTCGCGTCCTGTGGCCGATCGGCCGGTGGCTTTGCGCTGAAAATCCATATGTAGAGAACCACCATCTTGCTCAAAAGTTTCTGGCGTTCGTCGCACGGCCAAGCGATAGCGCCGACGAATAAGAGAGAGCCGACAAGAGAGAGACGATGTGACCGACTGGCTGGACACCGAAAAGCGGATCAGGGGCCATTCGCCTTTTCTGTCGCGCGCGCTGGACCGTTATCCGGCCGTGACCGAGCGATTGGCCGCCGGCGACTTCGATGGCGCCTTTGCCGCGGCGCAGGCCGCAGGGGTGCCGGAAGATGGTGTCGCCCGATCGCTGCGGCGGCGGCGCGCGGCGATCGCGCTGGCGGTGGCGGCGGCCGATCTGGCGGGCGCATGGGATATGGACCGCGTCACGCGCACTTTGTCGGACTTTGCCGATCAGGCGTTGGAGGAAGCGCTCGCCGCCGCGATGCAGGAACGCTATCCCGATGCCGAGCATCGGGGCTTCGTCGTGCTGGCGCTGGGCAAGCATGGCAGCCGGGAACTGAATTACTCGTCGGATATCGACCCGATCCTGCTCTACGATCCCACCACCATGCCGCATAACGAGCGGGAGGATGTGGCCGACGCCGCCGTGCGCATCGGCCGGCGGGTCAGCGAATTGCTGAATGCCCGCGATGGCGACGGCTATGTCTTCCGCGTCGACCTGCGCCTGCGCCCTTCGCCCGAAGCCACGCCGATCGCGCTGCCGGTGGAGGCGGCGATCGGCTATTATGAATCGACGGCGCTCGGCTGGGAACAGGCGGCGTTCATCCGCGCGCGTCCGGCGGCGGGCGACTTGGGCCTGGGCGACTATTTCCTGCGCCAGATCCGTCCCTTCGTGTGGCGGCGGAGCCTGGATTTCGGCGCGATCGACGCGATCGTCGACATATCGCGCCGCATCCGCGACCATTATGCGCAGGGGCAGGCGTTCGGGCCGGGCTATGACCTGAAGCGCGGACGCGGCGGCATTCGCGAGGTCGAATTTTTCGCGCAGGTGCATCAGCTGATCCACGGCGGGCGCGATCCGTCGCTGCGGTCTGGCAATACGCGCGAGGCGCTGCGCGCGCTGGCCGCCGCCAATGTGATCGAGGCCGATGTCGCGGCGCGGCTGGACGAAGCCTATATCCTGTTCCGTACCATCGAGCATCGGTTGCAGATGGTGGAGGATCGCCAGACCCACGAGCTGCCCAAATCGCCCGACAGCCTGGACAATGTCGCGCGCCTGCATGGCCTGGCCGACAGCGCAGCGCTGCTCGACCTGTTGCGGCCCCATGTCGAATGGGTCGGGCGCAATTATGACCGGCTGAGCCCGGAAAAGCCGGACGCGTCCCTGTCGCATGACGAGGATCGGTTGAAGGAACAGCTGGTCGATCTGGGCTTTGCCGATCCCGAAACGCCGCTGGCCCGCATCGCCCGCTGGCGCGGCGGCACCGTCCGCGCGCTGCGCAGTGCGCCCTCGCGCGAGGCGCTGGAGGCGTTGCTGCCCGGCCTGATGCGCACGCTGGCCAAGGCGCCCGATCCGTCGCGCGCGCTCAATCGGCTGGACGACATGATCGGTCGGCTGCCCAGCGCCATCAACTTCTTCAAGCTGTTGGCCGCGCGCCCCGCGCTGGTCGAATTGCTGGCGGAGATATTGAGCCATGCCCCGACGCTGGCCGATGCGCTCGGCCGCCGGGCGGAGCTGATCGACGGGCTGATCGACGCGTCCGCTTTCGATCCCGCGCCGTCGGTCGCAATATTGGCGGCGCAACTGGGGCGGCTGGAACCGGGCGAGGATTATCAGACGCTGCTCGATCGGGTGCGCCAGCGCGTGGGCGATCGCCGCTTTGCGCTGGGCGCGCAGATCATCCGGGGCGGTGATCCGCTGGAGGCCGGTCGAGGCTATGGGCGTGTGGCGGAGGCCGCGATCGAGGCGCTGGCCACCGCCACCGTCGCCGAGTTCGAGAGCGCACATGGCAAGGTGCCGGGCGGCGAATTGCTGATCCTGGCGCTGGGACGCATGGGCGGCGGCGTACTGACCCATGCGTCGGATCTCGACCTCGTCTATCTCTTCACCGGTACCTTCTCGACAGAATCCGACGGCGCCAAGCCATTGGGCGCGACCCAATATTTCAACCGTCTGGCGCAGCGTATCACCAACGCTCTGTCGGTCCATACCGCGTCCGGCCCGCTTTATGAGGTCGACACCCGGCTGCGCCCGTCCGGCGCGCAGGGCTTGCTGGCGGTCAGCCTGGACAGCTTCGCGCGCTATCAGCGGGAGGAAGCCTGGACCTGGGAGCATCTGGCGCTCACCCGCGCGCGGCCGGTGTTCGGTTCGCCACAGGCGCGCGCCGCGCTCGACGCGATATTGTCCGAAACGCTCCAGCGGCCGCGCGATTTCGACGATCTGGCGCGGCAGGCGGTGAAGATGCGCGGCGATATCGCCAGGCATAAGCCGCCGGTCGGCGATCTGGACGTGAAGCTGGTGCCGGGTGGCCTCGTCGATCTGGAATTCCTGATCCATGTCAACCAGTTCCATTATCGCATCGCCTTCGACCCCGATCTGGGCAAGGCGCTGGGCGCGCTGGTGGCGGCCGGCCATCTGCCCGCCGACCTGATCGCCGCGCATGACCTCATTACCCGCTATCTGGTCGTGTCCCGCCTCGTCTCGCCCAAATCGACCGAGCCGGCGGAGGCGACCCGGCCGCTGGTCGCGCGGGCGTGCGGCGCGGAAGATTGGGACGGCTTGCTTGCCAGCTATGCCAAGGCGCGGATATGCGTCAGCGAAGCCTGGGCTGCGCTGGCCGCGCCCTATCAGGAGGAATGAACATGCTCGAACAGGGTGACGCGATCCCCGACGTGACGCTCAAGGACGCCGAAGGCGTCGATTTCACGCTGCACGGCTATCAGGGCAAGCCGCTGGTCGTCTATTTCTATCCCAAGGCGGATACGCCCGGCTGCACCAACGAAGCCAAGGATTTCACTGCGCTGGCTGACGAATATGCCGCCGCCGGCGTGCCGGTGATCGGCATTTCCAAGGACAAGCCGGCCAAGCTGAAAAAGTTCGCCGAGAAATACGGCCTGACCGTCATCCTGGCCTCCGACGAGCCGGGCACGGTCTGCGAAGCCTTTGGCACATGGGTCGAAAAGTCGCTCTATGGCCGCAAATATATGGGGATCGAGCGGGCGACCTTCCTGGTCGGCGCGGACGGCAAGATCCTGCGCGTCTGGCCCAAGGTGAAGGTGAAGGGCCATGCGGAGGAAGTGCTGGGGGCCGTGACCGCGCTTTGAGCCTGCCGCCTTCCGTGACGAGCGTGGGCGCGGCCTGCGCGCATGTAATGCTGACCGCCGATCCGCAGGCCAAGCTGATGGCCGCGCGGGCGGTGGCGCGCGCGTGGCGACTGGGGCGGCTGGCGCATCGTTTCGATGCGACCATGCCCGACCGGCCGGCACGACCGGACACGCCGATTCTGCTGTCGCCGGCACATATGCCAAGGCGGGGCAAGATCGGATCGGAGCGGGCGCGCATCGCCATGCTCCATGCGTTGGCCCATATCGAATTCGTCGCGATCGACCTGGCGTTCGACCTGATCGGTCGTTTCGGCGACCAGTTCCCGCCCGACTTCACCAGCGAATGGATGAAGGTCGGCGCGGACGAGGCGATGCATTTCGCGCTGCTCGACCGGCGGTTGCGGCAGTTGGGCAGCCATTATGGCGCGCTGCCCGCGCATGACGGATTGTGGCAGGCGGCGGAGGAGACGGCGGGCGATGCGCTCGCGCGGCTGGCCATCGTGCCCATGGTGCTGGAGGCCCGCGCGCTCGACATCACGCCGGCCACGGTGGACCGGTTCGAGGGGGCCGGGGACATGGCATCGGGCAAGATGCTGCGGCGCATTGTGGACGATGAGATTCGCCATGTTGCGGCGGGGACGAACTGGTTCGTCTGGGCGACGAAACGCATGGGTATCGAATCCCCCAAATATTACCAAATGCTTGTGAAAAGGCATTTTCGTGGCAGCGTTAAGCCACCGTTCAACGACTCGGCGCGTCGACAGGCCGGTTTGACGGAAGAATTCTACGCCGCGCTTGCAACATGATCAGCAATTTGCAGTCTGCGCTCAGCGGGGGCGATCCAGGTCGCCAAAAAATTTAACACGGGAAGCGCCGAGGGGCATCAAGCCTCCGGTGACATAGTCGGGGTCTGCATGTCGGTTCTTCATTCGGTTAATGTTCGCCAGTCGCTTTGGTTCCAGGCGAACAAGGTTAAGACGGTTTTAGCAAGTATCGGGATCGTCGGCGCGCTGTGCGCAACCGCCCCGGCCCATGCCACCGAAACCGACGATCCCTATGGCGATGCGTCCGAAATCAACACCAGCGCACTTGGGCCTTCCGACGTCGGCTTCTCCAACCTCTTCTCCAGCCTTCAGCGGCTGGACGGCAATGCCAAGACCGCAGCCTATATCCCGTCGGGCCGCCCGGTCGAAAAGCTCTCGCTGACCTCCAACTTCGGCGTCCGTTCCGATCCGTTCAACCGCTCCGCCCGCATGCACAAGGGTATCGACATTCCCGGTCCCATCGGCACCCCGATCCACGCCACCGCAGACGGCATCATCAGCCGCGCCGGCTGGGCCAGCGGCTATGGCAACCTCGTCCAGATCTCGCACGGCAGCGGCATGGAAACGCGCTACGGCCATATGTCCAAGCTGCTGGTCGCCGAAAACAGCTATGTGAAGCGCGG
>Ga0209147_100642_pt1 | contig 18529 bp, 20 predicted proteins | sample AraplaCol_mLB_r2_FD_184278 | JGI IMG/M metagenome (GOLD analysis project Ga0209147, IMG submission 184278) | Arabidopsis root microbial communities from North Carolina, USA - plate scrape CL_Col_mLB_r2 (SPAdes) (version 2) | ecosystem: Host-associated > Plants > Roots > Endosphere | place: USA... | reverse complement strand
GTGCGGAAGGGATAAGCGCTGAAAGCATCTAAGCGTGAAGCCCCCTCCAAGATGAGACTTCCCACAGCGCAAGCTGGTAAGACCCCTCATAGACGATGAGGTTGATAGGTTCGGTGTGGAAGCGTGGCAACACGTGGAGCTGACGAATACTAATCGGTCGAGGACTTATCCACACATTCTAAGCAATCATGCAGATCCAGTTTTGAATGAATGAAAAAGCCATTTCTTTAAGGAATGGCTTTTTTGTTGCTGAAAAGTCCGACTCGTTGGCAGGTCTACCGTAATATTCACAGTACGAAGAACGAACCAAATCATGAATAAACGTGAAGCCGACGACTTCATTTATTTTTACACAATGGATGATCTTCAGGAATGGGTTTATACAATTCGGCATGGAAGTACGCCATCAATTGTTTAGCAGGCTGTAGTATTATTTCCAGCACTTATCGTTTTGTGTATATTATACAACGAAACCCAATACCGTAAGGTATTGGGCCTGCTTTTTTACAAATTATAGGTGACCTTTTACAGCACTCTCCTAGAGGGACGGTTTTTGGGGGAAATGGAACAATTCTGTAACGCTTTATTTTCCTCCGAACATCTCCGGTAAGAACATCGTTATTTCTGGAATGAAGGTGACTGCCGCCAAGACAGCTAGCAAGACTGCGAACTGCGGCATCAGCGGTCTCAGCATCGACACTAGACTGATCCTGCCAATCGATGAGGTGACGAACAAGCAAACACCTACAGGTGGTGTAATCATACCAATCGACAGGTTCACGATAATGATAATGCCGAGATGAACAGGATCGATGCCGACTGCCAGAGCAATAGGCAGGAACAAAGGAACGAAGATCGTCAGTGCAGAGATCGTATCGATAAAAGCACCTACAAGAAGGAGGATCAGGTTCATCATCAAAAGAATGACCCAAGGCTCGCTCGAAATGCTTGTAACCAACGCGCCAAGTTGACCAGGGATGTTATGGAACGAAAGCAGCCAGGTGAACAGTGTCGCATTTGCGATCACGTACAAGATGGTAGCAGAACTTTTAGCAGATTCTATCAGGGCTTTGGCCAGTTCTTTCAGATTGATCTCTTTGTACACAAATACCCCTACGACAAGGGCGTAAACAACGGCTATAACACCAGATTCAGTTGCAGTGAAAATACCGAGGCGAAATCCTCCAATGATAATGATAGGGAGCAGTAGAGCAAGGAGTGCATCTTTGAAGCCCACCAAAATTTCTTTTCCCGATGCCATCTTCTGTCGGCCACGAATTTTGTGTTTGCGTCCATAGAAGTATACATAGATGAGAAGCGCAAGAGCCATGAGCAGTCCTGGAGCGATTCCCGCCAGGAACAAGTCGCCGATCGATACGCTTGCCATTACGCCAAACAAAATGAGCGGAATAGACGGCGGTATAACCGCTCCGACCGTTGAGGAGGAAGCGACGATTGTCGATGCAAATCTGCGATCGTATCCCTGCGCAATCATCGCTGGGATGAGAATAGCACCGATCGCAGCAGCATCTGCAATGGCTGTACCGGATATGGCAGAGAAGAATGTACAAGCTAGAACAGCTACCAGACCAAGACCTGCCGGCAAATGACCAACAAGCAGCTCGGCGAAAGTAATAAGCCGTTTGGATATGCCCCCAAGTGTCATAATTTCACCCGCCAGCACGAAAAGCGGAATAGCGACCAGGGTGAATGAATCAGCGCCGGAGAACGTCTTCTGGGCTACGATAATAATATCTGTTCCACTTGCCAAAAGACCAACCAAACTAGTAATCCCTAATGAAAAGGCGATCGGTACACGCAAGAAAAATAGGAAGAATAAAAGGACTAATAACCAAGTCATACCGCATCGTCTCCTTCCGGCGTAATCCGCATCTCGGTGATTAAGGTTCTAACCAGGTAGTACAGCATGAAAACTCCGGAAATCGGCATAATGATGTACATCCACATCATGGAAATATCAAGTGTAGGGGTTGTCTGTGCTCTAGAAGCGATTGTATGCATCAAGCCTGTATACGTGAACACGCCTACAAACCCAATGACTAATAAATATCCAATCAGAATGATCGTCTTTCGGACACCGAACGTGAACTTACCCAGTACGTCTACCACCAGATGGGCATTATTTTTCACGCCAAGCACGGCACCGACAAAAATCATGTAAACAAATGCGATGCGAGTAACTTCTTCTGTCCATGGGGATGGGATTTTTAGTAAAAAACGAAATACAACTTGTAGGAATGTGGTCGTTACGAGAACAACCAAGCAAGCTCCGATGATGATCTCTAACCAATTACGCAGCCATTTCATAAAAGTGGAACACCTCTTTTTTGAGAAGATTGAGACTAGCGTATACCCGAAAAAGGGAAAGAAAAGGAGAGAGTGAATCAGGAAGTATCCACTCTCCCGGCTTTATTAACTTTTTACTTAGCTGCTTTGATTTTCTCAATCAGTTCTTGTGGAACCTTATCCTCCAAAGCTTTTGCCACATTTACAGTCAGTGCTGCAAATGCTGCAGTATCCGGTTGAGTAATGTTAATGCCGTTGGATTTCAGCTCATCGATGGATGCTTGTTCGTTTGTTGCGAGCTGTTCGCGAACTTTGACAGTTGCTTCTTGAACGGCTTCAGCAACCCATTTTTTCTGCTCATCGTTGAGGGAATTCATAAATTTGTTGCTCGCGATGACAACGGCTGGTGTGTACGTATGACCTGTCAACGCTACTTGTTTCTGGACCTCATAGAATTTCATGGACATCAACGTAGCAATTGGATTTTCTTGACCGTCTACAACCCCTTGCTCCAATGCGCTATACAGTTCATTAAAGTTTACCGGAGTCGGGTTAGCACCGAGTGCTTTCATGAACTCATTCCAGATTGGTGCAGGTTGTACGCGGATTTTCAGGCCTTTTACATCTTCCGGTGTATTGATTTCAGTGGATTTGCTTGTCAGATGACGGAAACCAACTTCCCAATAACCGAGACCTGTAGCGCCTTTTTCATTAATTTTTGTAAGCAATGATTGACCAATCTCGCCATCAAGAACCTTATAGACATGTTCCTTACCCTCAAACAGGAATGGAATACCAAAAAGATTCATTTCAGGAACCACGTTCGCCAACGAGCTGTCGCCTGCTACCGTAGTCATATCAATCGTGCCATTCAGTGTACCTTCAATAGCATCCTTCTCAGATCCGAGTAAACCGTTTCCAAAAATGGTTACTTCCATAGCTCCGCCGCTTTTCTCTGCCAGTGCTTTCTGGAAAGCGAGGGCGGCGAGGTTATATTGATGCGCATCTGAACCCGTGTGAGCGAGCTTAAATGTAACCTTCGATTGGCTGTCTGTTGCAGCTCCACCATTTGCAGGTGCAGCGCTGTTGCTGCCACCGCATCCAGTCAGCAGGCCTGCAATCAAAGTTGTGCTCAAAAGCATGAATCCCCATTTTTTCTTCATTTTGAATCCCCCTATTAGTTATGTATTTTAGTAAAGGTCAAATCTTTGATCAGAGAAAACGGGAATTCTTTGGCGGATTTCGGCCACTTTATCCAAATCGATCTCGATCGTATAGATTTGCTCCGTACCGTCTGCTTCCAGAAGGACTTCACCCCATGGATCAACGACGAGAGAATGTCCAGGGAATGCCGTTTCACCACTCGTACCACAGCGATTAACTGCAACCATATAGGATTGATTCTCGATCGCTCGGGAAATGACGAGCGTTCTCCAATGATCCAGACGTGGCGTTGGCCATTGGGCTGTATTGATCAGAACCTTTGCCCCTAATTCGACTAACTTGCGGAATAAGAAGGGGAAGCGCAGATCATAACAGATCATTGTGCCAACACCAGTTCCTTCATAATCGAAAACGCCGAAACTGTTGCCTGCCTTCAAATATTTATGCTCATCCATGAGACGGAACAAATGCAGCTTATCGTAGCGCAGAATTTCCTCCCCTTGGCGGTTGAAAACAAGCATTGTATTCGTGTTTTCATTTGTGTCTGTATTCTTAAACAGAACACTTCCACCGACGATCATGACGTTGTTGGCTTTGGCAAAGGATGAGAAGAGTTCTCTTGTCCGACGGCCCTCCACATCAGCCAGCTCATCGGCCCGATCCAGTGCGTATCCGGTATTCCACATTTCTGGGAAAATAATCACGTCTGGTTGCTGTTCCATTGCATCTTTCAGAAACTGCTCTACCTTGGCGTAATTTACGTCTGGTTCTCCAATCTTCACATCCATCTGGACTAGCGCAAGCTTCATCTTCATTCTTGTTGATCCCCTTTCACAATGACATCATATTCTCCGTTCAAGCTTCGTCCCAGCACAGGGTCAGATATCTCATACTCGAACTTGCTGCCGTATACAAAGCCTTCGAGAGTGGGTACTGTACCACCGAAAAATAGGGTATTGGACAAATCTGAGTAGCCGAATTCCTTTAATTTTTCAAGTAATGAAGAAAACGGCAACAGGGCTGTCAAATTATGCTCTTGATACAATCGTCTGCCAGCTTGATCGGTTACCCAGGAACGAAGAACTAATTCGTCCCAATGGCCCTCTACGTCTTTGATTCTCCAGAAGGATGTTACGAATGGTTTCGGACAAGCTGCTTTCGACTTCTGAATATCCTCCGTCTCAAGCAAACGGTCCGTATGATCGCTGCCAATCGTGATGAGCCAATCCTCGCCATCGTGATAGACGACGTATTCCACTTCACCAGATGTTTGAGAACCCGCAACAGTAATCGCTTTATCAGCCGTTAGTACGGTGATTTCTTGCGGATACATCGCAGGGATGGTAGCAGGGGGAGCAACCCCGATTTCTGCCAACTCATGGATATGCTCGTGTACTTTTTCAATATCACGACCCATGTAGCCCATTACTAGTACGTTTCGGATGTCGGTCTCTTTCGTTGTTACACTTCCGTTTGTTTCCTGAATCACAATGTTAAATGTTGTCAAGGTTGTTCCTCCTCATGTTCTTTCATCGCTGCCAAGACGGCCGTTCGAGTTTGTTCGATATGATCGATCACAGCTTTCTTTGCTAACTCCACATCCCGATTTTTAATGCTCTCTATAATTGAACGATGCTCCTCCAACGTACGTTTTTTTCGTTCTGTGGAGTGGAGAGCCATGATCCCAAACCATCTCATTTGATCACTTAAGGTTTGCATGAGCTGTATCAATCGTTTATTGCCGGTAAGCTCAGCCATGTACATATGAAAATCCTTGTCTGTTAAAATAAAAAGTTTATCATCGGCAAGATGCTGAACCTGAGAGGCAAAAATACTCTCCAGCTGCGCCACTTCTTCGTCTGTAACCTCTGGGATCATGATCTCCACGACAAGCGATTCGTTTGCCTTGCGAAGCTGAATGACTTCAATGACGTCATTCTCCGCAATTTTATTGATGAACACACCTTTACGGGGTTCAGATGTCAGCCAGCCTTCCATCTCTAGCATCTGAATTGCAGAACGAAGCGGTGTGCGACTAATACCTAGCATGTCCGACAAATTTCGCTCAAACAGCACTTTACCTTGAGGAATCGTGTGATTAATAATGGCATTCTTTATTTCCTCGTATGCATGTTGCTTAAAGGACTGCGGCTTTTCAATCTTCGATAAATACATCTATTTTCACCTACTTCTTTTTAATGATGTTTCGGGTAAGTATCTGAAATTTGGAATCTGGAGTGTGGTATCTGGTATACCAGTTGAGACAGAGGATAAGAAAGATTCTGAATGTTTTTTAGTATAATTGCTCACTATTCATAATGTCAACTTATGTAAAATAGTAATATTCACAAATATCATAATATATTTTCTCTGAATACTTACCCACTCCATTAAGAGCTTAAGAGTACACTTTGTATTTCTGATAAATTGTGCTCTTTCGTGATTACCTTGGAAAAATTGAATATTGTAGTCCGAAAACGCCTTCGCCATTTCATCTATACTATCTATTGTATACACTTTAACCATAGACTTTAAGTATTCCCAGCCATTGGCTTTCCAGATAAATGCTCTCTTATTAGCGGAGTAATCCACATCAAACCCGTTGAACTTGATGGTTCCTTCCTGTATCTCAAATGCATCGTAAGGCTGTTTTCGATAACGAGGTAGAGTTCCTGCTGACATCGTCAATACATCAAAAGTAGATTAACGTGTTCGTTAGCATAACAAAAGCATCAGAGGCTACTGGAGATGATCCAGCAGCCTCGTTAAGCTATTAGGCAGGATAGTGCATAATGTTGACCTATAGAGCGAAAAGACAGCCAGCATTCGTTGTCTGGAGTAAAGATGTGTTGCGTTCCAGTGGGATTCATAACATGCTATGCTGATTATCAGAGGGGAGAAATCTTAATCTGAGCACTTTCAACTACATTAGATAAGGAAGTGGGAAATTTGGCGACGAATTGTATTGAATTGGAGGAAATACAATGAAATTTGCTTATCTGTTAGTAGTCTTATTTACTCTGACTTCCTGTGTCAAGGATACTACTAGTGTTCAGGAAAAAAATACGCCTGTAGTCTCGGAAGATAGCAGTACAGGTAGTGCTATAAACACAAAAGTTACGCCCAGCACGGAACAGAATGTATTACAAGATTCCCCCGAATATGTAGTTAAGAATGAAGGGGAACTATCTGTCCAGGATTCTGAAACGGCTTATGAAATGTGTGTGAGAGCGCTGACTGACTATTATAAAGCGATCTGGAACGGCTCGGATATTGAATTGGATACATTTATCGATAACGAATCTCTTAAACAGTATACGCAGAAGAAAATTCAATCCCAATATGACGTGTATGTAAAGAACAATCTTACTGATGAGGTGCAAAATATTGAGATTGGCGCTTGGGAAGTGGAATATACTGACTTTGTGGATGGAGGTTTTCTCTATTTAAAATTACCTGTGCACATTAATATGACTGTAGGTAGTTATGGTGAAGTCACTGAATTTCTCGTACGTAATGTAAACGGGAAGTTAGTCATGGTTGATTGGTATACTGGTGCAAAAGATAGTTATGATTTCATGGTGCGTGGAAAAAATCTAACGATTGACAACCCTAATATTTGGAATGATAGTGAATGGGTAAAGAAGGTAGATAGTAAAACAGATTGAATTTTAGGCTCAACCCAATAGTTAGTTATTTATAACTAACTTGCAATTGAAGTGAAGTGGGGACGAAATTCGATTAGATAAGCATGCGCTTGCTCTCCTTAGCTGCGCCTTTTGTTTAGAGAAAATAAAGTACTAGACTGAAAATATAGCGTTAGACTAAGCAAATGAAGTATTAGACCAGCTGGATGCGCTGGCACAATAAAACGGATGACAAAAAGGAGTTGGATACGATGATTAAAGGTTTCGGAGGAATATTTTGGAGAACGGGGAATCTTGAAGCTATAAAAAAATGGTACAGTGAAGTGTTGAAAATTGAAATAGAAAATTGGAATGGGACTGTAATAAAACCCGAATTAGGAAATGAGACTATTTTTTCTTTCTTTACCGAGAACGACAGTTATTTTCCAACAGATCAACAAGTGATGTTAAATTTCCAAGTACATAATCTAGACGAGACTATTAAGCATCTTGAACATATTGGTGTACCTCTTGCAAGGAAAAAAGAGAGTAGTGAATTTGGAAAGTTTATTTGGATTGAAGATCCCGAAGGTCGACTGGTCGAGCTTTGGGAGAAGTAACGAGTTGAAATTCATTTGCTATTAAGCTACCGGATTCGAAAGGTGTGTAACAGTAAAACAAGAGCTGCCTTATGAGGCAGCTTTTTTTTACGTCAACGAGCAGGAAGCGCTGGCCCAAGTTAAGAACAAAACGCGGAAAGGTATTACCGATGAAGAGTATGACTTGTTAGTAAGCTTGCTGAAAACCGTGCTTCGCAATCTGACCGAGCAGGAGGTGACGTAAGATGAGCTGGCACGGGAAAACAGACTTGACGGAAGAGCTGTTGACTTGGGCTGGCGTTACAAAGCATCCTCATCGGTTCGGAGGAGTGGAATTTCAGCTAAACGATACGGAAATCGGGCATCTTCACGGCAACCGCTTGTTCGACCTGCTTTTGTCGAAATCCGAACGCGATCTGCCATTGAAATCGCGCGTTCTAAATATGAACAAATAAAATGGAAGTGTGGGATGAAAAATGAGTAACGAGGCATTCCCCTATGAGAAAAAGCGAATTCAAGTATTCGGATTAGAGATGGCATATGTAGATGAAGGGAGCGGTGATCCGATCGTCTTCCTGCACGGTAATCCAACATCCTCCTATCTCTGGCGTAACATTCTTCCTTATGCCCAGAAGTTTGGCCGCTGCATTGCGCCTGATCTCATTGGAATGGGTGATTCCGCAAAGCTTCCGGACAGCGGGCCTAGCGCGTACACCTTTGCCCAACACCGCCACTATCTTGACGAGCTGCTTGATCAGCTTGGCGTGGGCGAGCGTGTAACATTCGTGGTGCACGACTGGGGATCGGCACTGGCTTTCGACTGGAGCAGGTGCCATCCTGAGGCGGTCAAAGGCATCGCTTATATGGAGGCGATTATTAAACCGCGCAGTTGGAGTGAAATTCCGGAGAGTGGACGCAAAATCTTCCAGACGCTCCGGACGCCCGAAGGGGAGCGAATGGTGCTAGAGGAAAATTCGTTCATTGAGTTCAACCTGCCAGTCGGCATATTGCGCAAGCTGACGGATGAAGAGATGGCACAGTACCGCAGGCCGTTCCTGGAGCCGGGCGAAAGCCGCCGCCCTACGCTCAGCTGGGCACGCCAACTTCCGTTCGACGGAGATCCAGCTGATGTAACGGAAGTTGTTACCGAGTATGGAGAATGGCTGGCACAAAGCGCTGTTCCCAAACTATTCATTCAATGCGACCCCGGCTTATTACCGCAATCCCACATCGATTTCTGCCGCACATGGCCATCGCAGACTGAAGTTACTGTGCCAGGCCGCCACTATCCCCAAGAAGACGCACCTGATGAAGTAGGAGAAGCCCTTGCCATATGGCTGAGAGATTTGGCTTAACGATTCTGTAAGCTGGCCGGAGCGTTCTCCCCTTTTTCCTCTCCTCCACCACAGCCCGACCAACCCTCTTCTCTATTTAGGAGTAAATGGAAGCTGCTCTGGGCAAAGTAATGGGGACAGGAAAGACGAAAGGATGACGAGCTGCCTTGACCAAAAAAGAGTACGTCCTCACGATTGTCGACAATCTGCTGAAGCACAAGGAGATTCTCCCCAGCGAGCTTCAAGAGGAGCTGCAGGAAGTGAAAAGCGACATCGAGCAAGTTCCGGCGGATACCTTTTTCCTGGAAACCAATATGGTGATGACGGAACTTCCCCACGAGAGAAAGCCCAAAGTGGACGACCCCTTGTTCCGCTTGTCGGAAGCATATGGCGATCTCAAAGATCTGGCTGAGCTGAACCGGGATTCGCGCCCCGAGCTTTTTTCTGTCGTCACACAACTGGAAGGCTTGCTAGATGCCTCGAAAGGGTATTTTCCCGAGTAAGGCGATGTTCCTGAAGACATGCTTCAGGAATTCGGATAAAATTTACTGAATATATTGTATTTTGGAAATTAGTGGGTTACCATTTTTTTATGGACTTAGAAGGGAGACAACGGCCCATGATGAAATGGAACCGCAATCTTTGGTACTCATTAACGCTGGCAGTCGGATTGTTCGCCACGGGATGTTCCTCGTCAACACCGCCGAACGATACAAGCCCGCCATCCGGAGAGAACACGCAGGCGTTTGCCCAGCCAGCTCAGACTCAGCCTGTGAAAGAGCAAAAACTAATTATCGGGCGAGGCGGAGATTCGGTGACCCTGGATGCGATTGCTGCCACGGACAGTGAATCGTTCAAGGTGACTGTCAATGTGCTGGAGACGCTGCTCAATTTTGAGCCAGACAATACCAATATTCGTCCGGGACTAGCTGAGAAGTGGGAGATTGCTCCGGATGGGCTGACGTACACCTTCCAGCTTCGCCAGGGAATCAAATTCCACGACGGCACAGATTTTAACGCCGATGCCGTAGTGTTCAACTTCGATCGTTGGATGGATAAAAACCATCCGCTGCATGGAGAAGTCAGTTTTTCCTATTACAACGACATGTTCGGCGGGTTTAAAGGAGAAGAAGGACACATCATCGAGAGTGTCAGAGCTATCAATCCGCACACCGTCGAGTTCAAGCTGAAAAAACCGCTCTCTCCGTTCCTCAACAATCTGGCCATGCCTGCCTTCGCCATCGGGTCTCCCGCCGCCCTGCAAAAGTACGGCTTGGGCTTCAAGGAAAATCCGGTCGGGACAGGACCTTTTGTCTTTGTCGAGTGGAAACGCAATGAAACCATTACGATTAAAAAGAATGAACAGTACTGGCAGCCGGGAGTGCCCAAGCTGGACGAGGCGGTATTCAAGGTCATTCCGGACAATACAGCCCGCCTGACAGCACTCGTTTCCGGCGAGATCGACCTGATGGACGGACTAAACCCTGATGATGCCGAGTCTGTAAAAGGAAACGCTGAGCTGCAACTCATGGATCGTCCCCCGATGAACGTGGCGTATCTGGCGTTTAACGTCGAGAAAAAGCCATTTGACAATCAAAAGGTTCGTCAGGCCATTTCGTACGCTGTCGACAAGCAAGGGATTGTGGATGCATTTTACGGCGGCAGTGCAGACCCAGCTGTCAACGCAACACCGCCATCTGTCTGGGGCTACAACGACGCGATCCAGGACCGCCCCTTTGATCTGGAAAAAGCGAAGCAGCTTCTTGCCGAGGCCGGCTACCCTAATGGCTTCAAAACGACGCTCTGGGCGATGCCAGTACCGCGCCAATACATGACGGAAGGGCAGAAGATCGCCGAGGCGATGCAGCAGGATTTCGCCAAGATCGGCGTCGAAGCGCAAATCGTCACGATGGAGTGGGCGACCTATCTGGCGAAGATCAGACAAGGGGAGCAGGATATGTACCTCTTGGGCTGGACAGGAGACAATGGCGACCCGGACAACTTCCTAAACGTCTTGTTTAATCCAAATGAAAACCGCATGCGCTATAAAAACAAAGAGAGTCAAGACATCTTGGTAGAGGCTGCTTCGACGGTTGATCATCAAAAGCGTATCGAGATGTACAAGAAAGCGCAAGAACTGCTGTTTGAAGATGCACCGATGATTCCGCTGGCCCATGCCAAGCCGCTGATGGCGGCCAGGGCGGGATTGACCGGATATGTGCTGCATCCGACTGGCTCGGAAAGCATCGCAGCCGTTGAATGGAAGGAATAAGAGGTTTATTCAGGCCGATCTCGCTCCGAAAAAATGGAGGGTGAGCGGCCTTTTTTTCTTTTGCTCTGGTATACTAAAGCATGGAAGTGAATTGAAGCGGAAGTAGGGAACTCGTATGATCTTTTTTCAAGTTATTCTGCCGGTATTGCTGATTTTTCTCAGTGGTTACATCTTGCAGCGGATCTACAAGCTGGATCTGAAGCCCATCTCGACACTTGCCATATACGTGCTGTCTACGGCTCTCGTGTTTCGCACCTTTTACAAAACACCGCTGGACCTGCAGTTGTTCTACATCGTGATCATCTCCATGCTTTTGACCATTGGGCTGATCCTGATCACGCAAATCACCGCAAAATGCTTCAAGTACGACAAGCAGCAGGAGAGCGCGATGATGCTGTCTACCGCATTCATGAACAGCGGAAACTACGGTACGCCGATCATTCTGTTTGCCTATGGCGAGGCGGGATTCAATTACGCGGTGCAGATCATGGTCTTTCACGCGATTATCATGGGAGTGTTTGGCGTCTACTTCGCCTCTCGCGGCAAGGGCGGCGCCAAGGATGCGATCAAGATGGTACTCAAGCAGCCCTCCAATCACGCCGTCGTCGTCGCGATTTTGTTTCAACAATTCCAAATCGTGATCCCGGAGAGCTATTATCAGGCGATAGACTTGGTCGCACAGGCAGCCATCCCCGTCGTCATGCTGATCCTCGGCATGCAGCTTGCTAATGTATCGGCAAAGGGTCTGGAGTGGAAAGGATTGAGTATCGCCAGCGTCATTCGCTTGATCGCCTCACCGGTGCTCGCTTACCTGATCTGTTTGCTGTTTCCGATCGACCCTCTACTGCAGAAGGTTCTGGTGATTCTGGCAGCCATGCCGTCCGCTGCCACCACGGCGATGTACGCCATCCAGTTCAACGCCAGACCGCAGTTTGTCTCCAGCAGTGTGCTGATCACGACGGTGATGAGCGTAGGTACTCTCACCTTTTTGCTGCATCTTTTACAATGAGGTTTAAATTGCAACAACATTTTGACGGGACAGGGAAGGATCTGGAAGGATAGGTGAGGATTCGGAAGTAAGAGTAAACTGATTACGGTTAACTTCCTTTGAGAGAGTCAGAGGGAGTTATATGCCGTTTTTTGAAAATTGAGGCTTCGTTTCGATTATGGTAAACTGATAGATACAAACAACACTTCGTAATCACGAATTTCATATCGGGCCTAGTTTCGTCCTACGACGAAAACGGGGGAACCAACTTTGGGGTTAATTCTGTGCAAACAGAAGGGATGCTATCTGCCATCCTACCCGTCAGCTAACCTCGTCGGCTAAAGCAGGAATTTGCATACAATCGATACTTGTTTGCTTGCTTTCGTTTTCATGATTGGCAGCTCTATTTGGGCTTTCTTTCAGCGACCTTGCAAGCTTATTTCCCCATATTTGTATGTGAGAGAAAAGTCGAAATACTGCTTTCGTCGGGATGGTCTTCCTGGCGCGTGCAGTGTTTCGACTTTTTTTCTTTTCATAAATATATCCGAAGGAGTGGTGCTTATGATTTCCTTTCACCAAGTGGAAAAAAGCATTGGCAATACCTCCATTATCAAAAAGCTGGACTTGGAGGTCAAAGCAGGCGAGCTTTTTGTCCTGATCGGCCCAAGCGGCTGCGGGAAGACGACGACCATGAAAATGATCAACCGCCTGATCGAGCCGACGTCAGGCAAAATCGAGATCAATGGAGAGGACATCTCCCAGACCAATCCGGTCGAGCTGCGCCGAAACATCGGATACGTGATCCAGCAGATCGCGTTGTTCCCCCATATGACGATTGGTGAAAACGTGGCCTTGGTTCCCAATCTGAAAAAGCAGGAACGCGCCCGTACCGAGAATAAGGTGGATGAGCTGCTGGACATGGTGGGACTCGATCCCAAAGTGTTTAAAAACCGCTACCCGGCTGAGCTGAGCGGCGGACAGCAGCAGCGTGTCGGCGTGATTCGCGCGATGGCAGCCGACCCGCCGATTATCCTGATGGATGAACCATTCAGCGCTTTGGACCCGATCAGCAGGGAGCAATTGCAAGACGAATTCGTGCGCTTGCAAAAGACGATCAACAAAACGGTCGTGTTCGTCACGCATGATATGGACGAGGCCATCAAAATCGCGGACCGCATCTGCCTGATGAATGGCGGGGAGGTCGTCCAGGTGGACACTCCTGAACAAATGCTGCAGCATCCAGCGAATGAGTTTGTCGTGAACTTTATCGGTGCCAAGCGCCTGCGCAAGGTGAAGGAGCTGCATCCGAACATGCCCAAAAAAGCGGCGACGCTCCCCAAATGGAGTATTTCTTAGAAATGGGGTGTGGTAATGAGTGGATTTATCCAATTTTTAACGGATAGATATGATCTGGTGCTCAGATTGCTCTGGGAGCACAGCTATATTTCCTTGATCGCGGTCGTAGCAGGCTTTTTGATCGCTGTACCACTGGGGATTCTGCTGACGCGAACGGAAAAGATCAATACCTATGTCATTGGGTTTGTAAATATTTTACAAACACTTCCAAGCTTGGCTCTGCTGGGACTGATGATTCCATTGCTGGGGATCGGGGCGGTTCCGGCGATTGTCGCCTTGTTCCTATATTCGCTTCTGCCGATGCTGCGCAACACGTACACCGGAATTCGTGAAGTAGACCCGGCGTTGATCGAAGCGGCACGCGGCATGGGCATGACCAGTTTTCAAATACTGTGGAAGATCGAATTGCCGATGGCGATCTCGATTATTATGGGAGGGTTTCGAACAGCAACGATCTATACCATTAGTTGGGCCACGCTGGCGGCAGTCATCGGCGGCGGCGGACTCGGCTATCTGGTATTTACCGGACTTGGGCTTGCAAACGACAATATGATGATTACAGGTGCGCTTGCAACCGCAATGCTGGCGACGATTGCTGATTTGTTGACACGAAATATTCAGAAGATGTGCACGCCGAAAGGATTAAAGATAAAGCGTGCCGATTGAGGGGGAAATGTTCAAGATGATAAAAAGCAATTGGATGAAAGCACTAATCGTAGCAGGTATCTCTTTGTTGCTGGCGACGGGATGCAGCTCTGGCAACGTCGTCAAAATCGGGCATCAGCCCACTTCGGAGCAGACGATTCTGGCGCATATGCTCAAGCAGGTGATCGAAGGCAATTCCGACCTGAAAGCAGATCTGGTAGGTGGCCTGGGCGCTACACCGGTCGTGTTGAAGGCGATGGAAAATAACGACATTCAAATTTCCGCTGTCCGCTATGTGGGGACGGACATCACCAGCAGCCTCGGGTTGGAGGAGTTCAGCAAGGACCCCCAGGAGGCATTCGATCTGGTGAAGAACGGCGTGGCGGAAAAGTTCGACCAGCTGTGGTTCCCGTCGTACGGCTTTGAAAACACCTATGTTTTCACCGTGCGCAAGGAATTGGCTGACAAGTACAATCTGCATACCATCTCCGACCTGGCGTCACATTCCAAGGAGCTGAGTCTGGGAACGGATTCAAGCTGGCTGGAGCGGCCCAATGACGGCTACCAATCGTTTATCAAGGAATACGGCTTCCAGTTTGGCAAAACAACACCGATGGATATCGGATTGGTATATAAGGCAGTCGATACGAAGGAAGTAGATATAGTCTTGGCGTATTCGACCGATTCGCGGCTGAAGGAGTACAATCTGGTCACGCTGGAGGATGACAAGCATTTCTTCCCGCCATATGGCGCATCTCCGGTCGTACGCAACGACACGTTGAAGCAGTATCCGCAATTGGAAGAGGTCATCAACAAGCTGGTGGGCAAAATTGATACCCAGACCATGACTGCCTTGAACTACCAGGCAGATATCGAAAAGAAAGACCCGGCGGCAATCGCCCGCGAGTTTTTGCTGGAACACGGCTTGATTCAGAAGTAAGAGAAGTCTTAGAGGAAGGGAGGCAGATGCGATGGATCTCTTAATAGGAACCCTGGGGGTTTTTCAGAATTACTGGGGACAGCTGCTGGCTTTGACCGGAGAACATCTCTTCATGAGCGCGAGTGCGATCCTGATCGCGATCGCTGTGGGCGTCCCTTTGGCCGTCTGGATGACCCGCAATCAGCGTGTAGCTTTTCTCATCCAGACGACGATTAATGCGATCCAAACCATCCCGACGATTTCACTTCTGCTGATTGTCATGATTTTCCTTGGCTTGGGCTACGGGACTGCGATTACGGCATTAGCTCTCTATTCGCTATTGCCAATCGTCCAGAACACATACGCCGGCCTGGAGAATGTCGACAAGAACTTGACAGAAGCAGGCACGGGTATGGGCATGACGAAGTTTCAGCTTTTGACCAAGGTGAAACTACCCTTGGCGATGCCGATCATTCTGACAGGGATTCGTGTCGCTACAGTGGTCTCCATCGGGGCGGCGACGATGGCAACCTTCGTCGGAGCAGGCGGACTCGGCGAAATGATCATGCGCGGAATCGTCACGACAGACGATCAGAAGGTACTGGCAGGAGCGATCCCCGCCGCGCTGCTCGTGATCGTAGTCGACTTTATCCTCGGCAAAATCGAAAAACGCGCCAATTTCCGCATGCAGACGGCGAGGGCGCAGAAATAAGAATCAGAATTGGCGTGGTGTTAGACTGCGCCAATTTCTTTTTGTTTTGGTTCCAATCCCAAACGATTCGAACAGTCATCGTAACGATACTGATTTCTTTCTAAGTTGATCAGCGCTGCGCTCCACCCATGTGCTGGAATCAGCGTATTCAGCAGAACTTTAATCTAATTACAGCGAATACAATGGGAAAATAACGAAGGTTGACTGGAGGGGAAAGGGATGAAAGCGATCGTATATGAGCGGTACGGGCCGCCAAATGTACTGCAGCTTCGGGATGTCGCCAAGCCGCTACCGAAGGACGACGAGATATTGATTAAAGTCTTTGCTGCAACTGTCGCAGCGGGAGATTGGCGCTTACGCAAGGCAGATCCTTTCCTAGCGCGGCTGTTCAATGGTCTGTGGAGGCCGAGGCGAATCAAGATTCTCGGATTCGAATTAGCGGGTGTGGTCGAATCAACAGGAAGTGGCGTTACTCGGTTTAAACCGGGGGATGCCGTCTATGCTGCCTGCGGAATGGGCTTCGGCGCATATGCCGAATACAGATGCCTGCCTGAGAACGGCAGCGTAACGCTGAAGCCGACAAACATGACGTTCGAGGAGGCGGCCGCGGTTCCGGTCGGTGCCTATACTGCCTTGCAATTTCTCCGAAAGGGCAATATCCAGCGCAACAGGCGCGTGCTCGTCTACGGCGCTTCCGGCAGTGTTGGGACGTATGCGGTGCAGCTCGCCAAGCATTTCGGTGCGGAAGTGACCGGGGTATGCAGCACATCGAATCTGGATTTGGTAAGATCGCTGGGCGCCGACCGAGTCATCGATTATACAGAAGAGAACTTCGCGGATGACGGTACGGCCTACGATATCATTTTCGATACGGTCGGAAAGAGTCCGTTCATGGTTTGCGTCGAGCGTCTGACACCGAACGGCTATTACTTGCGAGCAGTACATGTTAACCCTCTGACGGTCTTTCGCGGGTTATGGATCAACTTGACGAGCGGTAAGAAGGTGATCGGTGGAACAATGAGGGAAAACGCGGAAGACTTGAGGTATCTTAAGGCGCTGATTGAGTCCGGCAAGCTGCGTTCGATTATCGACCGCGTTTATCCGCTGGAACAAGCTGCGGAGGCCCACCGATATGTGGAGCAGGGCCACAAGAAAGGAAACGTTGTGTTAACCGTCCAACAAGGGTTATAGGAAGCGATAGGGAGAAGCGAATCCAAGCATTCATTCTACAGATGCTTGGACTCGCTTCTTTCTCCTTGAAAAGTATCAGTAAATACTAGAATTATGAATACATATCGAAATGAAATTAGCTTTGGGAGGGGGGGGTTTATGAAAATGAGTGTGGATGGAAAAATCCCCCACTGTTCCTAAATCTGTTAGTATGGAAGCAAGGAATAAACATTAAGGGAGGCTATCAATTGAAAGAAAATTCATTCGAATGGGCGGCCTTCGCAGACAGGGTTGTTCGTATAGCTGGAAAGAAAATTATCGAAATACGGAGAGAGTCTCGCATAGAAGTAGCATATAAGGACGCAGGAGAACTTGTAACTTCAGCAGATTTTGCCTCTGATCAGATTATTCGTGACGCAATAGCTAGTACTTACCCTAAACATCGTATTCTCTCTGAAGAAACGAACGATGGAGTCTGGGATAAAAATATCTTTGAAGGTCCTCTTTGGATTATTGATCCGTTAGATGGTACGGTAAACTATACACGAAATCTTCCCCATTTTGCTATCTCCGTGGCAATTGCCCTAGATGGCGTTGTTTGGGCAGGGGCTGTGCATGCTCCGGATTTGGGAGTAACCTATACAGGTATTCGAGGAGGGGGTGCTCGCTGTACCGGTGAACAGCTTCGTATTCATCGTTTTGAAACCTTATCGGAAGTGGTAATCGATATCGGATTCCCCCATGATAAAGAAAAAGTGCACCCAGCTCTTGCAAGAGTGAATCTTTTGACAACCCATTGTAGAGACATCCGCCGTTTGGCTGCCCCGACCATAGATATCTGTTATGTAGCATCGGGTCGACTGGATGCGCATACAGAGAGTTTAGCTCCGTGGGACGTTGCAGCAGCAGGTCTCATCGCACGTGAAGCTGGAGCAATTACTGGCCACGTTGGAGCGGTTCCTATGAATATTCCAAAATATTTGGAAGACACATCTGAACGGTCTGAGCTGAATCTATAGCCAAGGAAGACATTATATTATGAAATAGTCATGTATTGACTCATGATAGTTGAGCCACTGGAGGTCAATACACAATTCCTCCCCCACAAGCAACAGCATGGGTTTGTACAAATAAGGACCTGACGGTGAATTTTCCGTCAGGTTTTTCTTATCCTGATTCCATCTCGATCAGCGTGCAGAAGAAAGCAAGGTGATCGTGTAAAAGCTGGTCGAGGAAAAAGGGGAGAAAAGCGAAGGCATTTGGGATCTTGACCGAGACGCAACGGAAAAGGCGGAACATGCCTTTAGCGGCCAGCGCGCCCAGCAAGCCGTTAATTGCTAGTTGGTGAAAGTCCAACCGAGGTAAGAGCCAAGTCGCCTCGTAGCTGACAGGCAACTGGTGGAGAGATCCTAAGGTTGAAGCCCTGTGACAAAGTAT
>Ga0209147_100635_pt1 | contig 18852 bp, 19 predicted proteins | sample AraplaCol_mLB_r2_FD_184278 | JGI IMG/M metagenome (GOLD analysis project Ga0209147, IMG submission 184278) | Arabidopsis root microbial communities from North Carolina, USA - plate scrape CL_Col_mLB_r2 (SPAdes) (version 2) | ecosystem: Host-associated > Plants > Roots > Endosphere | place: USA... | reverse complement strand
CATAGCCGCTCAGAGATCGCGGTCCAGCGGCAACCACTTCGTCGTTGGGTCCACCTTCACCGTGATCATAGCCGCTCAGAGATCGCGGTCCAGCGGCAACTGGGCGGATGTTGTCGGGCTTCCCGAATGAATCATAGCCGCTCAGAGATCGCGGTCCAGCGGCAACATGCAGGCGACGAACCGCTGCGCACCATCAATCATAGCCGCTCAGAGATCGCGGTCCAGCGGCAACAGCTTAACCGCTTCACTGCCGAAATGATCGATCATAGCCGCTCAGAGATCGCGGTCCAGCGGCAACTGTTCGGCGGCGGCCTTCCGCAGGTCGCCAATCATAGCCGCTCAGAGATCGCGGTCCAGCGGCAACTCGATTTCATCGCACCCGCAGGTGGCGTGGATCATAGCCGCTCAGAGATCGCGGTCCAGCGGCAACTGGCAAATTCAGGTCGCGCTAGGCAGCGGAATCATAGCCGCTCAGAGATCGCGGTCCAGCGGCAACTTCAATGCGCGCTGGGCATTGAGCAGCGGGATCATAGCCGCTCAGAGATCGCGGTCCAGCGGCAACTCGCCCCCGTTCGCTGGGTTCTCGATGTAGATCATAGCCGCTCAGAGATCGCGGTCCAGCGGCAACTGCGCCGCGAGCCATGCGGCGACCGTCGCGATCATAGCCGCTCAGAGATCGCGGTCCAGCGGCAACCACGATAGCCACGACGATGATCAATGCCGCATCATAGCCGCTCAGAGATCGCGGTCCAGCGGCAACAAGATGGCGGGCCGCGCCCGACGATGATGAGCACTATGTCTACGCTATAGCACTCTAACGCCGCATATTTTGAAGGCCATGCCGGTCCGATGCTCATATGCGACCAGCAGGATGCACGGCTGGTAGCTGCCATCCGCCTCCGGTCAACACGACTTAACGCCTTGCGTTAAGTCGTGTTGACCGGATGGCCCGACTCAGCTATGGTCACAGAAATGGACATCGAGTTCGCAGATAACCGGTTGGCACTTATTGAAACGGAGCGCGCAGCAGACACAAAGCTGCCTGTGGCCGTTATTCAGTCTGCTCGGCAACGGTTGAGCATAATCCGCGCCGCTCCGGATGTCCGAACAATGCAAAACTGGAAGAGCCTCGGTCTACAGGCCCGAGCTACCGACGTCGCCGAGCATGTCGTGGTTTTGGCACCCCAATGGGCCATGGTCTTGAGGATTGAGGAAAAGAATAGTGCTATGGTAGTGATCGTAAGGGCGATGGAAGAGCAAGTCAGGGGTGCGGCATAATGGCCAGCATCAACACCGTCGCAATCGATCCCCCCGGCGTTTTCATCAAGCTTGAGCTGGAGGTCCGTGGCTGGTCACAGCGCGACCTCGCTTTCATTCTTGGCCAGACCGAACAACAGCTAAATCCGTTACTATCAGGCAAGCGGGCGATAACGCCCGATATGGCGCGACTACTAGGTGAAGCCTTTGACGCATCGCCTCAGTTTTTCCTGAACCTTCAAGGTCAGTACGATCTACAGAATGCGAAGGATCCGGATCCGGCGGTTAGGACGCGGGCGGAACTGCAAGCACTGTATCCAGTGCGCGATATGATCCGCCGAGGCTGGATTCAGGACGGTGAAGCGTCGCTGCTTCAGCTTCAAATGGATCGATTTTTTGAAGCAGCCAACGATCAGGAGCCGAATTCGATCGCTTTCGCCGCTAAAAGAACCCACTACAATGAAACTCCCCCTCATCAGCTTGCTTGGGTCTTTCGAGTTCGGCAACTCGCAAATCGCATGTCGGTGAAAGGGTTTTCACCTGACAAGCTTCGCAATGCACTTCCTAAGCTTCGGGCGTTGATGGTCGATCCGGAGGCGGCTGGAACTGTGGCAGCATTGCTGGCGGAGTGTGGTGTACGGTTCGTTATCGTCGAGGTTCTACCCAACGCGAAGATCGACGGCGTGTGTACCTGGCTCGATGACCAGTCTCCAGTTATCGGCATGTCGACTCTATACGATCGTCTTGATAATTTCTGGTTTGTGCTTCGACATGAGATCGAACATGTTCTTCAAGGGCATGGGAAAACCTCGATTGGTATGGTCGATCACTTATCGGGTGATAGTTCCTCCGATGAGAAGAACGACAGCGACGAAGAGCGTGTGGCAAATATGGCTGCTGCGGACTTTTGTGTCCCGGCTCAGAAAATGGACTCGTTCTACGCTCGAAAGCATCCATATTTTTCCGAAAGGGATGTTATCGGATTTGCATCTTTAATGGGCGTCCATCCTGGGATTGTAGTGGGGCAACTCCAGAAGCGAATGAAGAGGTACGACTACCTCCGTAAATATCAGGTGCCAGTGAGGCGTTATGTGGTGACTGCGACAGTCACCGATGGCTGGGGCCACATAGCCGAGGCGCAACTGTAAATTCCAATGGTGGTGGTAGATGGCGAAGTTTTCTGAACAGATGCAGTCGATATTCGATCGCTACACCGAAGAGGTAGATTCCTCTCCGGTTTCTCTCGACAATGTTGCGGCTTGGGCAATCGAGCAGGGCCTTTATCGCCCGCAGCCCCGCGACGTCGTGAAGCTTTGCCGGGAGGCCCTGGCCGAGAGCCTTCGGCAAGAAAAGCGTGTAGATGCCAAGGGCAGGAAGTATCGGGCCAAACACTCCGTCAGGACGAATATCGGCGGTGTTCAACTGAGCCTCTGGGCGGATATCGACAACGCCCCGCGCTCGTTCATGGAGAAGTCGTTCAGCCAGCGACGAAAATCGATTGCTGACGACTGCTTTCAGGTCAAGCAGGACGTCGACCATTTCAACGATGAAAATTCGGCTGAGTTGCCTATCCAGATAGTGCTCGATTTCACCGACGACGTTGCGGAGATGGAGGCCGCTGCACGTCACGAGCGGGATGACGACGAGGCCGCCTGAGACCCCCCCTCGCTATTTCCAGGCAACGCGACATACGAGGCATTCAGGTGATCGAGAACGTCTGAACGCCCGCTTTCTCCAACAGGCTATAGAGAGTGGCTATTTTGGTTCGTGTCCCTCTGCGCGCGCAATAAGTGAAGAGGACCCGTTGTTTTGCGCGGGTGAACGCGACAAAGAACCCGGCAGTGGCTTCGATCTGATCGTTGGAAAAACTCCACCATGCGCCATCGTCCAGACCGACGAAGATGACGCTGTGATATTCGAGCCCTTTGCTCTTATGGATCGTCATCAGCGGAATCGCATGAACGCCCTCGTAGGCATCGAGAGCTGACGGCCAGTCGATACCGCCGGCTGAGGACGCCAGTAGATGCAAGGCGGCGGCGTCCAGCACCTTGTCGAGCCAGCCGCCCTGGCCATAGGCGGGGTGAACCGCAATCAGCCGTTCTCGGCCGATGAACGCCAGAATGTCATCCACGATGGATCGTGCCACGGCCTTCGATTTCGGTGGACTGGAATGCGCGGCGGTCAGTTTGATCGCGTAGGCATCCAATTCGCCGGCAAGTCTCGCTTGCGCGACCTCTTCATCCGGCGAGACACCGCGTAGGGCCGCCAACGCTTCCTGACAGTCTGTCCAGTATCGGCCAGCCCGCTTGGTCGTCGCGAGCCGCAGAATGGCGACGACGAGTTCCGATGCTTCTTCCGCCAGGAGTTCTTGCAGCATGACCGCGCCAACGGTCCCCGCTTCGTTGCGCAGGGGAATACCGGCGGTCGCGAATGCCGGTTCGAGGACAGTCGCGTAATCGACGGCCTTCTGGCGGACAAGCAGAACGAAATCGCGCGGGCCGAGCTTGTGGGTCTTCATTTCGGCGGCAACGAACGCCGCCAGGCGATCCGCCTCGACCTCCGGCGTCGAAAAGTCCCAGATCGCGCAACTGTCCCCGGCGATCGTGCCCGCCGTTTTCGATACCGGCGCCACGGCTCGGGCGTCCAACGCCTGCGCCAGAACATGCTGGATCCGCACCAACTCGGGCGAAGAACGATAGTTGTTATAGAGCGGCGTCCGTTTCCCGCCGAAGTCGGCGTCGAAAGCGGTGAACGGATCATCCATCGCCATGGCCCAGCGCATGATCTGCTGTTTGTTGTCGCCAACGGCCGTGATCACCGTATCGGTGTCGAGGTAGATCGTGCGGACCAGATCATATTGGATCTGCGTCGTATCCTGGAACTCGTCCATGAACAGGTGCGAATAGGTCAGTCGAAGCGCGTCACGGGCCATCGGATTGACCCGCAGTAGGAGTTCGGCGAGCCGCCCGATCATGGGGAACGACAGGATGCTCTTCTTGCCTTCATGAAGCGAGGTTTGCCAGAAGCGGTCCGCGGCCCATTGGCCCGGCGTCGGCTTTGACCAACCGTCCACCGGGAGCGGAGACCCAACAAGATGACGGCGCTCGAATGTCTTTACCGTTATCGCCTGGAGGTCGGCATAGGTGCCAACTGATGCCGGAGGCGTGCCGACCGTCTGATATAGGAAATCGCGGAAATCACGATCATTGGGGAACATGATTTCGTAATCGGGCCGTGGCCGCCAGCGTTCGGGCAGCGCCTGACCAAAGCGGTCAATAAGCCCTTTCGCAAAGGCGTCGAAGGTCATCGAGTCGAAGCGCCCGGCATGATTGCGATGGCAGCGCTGACGGACGCGCGCCGCGAGGTTGGTCGCGGCGTCACGCTTAAAGCTGATCGCGAGAATACGCCTTGGCGCGGGTGCGGCGCCTGTCTGAAGGAGATAGGCGGCGCGTTGCGCCAGCAATTCCGTCTTGCCCGCGCCGGGGCCAGCGATGACGGATCGATTGTCTGTCGAGCGAACGACCTTCAACGCATTCGCTTCGAGCGCTTCCACGCCCACCGGCTTCCAATCATCGGGGCGAACCCGTCGCGACAGCACCGCCATGGCTAATCCCGTCGCAACGACTTGGCGATGTGCTTGAGGACCTCGGCCAGAACCGGAGGCATGTTCACGGCCAGATCCTTTTTCTTGATGTGGGTCAGAGCTGCGAGATGCGTTGCAGGCTTGCTGTTGGTGAGGAAGTGATAACGGTAGGCTGGCAGAAGCGCCGGATAGTCTTTGAACGGACCGGTGTAGAGCGTGAGCCCCGGTCCCGCTGTCCCGAGCACCACTTCCGCTGCTTTGTCGGCGGCCATCTTCGGACCGCCACCCTTTGGGATGATCGCCTTATAGGCGTCCGGGAAGGCTTCGAGCATAGCCAGATCGAGGTCGAGAGGCGCTGAAAAGTAGACGCCATGCGGCTTCAGGCAACTGATCCAGCCTTGCAAAATCTTGCGATCTTCCGGGTCCTGCCAAGTGTGCATAGCCGCAAATCTTTCGTCGGACAGCACACCCTCATCGAGTTTCAGCAGCGTTGCTTTTGGCACGCCGAATTCGATGAGCTTCTCGATCGCCGTCTTCACGCGACCAAAGCCACCGCCGTCGCGACCCAGATCGAGGTCGAGAAGGGTCGCGTGCGGGATGCCGAGATGTTTCAGCAATCGCCAGAAATGCTGCACATGCCGCCCGCCCAAGGGCACGATGGCGACGAAGGCAGGATCGATCAGGAGATCGAGCGCATCGGCCAAGGGCGGCAGGACGATCCGTTCCGAGTCGCCTTCGACCAGCAGAACGAACCGGGCGAAGTAGAGTTCAGGATAGGCGAGCATCGCGCCACGGACGAACTTGGACGCCTCGTCAATGCCCGGCGGAATCTTGATTTTCTTGACAGTCGAGACCCGCGTCTTCGGGTCGCACCGGCAGTAGCGGACCTCTCGCGGATTGACGCGGCTCAGCACCGCCGGCGAATGGCTGGTGACGATCGCCTGCGCGCCGCCGGCGTCGGTCAGCGACCGGACCTGGCGGATGATGCGCGCGAGGAAGTATGGGGAGAGATGGTTTTCCGGCTCTTCCAGCGCGAACAGCGTGAGCGCCGGGATACGCAGGGTATCGTCACGGAAGCCGTCCACGGTGCCGGCGACAACCTCGCGCTCCAGATCGAACACTGCCGCAGCCAACGCGAAATAGAACAGCGATTGCTGCCCGTCGCTCAGGGCGTCGAGACCGCGTTCCTGGCCGTCCGGTCCCTGCTCGAAAATGACGACGATCTTGCTGATGACGTCCTCGAACCGGCGACTGACCAGGCTGAGCCGGGGTTTCGTATCGACAACATCGTCGTGAAGCCCGGACCAGCGAGCCTGCAAGGCTTTGCCGATTGCGGCGATGGCCGACTCGCCCTCGAAAGCTGTCGCCAGGCTTTCAGTGGCTTCCTGAACGGCCTCTTCTGTTTCGGACGACCATTCGATAGCGCGCAGCAGGCGCGCAGCGAGCGCCCCCGTCGTCGCCTTAATCTGCGCCGCGGCGTCCCGGCTTGCGGGTGTGTAATAGAGTTGGATCAGGCCGCGATCCGCCGCCGACACCGGATGGCGCTTGTCTTCGGCCGGCTCGTCATCGAGCGTATCGACCCAGAACAGCTCCTGCGAAACCTCACCCTCGACCGTCCCGTCATCTTCCCATCGTGCTTCAAGACGCAGGCGGCAGACCGGCGATTTGCCCTCCCGTTCGATCTGCATGTGCCGGAACGAGGGTGCGATCGTCTCCGGCGTCGCGGTGCCATCGGCCAACTCCGGCAAACCGATCAGCACGTCGATGAACAGATCCTTGGGTTCACGATCATCGGGATCATCGCCGGCACCCAGGTGGAAATCCGAACGCTGCACGGTGCGCTGCGTCCGCGACACGCCGAACAGTTTCGACAAGGCATGGAGCAGCGCGGTCTTGCCCGCCGCGTTCGGGCCAACGACCGCCGTGATCTCGGGCGAGATCGGCACCGTGATCGGATCACGACCGAAACAGCGGAAGCCGGATAGGGTTACAGAGTCGATACGCACAGGCTTCCTTCCGTCAGGCGGCAGTGGGGAGCGGATCGGTGCCCTCGCTCAGTATGGCGAGATACCCCCGGTAACTGAACACGCGGCCCCGCTTGCGGCCCGTGACCTCCTCGACGATGCCGAACCGCTCCAGATCGGCGAGCGCCGCATTGACCGTGGGGGCCGAGAGGCCCGTCTGGTGAACGAGCTGGTTGGCCGTCAGATAAGGATTCTGCTGGAACAGATCGTGGATGCGCAGTGCGGAGCCGGCCCGGTCGCTCTCCAGCGTGATGCGTTCTCGGTCCTGCTTGAACAGCTCGACGATCCGGGTGGCAGCGTCAAACGCCTGATTGGCGGTGTCCGCGACGCCCGTGAGAAAGAAGTCGAGCCAGGCTTCCCACGCGCCATGCTCGCGCACCTCCTGAAGCAGGCGGTAATATTCGGCGCGATGGGTTTTAAGGTAGAGGCTCAGATAGAGCAGCGGCTTGCGCAGCACGCCGTTGACGCAGAGATACAGCGTGACCAGCAATCGGCCGATCCTGCCGTTGCCGTCGAGGAACGGGTGGATGGTCTCGAACTGGACGTGCAGCAGGCCCGCCTTGATCAGAGCGGGCAGTCGCGAGCCTTCCTCGTGCATGAACCGCTCCAGCGCATCGAGGCAGGCATCCATTTCAGTCGGCGGCGGCGGCACGAAAAGCGCATTGCCGGGGCGTGTCCCACCGATCCAGTTCTGCGAACGCCGGAACTCGCCGGGGCTTTTCGTGCCGCCGCGTCCGCTTTGCAGCAGGCGAGCGTGCATCTCACGGATCAGGCGCAGCGACAGCGGCAGGTCTTCCAGCCGCTCCAGCCCGTACATCATGGCATCGACGTAGTTCGAGACTTCGCGGATATCGTGGATCGGCTGACCGGCCTGCGCCTCGGTCTCGAAGCGAAGCAGGTCCGAAAGGGTCGATTGTGTGCCCTCGATCTGGGACGAGAGGACCGCTTCCTTCCTCACATACATATAGAGGAACAGTTCCTGACGCGGGAGCAGCATGGTAATGCCGTCCAGACGCCCCAACGCTCGCTCAGCCAGGCTCAGCCGTTCCAGCAGGGCCAGCACGTCGATCGACGGCTCTGGCGGCAACGGTGGCGGCACGAAGGCGCGCACCATCTCGCCCGCAACGGGCGTTTCGACAAAGCGGCCTAGCCGGAGATTGGGCGCGGGTTCGGACATGAGCTGAATATGATGCCGCAGTCTTATTTAAGCAATAGGCGCTTGGCTTAAATAGGAAATGAGCTAAGGTAAGCGCTCTTAAATAAGGGGCGATGTCACCATGGGCGGGTACACGCAGCGGGTCCGAGACAGTATTCTTCCGCTTTCAGTGGCCGGAACCCTGCCGGCTGCTTTTGGCGAATGGTCCTTTACCGAGAATACGGTCGATCACGAACAGCCCATCGAAACCTGCGAACTCTGCGGCCAACAGGATCTTCGCTACCATTTCGAAATCGCCAATCAATATACCGACTCGAAGCTCTGGGTTGGCTCCCACTGCATACTTCAGTTCGACGTGGCCGTCCTTGAGAAGGGTCGGCGTCTGTCGCCGACAGAGGCGAAACGGCATCTCGCCAAGCTGACCCAGCAGATGCAGTTGGAATCCTGCATCCGCACCCTTGAGCAGCTTGCGGCGAAGGAGAGCAACCCCATCCTGTCCGGCGCGCTAGACTACTATCGCAAGAACAAGAAGCTCACTCCCAAATATGCCGCCGTCGTTTTCTGGAAGCTCCAGGCTTTCAACGTCGATCATCACCCGTCGTTCTTTCAGGTCGAGCTTCGTCGCGCTCAGCACGTCGAGGATCTCCGACAGATGCAGACCGCGCGCGTCCATCGCTTCTGGAGCGCATTGACGACGGCGCAGCGGCGCAAGGCCGTGGAACTGGGCCACTCGCCGCCACAGGGATAAGCGGCGATCAGGATGCACGGATCTCCGGTTTCCCGGCTTTGCACATCCTGATCCGGTCCTCTTGCCCGGCTCCCGCTGACGCTCACGCCGGGCGGGCTGCTTGGGGGCGCCGCCCCCTGGCGCGGGCAAGGGTGAAGCGCCGGCAAGCCGGCGCCGTCCGGGGTGGTCTCCCCGACCTTCCGCGCGGATGCGACGTTCAGCACATCCGTCATGACGGACATCCGCTTGTGCAGGTCGGGTGATCCCCCTCCACCCCGGCCGCCCTGGCCCTTGCACCCCCCGGTCTCGCCGACGGGCAGGGTTTCAGCGCGGCGCTCCCGCTGCGCGAAACCCAAGCCCATAGGAGAAAGACCATGACGACCATTGCCAATGAGACGAACGCCACACCCGTTGTCGTCACCGGCGCGGAAGTGTTCATCCCGCTCAACAAGCTTAAGAAGCATCCGAACAACGCCCGCAAGACGCTGCACAGCGAGGCGTCGATCGAGGCGAAGGCGGCGAGCATCCACGCCAAGGGCATCCTGCAGAACCTCGTGGTGGAGCCGGAGCTTAACGCCGAGGGTGCCGCGACCGGCTTCTATCTCGTCAGCATAGGGGAAGGCCGCAGGCTGGCGCAGTTGCTGCGTGTGAAGCGCAAGCAGATCAAGAAGACCGAGCCGATCCTGCGCGACCTGTTCACCGAGGATCGCGGCGGTTTCTATGAGGACGCCGCCTTGCTCGACCGGCTGGTCATCGAGAAGCTGGAGGGGATCGGGGCCTTGAAGATGACGGAGATGGCGGACGCTGCCGAGCGGCTTCTGGCCGGGACCGGATGGCTTCCCGCCATCATGCGGACGGCGCGGCCCGCTTGGCTGGACGACCGCCAAGATGGTGACGCCTTCCTTCCCTCCGACACCAAAAAGCCGGTCGCGCGGTGTTCACCGCGCGACCGGCTGACCTCGACTTTCCGATGATCGAAACCGTCGTCGGCGTTATGGAGAACCATCATGATTGCCGTGATGTTGATGAGCGTAGCGCTGATCGCAGGACTGAGCGTCCTGGCCTATACGCTCGCCGTCTATGCGCTGCCCTTTATGCTCGCCGTCGAAGCGGCGCGCTTCGCCTACGCCACCGGTTCCGGCCTGATCGGCGCAGGCCTTTTCGGCCTCGTCGCTGGGGCGACCGCCTATGGCTTGCTGGTGTTCGTCTTCGCGTCGTTGCGCTCGCCGGTCCTGCGCCTGATCGTGGTGCTGATCTTCACCGCGCCCGCCGCCATGGCGGGCTACGCCCTTGTCCACGGCGTCACGCGCGAGGCCGTACCGTCCGAAGTCTGGCGGCAGATATTCTGCATCATCGGCGGCGGGTTCGTCGGCATGTCGGCACTTTTGCGGTTAGCGCCGCCGACGCCGCGAGAGACGTGAAGCGGTTCGGATTCCGTTTGGGGTGCGTTCGGGGACATACAGGCGCTCAGAAGGCAAAGTGGTTGCATCTCAACGAAGGAGAGCAACAATGGAAACTATGGAACGCGACCCCGCCTATATTGCTGAACAAGTGAAGTTCATTCGCAAGATGCACAAGCTCACGCAGGAAAACCTCGCGGAGGCCGCTGGCTTGACCACACGCACCATTGAAAAGATCGAAAGCGGTCGTCACCGGCCGGATGAACAGACGCTGCGCAGCATTGCCCGCGCTATGCAGATTGACGTACATTTCTTCGAAAAGCCGACGCCCGAACAAGAAGCCCGACAGAAAGCGGAAATGGAACGGGCGCTCCGTAAAATGGTGCTGGTGACGACCAACCCTATCCGCAAGGCCAGCGACTTCCTGTCGGCGTTCGGGCAGCAGCACGCTTTGCGCATCGATACCTCCGCCGTCACGGACGATGCCGCGTTGGAAACGGCAGCCGCGATGACGGACTGGATCACGGATCTGAATGACGTGTGGGACGACTGCGCCATGTCACAGCGTCTTGAATATGCGCGGAGCTTCGTGGAGTTGTGCAGCGACATGGAGGAGCATGGGTTCATCTGCCATATGGGAACCCACAAGCAGCAGCTTCGCCAAAAGGACCGACCAACCCTTGTCTTCACAGTGGGTTTGATGACCCTTCTGCCCAAAGATGGTTCAGAAGGCAGCCGCTTCGCTCTCGTCCAGCTTGAAGGTGGATGGGAAAGTCTGGAATCGGATCGAGGTCCATTAGGATAGAGGCGATGGCGTTGCCCTGCGGGCCGCGCTTTCGGCTGCGCCGGAACCACGCCAAGGGCGCGTTTCCGCCATTCGGCTTCAATCGCTAACGCGAAGAGCGGTGGTGATGCCCTTCCGATGATGAAGCCCCGCTCGGGTGAGCGGGGCTTCTGGAGATATCTGCTCAGCGCGACGGCGGCAGGACCATGACAGCGGTCTCTTCGTTCTCGGCATCGACACCCTCGGCCGGGTAGTGCGCCAGGAATCGTGGATCGTCCGTTGGCGAGAACGGTCACGTTGCTCCGTCGGATGATCGTCTCCGGCCTGCGAAGGTCGGCGCTGGAAGAAGGTGAAAATCGGGAAACCCGTCCGCCCATCGAGGATGTACGGGCCTTGCCGTTGAAGGTCAGGCGTAAGATTGACGCGAGCGGATATTCACCGCCGTTGCCGGGTCCGGCGCGGAGGCCGACCGCCACCAGTGTCTTGTTCTTCGGGTTTTCCTGTCAGCCACACCCACGGCGTCCTCGAATGGATTGGGTCTGACCGAAGACCGGCTGCGCCTCGCTCGTCTTCCCGCAACGCCCGCCGCCAGCTTTTTTCCGCCGCCTGCGGCTTTGCATCGCGAAACAAAAAAGCGGTCGCCGGCCGCCTTCCACTCCGTTTCAGCCCTGACGGGTGCGGGGCCGATCGTCCCCGGTCGCACGACCACCATCGAGGTCGCGATAGGCGCGGCCCGAAGGAAAAAGGAACACGGCCATGGCGACCATCGGCACCTTCACCAAGAACGACAACGGCTCGGCTGGCTTCACCGGCGCGGTCAAGGCCCTGACCCTCAACGTCAAGACCGTGAAATTCGTCCCCACGGAAGGCGACAGCGAGCGCGGCCCCGACTTCCGCATCTTCGCTGGAGCCACGGAATTCGGTGCGGCCTGGAAGAAGACCGCCCGTGAGACGCAGCGCGAATATCTCTCCGTCAAGCTGGACGACCCGAGCTTCCCCGCTCCGATCTACGCCAGCCTGGTCGAAGGTGAGGACGGCGAAGGCCACAATCTCATCTGGTCGCGCCGCAATGGCGACTAAGACCGGACACCTCAAGAAGCCCTGCTCACCCGAGCGGGGCTTCGTCATGGTCATGGCCGTCACCGCCTGTCAGGAAATACGGCGATCAGGACGTGCGGTCTTCAGGCGGATGCGAAGACCAACTCTTGCCGAAGTCCCGCAAGGAGCTTTTCCACAAGTCGATCGACGTTGTTCTCGGCGGTTGCAATGGACGAGGCCAGCCGTTCGTCGGCGAACTCGTCATATTCAATGGCGATGGCGTCGCTGCCGTGGAGGCCGAGATAAGCGAGGGGAACCTTCAGCCCCTGCTCGACAAGGTTCATTGCCGCAAGACGCTCTCCAGCGTCATATCCATAGTCGCCGCGCGCCGTCAGGATGACGAGGCGCTTGCCTGGCGAAAGCATCGGCCAATAAGGCTCACCAGCTCGGCCGCGGTCGAAACCGAACGTCACGCCGACACGCACAACATTGTCGATCCATGCCTTCAGTTGGGCAGGCACCCCGAAATTATACATCGGCGCTCCGACAACGATCAGATCGGCGGCAACAAGCTCTGCCGCCAGACGATCGCTTTCGGCAAGCAAGTCCTTCTGCCCATCGGTGCGCCGCTCGGGCGGGCAAAAGGCCGCCGCAATCCATGCTTCGCTTACCGGTGCAGGCGGATTTGATCCGACATCCCGATAGGTGATGGCATCATGTGGCCGCGCCGCCGACCAGCGATCGATGAACCGCCAGCTCAACCGCCGGGTATGCGAGCCGTGACGATCGCGACCGGAAATGCCGGACCGCGCGCTGGAATCAATATGAAGGACACGTAGAACACCAGAATCGGATAGAGACATGATAACTCCAGCTCATGTATTATGATCTCCGGCGGAGATATAAATATTCGTTATGCTGGATGACGAACGCGAATTGCTCACCCTATGAATAAGATTGATTCATCTATCGCGCGCCGCAGGCGGCTTCCGCCGCTGGCCGCGTTGCGCGCGTTCGAAGCGGCGGCGCGCCACCTCAGCTTCCGGCGGGCAGCGGATGAACTGGCGGTCACACCGACGGCGATCAGCCATCAGATCCGTCTTCTGGAGGAAACCCTGGGACTGGCGCTGTTTGCCCGCCATGTCCGGCGCGTCGCGCTGACCGAGGCCGGCTTCAGGCTATATCCGACGCTGCGCGATGGGTTCGATGCGTTCGAGCGGACGATCGCAGAATTGTCGCCACAGAGCCGGCGCAAGGCCGTGACCTTGACGGCGACCACGCTCTTCACCGCACGTCGATTGCTCCCCGCCCTCGGCGCGTTCCGTACCCGTCACCCGCAATTCGATTTGCGCCTTCACGCCGCCGACGAGGCGGTCGATCTCAATTCCGGCTTGGCCGACATCGCCGTGCGCTACGGCGCGGGGCCGTTCGAGGGACTGGTGGCGGAGCCGCTGCTGTCAGAACGCTTTGGTGTCCTGTGCAGTCCTCAACTCAACCTTTCCCGTCCCGACGATCTGAAACGCACGACGCTGCTCCACACAGAATGGAAACGGCGCGACATGGCCCCCGACTGGCGGCGCTGGACGAGCCTCGCCGGCATTACCGATCTCGCTATCGACGAGGGGCCGCGCTTTACTGACGATGGCCACAGTCTTCAGGCGACGATTGCCGGACATGGCGCGACGATCGGCAGTCTCGTGCTCGCCAGTCCGGAGATCGAAGCCGGACTTCTGGTTCATCCCTTCGGGCCAATTATCGACGGCGAAACCTACCATGTCGTGGCCACCGCCGAGAACCTGGCCTGCGCCGACGTGCGGGCGGTTCGCGATTGGCTGAAGGAGACCGTCGCGATGTCGTGAAGGTATTACGGGGCGATCAGGACTTATGGTTTTCAGGGTTTGCGGCTTCGCCCATCCTGATCAGATCCTTATGCCCGGCGCCCGCTGGCGCTCATGCCGGGCGGGTCTGGCTAGGGGTTCCACCCCCGCGCGCTGCCAAGGGATCGCTGGCGCTCATCCGGGCCGGTGTCCCCGGCCTTCCTCCACGTCGTTCCTCCGTTCCGTGCAGGCCGGGCGATCCCCCTCCGGCCCGGCCGCCCTTGCACCTTGCTACCCCGGTCTCGGCGACGGCCAGGGTTGCAGCGCAGCGCTGCGCTCCAACCCAAGCCCATGGAGACAGATCATGTATCATCGACTCGCCACCCGGTTCGGCCGGAACAGCCACCAGATCAGCGGGCGCGAAGCCCTCGACAACGAAGCCCTCTTTCGCCACGTTCCGTCCGTCTTCGCCCGCGAGGCGCATGACAGCCGGTCGGAACGCTATGTCTATGTCCCTACCATCGAGATCGTGGAGGGGCTGCGCAAGGAAGGATGGTTTCCGTTCTTTGCCGTCCAGTCGGTGCCACGCGATGGGAGCCGTCACGGCCACGCCAAACATATGCTGCGCTTGCGCCGCGATGACGGCATCGGCAAGCCCGAGGCGGCGGAAGTCATCATCGTCAACAGCCATGACGGGACGTCGGCCTATCAGATGTTCGCCGGGATGCTGCGCTTCGTCTGCACCAACAGCATGATCGCGGGCGAGCGCTTCGAGGAGGTCCGCGTCCCTCACAAGGGCGGCATACAGGATCAGATCATCGAAGGCGTCTATACGGTCGCGGAGGACTTCCCCCGTTTGATCGACGCGACGGAAACGATGAAAGAGACCCGGCTGTCGCAGGACGAACAGCGGGTATTGGCGGAGGCCAGCCTTGTCGCCCGCTATGGTGAGGACGAAAGCCCCGTCCGCCCCGATCAGATCATCGCCCCGCGCCGCCGCGAGGATGTCGGGCAAAGCCTGTGGAGCACGTTCAACGTCATTCAGGAGAACATGATACGCGGCGGGTTGGAGGGTCGCCGCACCAATGCCGAGGGCCGCATCCGTCGCAGCCAGACCCGTCCCATCAACGGCATCGACCAGAATGTCGGGCTGAACCGCGCGCTGTGGACGCTGGCGGAAGGGATGCAACGCCTGAAACGCGGATGATCGTGGAGCCGTGCAGCCGGATTTCCGGTTGCACGGCTTTCCTTGTCTACGGCTGTCCGATTTTCCGCCGATCCGTGGACCCGGATCGGCGGCGCGGCGTGTCGTCGCCACGGCCGCCGCTCGCCGGGCTGCGCCCGGCTCGCCAAAACACGTCCGCAATGTTAAGTAATGGTTCACCAATATTGATCGCCTTGCGCGATCTACATATCCGATAACGCTGACTTCAAAGCATATCCAAAGTTGTGGAGACTTCGTCTTTCCAGCGCCGATTCCATGCTGGAAGAAAAGAGGTGACGCCATGCCGAGTTCCGATTGGCGCGCGCCGGCTGCCTATGGACATGCTCGGAGCATTCCCGCCGCCGGCTTTGCTTGGGAGTATCTCCGTCGCGACGACGAGTATCGCCGCGACTTCCATCGCCTGAAGCGGAAATCCCGCCACGACACCGAAGCGCAGAGCGCGTTCTCCAACCGCTGGGGGTTGCGATTTCGCTGCGGACCCGGACCAACCTGCCGATCGCGCCGCGCTCTTCTGGACGCCCGCACTCCAGCCTGAAGCCTTCGAGCTTCGTCCATCAGGCGATCCACCCGGCGACTTTGCCATGCCCATTGTGCTGCCGGGGCTTCCCGGTCTCGCGGCACGATCGGCGATGGGCGATGCTTGGTATGGCCTCTGGCGCGAATCGAACGGGGAGCATCGTTTCTGGCTCGCAGAGCCGCCGCCAGACGGCGCGACGGGGTTCGTCGTCGTCCTACCGCTCGACGCCCTGTTCGAGCTGCGCGCCGAGGCGGCGCTGCGGTTCTGGCTGGCGTTGGCCGCACGGCCGCCCGGCGAGCGCCAGCGTGTCCTCCCGGCCCAGACCCGCGAGCGTCATATCCTGATCCTGCGCGCGCTCGACGCAAAACTGGCCGGGGCCAGCTATCGCGTCATCGCCGAAGCGCTGCTCGGCTTTCGCGGCCGGACGAAGAACGATTGGGAAGTCAGCCCCTTGAAGAACAAGGTGCGCCGTCTCGTCGCCGATGGCCTGTTCTTCATGCGCGGCGGCTATCGCGAACTTCTTCACTATCCCATCCGCCTGCCACGCCGCCGCTGAACGGCGGTGTGGCCCCGGCTTGATCCGACACTGCCGGGTGCCGAATCCTGCCCTTCCAATTCCGGCATCGGGTGCCGGATTCGTACCCCTCTGATTCCGGCACGCTGCAAGCCGCCGATCCTCCGCCACGGTTCGCCATAGTCCGCTGTCGCCGCCGACAGCCGCCGAACCCGACCCGGAGGTCCAATCATGATCGACCCGAAAACGGGGCTGCCGCCCCGATTCCTTCGCACGCCCGATGCGGCCCGCTTTCTCGGCATTTCGCTGAGAACACTGGAGAAGCACCGCACCTACGGCACTGGCCCGACCTATCGGAAGATCGGCGGGCGGGTCGTCTACGCGCTGGACGATTTGCAAGCCTGGACGGCGGTCGCCGCCCGCAAATCCACCACCGACAAGGACGCCGAGCGGGTTTTCCCGGCGCGTCCGCTGACACCAGCCGAGCGGGGCGCACGCTGAATGCGCGCCGGCTCATCCCCGGATGCCGGACGGCGCTTGCAACGCCTTGTCGGCAGCGAGCGGGCGCGGCTCGATCCCTTCGTCGTCGCGACGGGCGACGCGTCGCCCCGCGACCAGCGCGATCTGATGGAGCGGCCGTTCTTCTCGCTCGCCAAGGCCAAGCGGGTGACGCCGATCCTATACGAATCCGGCGGCGTCCGCGTCGAGGTCTTCGCCATGCGCGAGCACGGCATGGCGACCATCTGGGACGCCGATGTGCTGATCTGGGCGGCCTCGCAAATCGTCGAGGCCGAGAACCATGGCCTGAAGACATCGCGCTTCCTGCGCTTCACGCCGTACCAACTCCTGATGTCGATCGGCAGGGGCACCGGCGCGCGCGAGTACCGGCTGCTCAAGGGCGCGTTCGCCCGCCTGCAATCGACCGTCATCGCCACGACCATCCGCCACGGCGAGCATTGGCGCCAGCATCAGTTCTCCTGGATCAACGAATGGGAAGAACTAACCACCCATGACGGCCGTGTCGAGGGCATGGAGTTCGTGCTGCCCGACTGGTTCTATCGCGGCGTCATCGACCGCTCGCTGGTCCTGACCATCGACCCGAACTATTTCCGGCTGACCGGCGGCATCGAACGCTGGCTCTACCGCGTCGCCCGCAAGCACGCCGGCCGTCAGGTCCATGGCTGGATCTTCGAGGTCGCCCATCTGCATGAGAAGTCCGGCAGCCTGGCGCGGCCGTCCGACTTCGCGCTCGACATTCGCCGTATCGTCGCCCGCCAGCCGCTGCCCGGCTATCGCCTCGACATCTGGCGCGAGGGACGGCGAGAACTGCTGCAAATCCGTCCCTCCAGACTATCCACAGTGCCTGTGCACGAGGCTGTGGAAACGCTCGTGACTTCGGGCGCAAACGGTATCGGGACTTCGGGCGCAGGACTATCGGGATTTCGGACGCACGGACCAAAGTTAAACCTTTGGCCTGAAACGCGGAATCCGACCGCTAACTTAGAGTCTAACCAAGAATCTAACTCTTTGTCTTTGACGCGCGCGGGAGCGAGCCATGGTGCCGGTGCCGCCGGACGATCGAGGCGGGTGCCATGATCGTCGCCCTGCTCAATCAAAAGGGCGGCGTCGGCAAGACGACGTTGGCCCTGCATCTCGCAGGCGAATGGGCGAGGACCGGCAGCCGCGTCACCCTGATCGACGCGGACCCGCAAGGCTCGGCACTCGACTGGTCACAGCAGCGGGCGCGTGAGGGTTGCCGACGGCTGTTCGGCACCGTCGGTCTGGCCCGTGACACCTTGCACCGCGAAGCGCCCGAGCTGGCGCGCGATGTGGATCATATCGTCATCGACGGCCCGCCGCGCGTCGCCGGGCTGATGCGTTCGACGCTGCTCGCCGCCGATCTGGTGCTGATCCCGGTGCAGCCATCACCGTTCGACGGCTGGGCCTCGGCCGAGATGCTGGCGCTCCTGACGGAGGCGCGCATCTACCGGCCCGAATTGGCCGCCCGGTTCGTGTTGAACCGCTGCGGCGCCCGCACCGTCATCGCCCGTGAGACGGCCGAGACGCTGGCCGATCACGATCCGCCCTTGCTCGCCGCCGCCATCGGCCAGCGCGTCGTCTTCGCCGACGCCGCGCAATCTGGACGGCTCGCATCGGAGATCGACGCCGACAGTCCCGCCGCGCGCGAGATCGCAGCGCTTGCCGCCGAGATCGGCCGCCTCAACATCGGAAGGATCGCGCCATGAGCGAGCGATCCTCCAAACGCGGTTTTGCCGCTCGTCCGGCCGATCCCGAGAGCTGGATCAAGGCGAGCGAACCGCCAGCGGCCCGCGCGGCCAACGGCGCGGCGTTCACTGCCCGACTGACGATCGACATCACGCCCGACCTGCGCGGCCGGATCAAGATCGTCGCGTTCCAGCGCGGCGTCACCGTCACGGACATGATGCGCGAGTTGCTCGCGCGCGAATTCCCATCCACCGAAGGAGACCCATCATGACCGGCAACGCGGCTCCCCGCGTGCGCGGCGGCCCCGTTCCGTCAGCGCTTCCCTCCGACAACCTGACCCGCGTCGAACTCACCCATGTCGAGAAGAAGATCGAGAACTGGATCAGGTTCGGCCGTGAGGCGCATGAACAGATCCTGGACCGCCGTCGCCGCATCTTCGCGTTCCGGCCGGGCGCGATCTTCGCCTTCGTGCGCTGGGCCTCGAACGACTTCGGCACAATCATCTCACGCATCGACATCGTGCGTGTGGTGTGCCCAGGCGAACCCTATCAGACGCTGCCCTTCGTGCGGCCCGGCGGCGAGAT
>Ga0209147_100630_pt1 | contig 18916 bp, 14 predicted proteins | sample AraplaCol_mLB_r2_FD_184278 | JGI IMG/M metagenome (GOLD analysis project Ga0209147, IMG submission 184278) | Arabidopsis root microbial communities from North Carolina, USA - plate scrape CL_Col_mLB_r2 (SPAdes) (version 2) | ecosystem: Host-associated > Plants > Roots > Endosphere | place: USA... | reverse complement strand
CGTCTGTGGCGGGCCGTTGCGCCGGATCGACAACTGTTATTACACGGGCGACCACTACAACAGTTTTAAACGTATTGTTGAATGACTTCGGGACGAATGGCATGAGCGACTCCATCTACGCGCACGAAACGGCGGCGGCGGAACTGTTCGCAGCCGGCGACGGCAATCTGTTTCAGCGCGTGATTCAACTGCACGCGGCGGCGCAGGCCGGCGGCACGCCGGAGCAACAGGAAGCCGAGCCCGGGCTTTCATCGAACGAGGAGCCTATGAGCCTTTTCACGACCGTGCGACCCAATCTCGTGCAGTCGATCCGCGCGTTCCGCGTGCAGGATCTTGCCGACGAAGCCGGCCGGCTCGGCCAGCATTTCCTGTATGCGTATTGCGGCGCCGCGCAGTCGAAGCAGGAAGTGATGGAAACGATCGCGACGTCGTTCCTGTTCCCGAAGCATTTCGGGAAGAACTACGACGCGCTGTACGACTGCCTGACCGACCTCGTCGCGAAGGCCGGCGCGCAGCCCGGTTTCGTGATCGTCCTCGAAGGGCTGCCGATCGCGCAGAAATTCGACAAGGAAGGGCGCGAGACGCTGCTCGACGTGTTCCGCGAGGCGGCCGAGTTCTGGGCCGAGCGCAAGGTCGCGTTCCGCGTGTTCTACTCGTTCGCGTAAGCACGGGTCGGCCAACGGCCGATCCGGCGAAACACTCGCCCAAAGCCCGCTTCGAGCGGGCTTTTTTGCGTCCGCGCGCGATGCGCGTGCACGCGCCGCGCCCGGCCCGACAAATGCCTTTCATCGCGCACCTTTTTCCGCGACAATCGGTCAGCCCGGCCGCGGCCGCCGCGCCGGGCGCACAACACCAATCATTCGAGAGAGGGCCGTTTTCCCATGACCGCTACCCGATTTGCGGCGCGCGCCCGTGCGCGCCGCCCGCTCGTCCGCGCGCTGGCCGCGTGCGTGCTGTCGCTCGGCATCCCGCTTGCCGCGCAGGCCGCGGCGCTCACACCCGAACAGACCGTCGACGTTTATCTGGGCGCCATCGTCAACAACGACGCGGCCAAGGTCGAGCAATTCAACGACACGGTGCGCGAGACCGCCGATCCGAAGGAGGCCCGGAACATGCTGCTGCCGGCCGACATGTACGGCGACATGCGCGAACAGATGCTCGGGCAGACGCTGGCATTGATGTCGGAATCCGCGCGCGAGGCGCTGGCGCCGTCGCTCGACTCGATGCTGGTCGCGTACACGGGCGCGTTGCGGCGCTCGCAATGCAACGTCACCGGCGTCAAGCGCACGCCGGGTGCAGGCGGGAAGGGGCAGGAACGCGCCACGGTCGGTTTCGAGTGCAAGGTGGCCGACGTCACGCCACCGGGCGACGCGGCCACGAAAGCGCGCGCGAACGCGAAAACCGACCAGCAGCGCTTCGCGGCGGCCAGGACGATGTTCACGGACGTGGCGCGCGCGTTCAACGACGCTCCGGTCAGCCGGCGCATCAACGGGCAGGTGGAGATGGTCGGTTCGGACAGCAAGGGCTGGACGACCGACAGCCCCGAAAGCCTGCTGAAGCCCGTCGTCGATGCGCTGTCCGGCCCGGTTGTCGCGGCGGTCGCCGTCAGCCAGCAATGACGCTGCCGCGCCGGCCGATCGATTCGATACCGACATGACCCGACCGAGGGACGTTTCCCTTCATGCGCGCCGCGGCGCGCGTTGTCCGTTGTTCCGCGCGACGCGCGCGGCCGTGCTGTCTGCGCTCGCCGTGGCCGGTGCCGCGCACGCGGCGGTGCTGACGCCCGAAGAGAAATTCGACAAGGAAGGGCGCGAGACGCCGCTCGACGTGTTCTGCGAGGCGGCCGAATTCCGGGTCGAGCGCAAGGTCGCGTTCCGCGTGTTCTACTCGTTCGCGTAAGCGCGAGACTGCAGGCTACCGGCTCGGATACGTTTTCCTGCCGGCGTCATACTGGTAACACCAAAGAAACCCGCCATCGAGCGGGTTTTTTTTGCGTCTGCCGGTGCAAGTCAAATCGTCGCGAGACTGGCAGCAGCAGTGCATCGGCGCAATCGGACAACGTAGATTTTACTGATCTGTTGTCCGTACGAGACAACCTGACGAATTCCTTTCGGTAGGCGAAATACCATTTTCGCCAATTCATTTGTCTACCGAAATTCATGAAGCGAATCGCAGGAATTCTGACGATTGCGGCAGGCACCACGCAGGCTGCGGGGCTGGCGGATCTGGCGGCCGATGCGCTTGCGGCCGATCCCGCCTATCGGAGCGCGGAGGCCGCATGGCGCGCCGGCATCGAGAAAATGCCGCAGGGGCGGGCGGGACTGCTGCCCCAACTGGGCGTGCAGCAATCCGTCTATCGCAACGGCGTGCGTATTCCGGGGATGTCGGTGCCTGGCTACTCGACGGTCGGCTTCACGGTCACGCTGAACCAGCCGATTTTCAAGCTCGACGCATGGGAAGCCTACCAGCAGGGCCGGCTGTATGCGACCGATGCCGATTTCGCACTCGCCGCCGCACGACAGGAATTGCTGCTGCAGGTTGCGCAGGCCTATGTCGACGTGCTCGGAGCGGGCGACGATGCGACGCTTGCCGCCGGGCACAAGGACGCGGTGGCGGCACAACTCGTGCTGGCGCGACGACGTTTCGCCACCGGCGACGCAACAATCGTCGACGTGAACGAGGCGCAGGCAGCGGTCGATGCCGCGGTTGCCGACCAGGTCGCGGCCGACAACCAGCGGCACGTGAAGGTCGCGGCGCTGGAGAAGAAGGTCGGTCATCCGGTCGCGCGCATCGACACGTTTCGCGACGATGCGCGCCTGCCGCCGATCGAGCCGGCGCAATTGGCACCGTGGCTGGAGGCCGCTCGGCTGTCGAGCCATGACGTGCGCAGAAAGGAGATCGCGGTGCAGATCGCGCGTCGCGAGCGGGCCAAGGTGCGCGCGGGGCATTTTCCGACGGTGTCCCTCGTCGGCAACCTGAACAACGGCAACGCTGCATTTATCAACGGTCAGGCCAACTTCTACACGGGCGGCAATCGCGGCACTGCGGGCGCGATCGGCATCCAGATCGCGTTGCCGCTGACCGACGGCCTGATGACCCGCAGCCGGACGCGCGAGGCGCTCGCGCTTGAAGAGAAGGCCGGGCACGATCTCGCCGACGCGCGAGACAACGCCGCGCTGGTCGCGCGCGATGCGTTCCTTGGGGTGACGAGCGGCCGAACGCGCGTCGATGCGCTCGGCACGGCCGTGAAGTCTGCCGCCGTCGCGCTGAAATCCAACCAGACCGGCTATCGCGTCGGGGTGCGCGTCAATGCCGATGTACTCGAGGCCGGCGACAAGCTCTATCGCGCACAACGCGACCTTGCTCGCGCCCGCTACGAAACCCTGATGCACGGCTTGCGGCTCAAGGCGAGCGTCGGCGCGCTCGACACGGCCGAACTGGCCGCCGTCGACGCCAGCCTTCTGCAACGCGCGGCCGTAGATCAAAACGGAGGCCGATAGCATGTTCCGGCTCGTCCGATCCCATCTGCTCGCCGCGACCGCGTTCGGTATCGGCTCGAATCTGCTGCTGCTCGCGCCGACCATCTACCTGTTGCAAGTCTACGACCGGGTGCTGCCGAGCCGCAGCCTCGAAACCCTGGCGATGCTGACGATCATGATGGCGATCGCGCTCGCCACGATGCTCGTCACCGATATCGCGCGCAGTCGAATCCTGTCCGATCTCGGCCTCAGGATCGGCGACCGGCTGGACAGGCTCGCACTGGCCGCGCATGTGTCGGCCCGCGCACGTCGCTTGCCGGGTGCGTTCATCGCGACCCAGGGCGATGTCAACGTGCTGCGCGCGTTCATGGCGGGCCCCGGCGTGATCGCGTTTCTCGATGCGCCGTGGCTGCCGTTCTACCTGGTCGTCATCGGCCTGTTCCACTGGAGTCTGGGCGCGATCGCCGCTGCCAGCGCCGTCGTGCTGTTCTGCATCGCCCTGATCAACGAGCGGCACGCCCGCCGTGCGATCGAAGCGTATCTGCCGCGCCAGCGCGAAGGCGAAGCGGCGCATCAGCAGATCATGCGCAACGCCGAAGTGCTGACGGTGCTCGGGATGACTGACGACATCGTCGACGCGTGGGACCGGCGCAAGCGCGGCTATATCGATGCCCAACGCGAGCTGGCCGATACCAATGCGCTCTATCGCGACGTGACGAAGATGCTGCGCCAGACGATCCAGGTGGTGATGATGGCTGCGGGCGCGTGGCTCGTGATCGACGCACATGCGACGCCGGGTGTGATGCTCGCAACCACGATTCTGCTCGGGAAAGCGCTCGCACCAATCGAGCAGCTCATCGGCAGCTGGAAGCTGGCGGGAGAACTGCGCGAAGCGTGGCCGCGGCTGAACGCATTGCTGGCCGAGGCACCGGACGTGCCGCTCCTCGAATTGCCGCCGCCCAAAGGCCACCTCTGCGTCGAGCACGCGACGTTCAGCGTACCCGCGCGTGTCCCGGGATCGGGACGCCTGTTGTTGCGCGGCGTGAGTTTCGAGCTGGCCGCCGGGCAGACGCTGGTCGTTACCGGACCGAGCGCGTCCGGCAAATCCACGCTGCTGCGCCTGATTGCCGGTTTGTGGCGGCCGCAGGCCGGCGTCGTGCGGCTCGACGGTGCGGACACGGCGCAGTGGCCGCGCGCGTCACTCGGCCCTCATCTCGGCTATTTGCCGCAGGACGTCGAATTGTTCGCCGGCACGGTCGCGGAGAACATCGGCCGCACCGCGAAGCCGCTGCCGCTCGACTCGCAGGCGATCGTTCGGGCCGCGCAGCGCGCCGGGGTACACGACATGATCCTCGCGCTCCCCGAAGGGTATGAAACGCAGATCGGCGACGGCGGCGAAACGCTGTCGGGCGGTCAACGGCAACGTATCGCGCTGGCGCGGGCGCTGTATGGCGAACCGTCCGTCGTGTTGCTCGACGAGCCGAACGCCAGCCTCGACGTGTCCGGCGAGGCGGCGCTCGAAACGGCGCTGCGCGGACTGAAGGACGACGGCGTGACGGTGATCGCGGTCACGCACCGCCCGGCGATGCTCGCGCTGGCCGATCGGGTGCTGCATCTGCATGACGGCGCGGTCGAACGTTTCGGGCCGCCGGTGCGCGTCGAGGAAGGCGGAGGCACTGGCGGCGTGTCGGACGAATCGACGATGCCGGACGAAGGGCTGCTCAGGGCGGTGCCACCGTCGTCGCTCGCGCCGGCGCGGCAGCATCTGGACGACGAACCGAAATGGGTGGCGCGATGAAAGCGGGGAACTGGATTCGGTGCGCCGGTACGGTCATTCGGAACAGATTGTCTACACGCCCGCGTGCGTCTGCGGGCGATGCGCTACCGCTGCCGCGTCGGCTGATCGCGTGGAGTTGCGTCGGTGGCGCGGTTGGACTTGTGCTGCTCGCACTCTGGGCGTCGCTTGCGCCATTGTCCGGCGCGGTCGTCGCGGAAGGCGTGGTGCGGACGGAAGGCGAGCGCAAGACGGTGCAGCACCAGGAAGGCGGGATCGTGAAGGCGATCCGGGTGAAGGACGGCGATCGCGTGAAGGCCGGACAGGTGCTGGTCGTGCTCGACAACGTGAGCCCGGCGGCGGAACTCGCTGCGTTGCGCGCGCAGCGCGACGCGGAACATGCGCGGATCTCCCGCCTGTCTGCGGAGCGCGATCTCAAGGATCGGCTGGCGTTCCCCGCCGACTTGACCGGCAGGCAGCACGACCCGCACGTCGCCGAGCTGTTGCAGCGGGAATCCACGCTGTTCGCGACGCGGCGTCGCACCTTCCAGGACCAGATGTCGATGCTGCGGGCGGAGCTTGCACATGCGCGGCAGGAAATCGCGGTCAGCGCGCAGCTGGTGCAGACGATGGGCGGCAGTCATGCGATGGCCGTTCGCCAGCGCGAAACGAACGAAACGTTGAACCGCGAAGGTTTCGTCGCGGACATGAAGGTGCTCGATACGCGGCGGGTCGAGGCCGATGCGCTGTCGCGCATGCAGTCCGCGAAGGCTGAGCTGAGTCGGGCGAAGCAGCGGCAGGTCGATCTCGAAATGAAGATCGCGGGCCTGCGCAATGAATACGTGCGGATGGCGGACGACGAACTGAAGGAGGCGACGAGTCGCGCGTTCCAGCTCGGCGAGCGCCTGCGCCCCGCGCAGGACGCGTCGATCCGAGCGCGCGTGACGGCTCCCGTCGACGGGACCGTCGTCGGATTGCGGGTTCATACGATCGGCGCGGTCGTCGGGCCGCGAGAGCCGATCGTGGACGTGGTGCCCGCAGGCGCGCCGCTGATCGTCGAGGCGAACGTGCGTCCTGACGACGTGCGGGCAATCGTTCCAGGCGGTCAGGCGGACGTGAGACTGACCGCGTACAGCTCGCGCACGACGCCGATGCTCGAGGGCCGGGTGGCGTATGTGTCCGCCGATGCGCTGACCGACAAGGAGGCGCGCAGTCATTTCTATGTGGTGCGGGTCGAGGTGCCGGCGGATGCGGTGGCGAGAGCGAACCGGCTGGCTGCACAGCCGGTGTCGCTGGGGCCTGGGTTGCGTGCGGAGGTTTATATCCGCAAGCAGGCGCGGTCTGCGCTGGATTATTTGTTGGAGCCGATTGTGGACGGGATGCGGCGGTCGATGCGGGACTGAGGGGAGGGATATGGGGAAGGAGGGGCGACGTTGATGAGAAGGAGCTGCGGTGCCGCGATGGTGATGGCCATTTCACTCTCGGCTTGCGCGCCATTGACCGGTGGTCACGTACCGGCTCGCGGGCAGGTAGACGGCAATGGACAAGTCTCGGTGGCGCGGCCACCGGCAGTGGAGCGAAATCATGTGTCGTCGAGTGGCCGTATCGATGCCTTGATATTGAGGCCGCGTACGGCCATCGAGATTATTGAAAATCTGGAATTTATTTTTCGCCGAAACCTTCTCTTGGACGAGGGGTTCTATTCGAGGAACGGGCTCGCGGAAACGTTCAATTTTGAGCGGCTTGATATTTTTAATAAAAGGGAGCGGGGCGGCGTAAAGAGCGGGGTGTCAATTATCGGGCCTCTATCTCGAAAAATATTTCCATTTGTGGAAATTGCGGGGACTAATTCTGTTGTCCCGGGGGCTTCCATTGTGGGTGGGGTAAGTGTTTTCGGAAATGGATCGATAAAGGCTTCGGTAAATTTCGGCGTGAGGCGCAGTGATGTGGATTTTGATGCGTCGATATCGATATTTGGTCTGAATTTTTTGCGTGAAGACGAAAGAGGGAGGTATTCGCATCCGGAGAGGGTTCCTAAACCGACGGCTGTTCATGGTAACGAGAGCTGGATATACAGGGAGGAAGTTGAGGGAGTGAAGAGATTCGTGAGGCTGAGTTTTAATCCTGCGGGGTATTTGAGTTCGATCATTGTCGAGGTTGATAGTGGAGGCGGATATGTTGCTGAGTGAGGATGCAAAATCGAAGTTGATGGATGGATTTGGTGGGGCTTCAGATGCCTATGGGGAAATTCTGACTTTTGCTGAAAATTCGAAATTTCTTTCTGAATTGATAAATGGGTTTGGCGCGCTCGAAGATTGGAGATTTAGGCTTGCAGATAAAGATTCCGGAACATTTGTTAATTCGTCTGGAAAATTTATTGAGGTGGCATCGGAGTGGTCGTCAACTTCCAAAGTTTTCGCGTCCGGCTTGGCGCATGAACTAGGGCATGTTTTGCTGAAGGGCGGACTGGGCGGAGCGATCGAACTAAATGTGCAGCAGGCCATTGACAACGGGTTAACGTCCGAAGCAGTCGCGGTGATTTCGGAATACATCGTGGCCATCCAGATCGGTTTCGGTGATTGGAACAGGGAGAAAAGTCGTTATGGAAAGAAGATCAAAGTCAAAAAGACGGATCGGGGTGGAGGTGATGACGTTGGCGCTGCTTTCCGCGTGCTCGCCATTATCTGTTGACCAAATACCGGTTCGAGAACAGAGGGATTTTTTGCGCAACATCAAAAAAGTTGTGGATGCGGGTGATCTGGCTGATGTTGCGACTACTTCGAAATGGCTGAGGGTTGATTTCGATGTGGAGGATGAGCGAAATATTTATTCCGAGAATCAGAGGGAGGTGTTGGGGTATAAGGTGAGTTTGAGGGCTGTTGCAGTCGCAAAGGAGTATGACGGGAGTGAGAATTTTTCGTATTCGATGTTCTTTTTGCGAGGTGGTGAAATTAGGAGGATTTTCGTGTCGGCGCGAGTCAACCGGAAGATGATCTGTGTTTCATCATCTGATGTAAGCGGGATATTTAAGGGGGCACGTCGTCGTCCTTACGGTCATGGATCTGGGTGGGAGTATTCGTATCAAGGGTGCGGAGAGAAGGCTGTCTTGTTGTATTTCCAATTTTTTAATGATGGGTGTCTCTATAAATTTGGACTGCGTCAGGGGGATTTTTAGTGATGAGTAGGTTGAGGTAATCGAATTCGATAATCTGGTTTCATTGTTAGGTGGGGCTTTCGCCGGTGCGTCATGTCGACTGGTCACAAGTGACTTCCCTCAAGGGCAGTGGAGCCCGATGGAAGCGAAAATTCGGCGTGACGAGGTATCTGGAGAAACAGGAAGAGCAATGAAGTTGCATTTGGCCTTGCCAGGAATTTGATAAGTGTTATCGATCGTTCGTCTCAACGAAACGGTGATCCGGGGGCGTGGATCGGTATGCCGAGTTGTTGTCGTTTGTTTGATCGAGCATTGACCACGGCGCGTGAGGCTATTTCGTGATCGGAAATGGATGCGCGCCGGTTAATGTACTGGTGCGATCCAGTCGCGGCTAGCAAAGTTGGCGATGGTGAATCAAGGTGAGAGATTTATAAACGCAATTCCTGTTAATGCGCAGCTCGAGTCAATTGGGCGGCAGTTCTGTAAGCTGCGCTGGGGCAAATTCTGGGTGGCGATGAGATGGTCGGGTATAGCTGGGGGCGCCGATAATGAAAAAGATCAGTTGAATGTTGCCTTTCTAATATTTTCATGCATCAAGGGGGCGAAAAATGCTGTGATTGATTTGTGGTTGAGAGCGCTGACGTTGAGCGGTGGTGGATTTTATGTGTGCAGTCTTCACAATGTTGATAATCGTTGAAATAATCTGAGAGGTGGAAACTATGTCGTTCATTACCGGCCAAGAATTGATTTTCGGGAATGTCAAGTTGACGCAAGAGGTGATGGACTTGATCAATAAGAGCCCTATTCTCGTGCGGCAACTGTTGAATTATAGTCAAGAGGTGCTGGATGGAAGGGCCAAGATGATTGCCGTAGAAAATGAACCATCTGGAATGACATGGAATTCTAGCGCACGGGTGATAACGTTTGGCATCTATGATGGCAGAACCTACGACCAGCTTGAACCGTGGCTTTTTGTGGGTATTTTGAGCCATGAAATTGGGCACTATGTCTACGATGCACGCAACGAGGCTAGAGAAAAACAGTACGCATCGCTCATCAAAACTGATCCTGACATTGCCGCAATGGTTTGTATCGCGAGGGAGGGAGACGCAGCCTATAACAACTGGAGAGTTGCCCGCGAAATAGTCAAAAATGGTGGTGCACCGATCGCCATGCTGGGAGACCGTCCGGACTATCCCACCGCACCTGGTTACGACATCTACAACATGCTCAGCAAGATGTACGACGCGAACGTCGGAAAGATGCCGGCAGAAGCGCTGGAGCAGTCGATGGTCGCAGCAGCGGGAAGCTTCATTGCACAAACGAACCCCGGGGGAACGCCTGGTCAGACCTACTACGAGTATTGCATGCCGCTCTATGGCGCGGAGCCAAAGCGCTTGTCTAAAGCACCTGTCGTCGACGTCAAGTATGCGCTGAATCCTGTCACCGGACTCATAGAGTTCGCAACATTGACCTTTTCGAACGGCGAGAGCCAAACGAACAAGTACGACGGCGATGGTCTGAATACTGCGACGCTGTTTGGTGCGAACGGCAAGCTCGTCGAGCACGCGTTGTTTGACGCAAGCGGCTTCAAGACGCACGATATCTTCTACGCGTCGAACGGCAAGAAGACGCAGCAGTACGAGTTCAGCGTCGACGGGACCTCGAAGAAATACGTGTTCAACATCGACGGCTCGCAAACGGCCGCCGCGTTCGACAAGAACGGCAAGATGGTCGAGTACGCATTGTTCGACGTGAACGGTTTTAATACGCACAATATCTTCTACGCGTCGAACGGCAAGAAGACTCAGCAGTACGAGTTCAGCGTCGACGGAACCTTCAAGAAGTACGTGTTCAACATCGATGGTTCGCAAACGGCCGCCGCGTTCGACAAGAACGGCAAGATGGTCGAGTACGCATTGTTCGACGTGAACGGCTTCAAGACACACGATATCTTCTACGCGTCGAACGGCAAGAAGACTCAGCAGTACGAGTTCAGCGTCGACGGAACCTTCAAGAAGTACGTGTTCAACATCGACGGTTCGCAAACGGCCGCCGCGTTCGACAAGAACGGCAAGATGGTCGAGTACGCATTGTTCGACGTGAACGGTTTCAAGACGCACAATATCTTCTACGCGTCGAACGGCAAGAAGACGCAGCAGTACGAGTTCAGCGTCGACGGGACCTTCAGGAAGTATGTGTTCAACATCGACGGTTCGCAAACGGCCGCCGTGTTCGACAAGAACGGCAAGATGGTCGAATACGTGCTGTTCGACGTGAACGGCTTCAAGACGCACGATATCTTCTACGCGTCGAACGGCAAGAAGACTCAGCAATATGAATTCAGTCTCGACGGAACCACGAAGAAATACGTGTTCAACATCGACGGCTCGCAGACGGCTGCCGTGTTCGACAAGAACGGCAAGATGGTCGAATACGTGCTGTTCGACGTGAACGGCTTCAAGACGCATGACATCTTCTACGCGTCGAACGGCAAGAAGACGCAGCAATATGAATTCAGTCTCGACGGAACCACGAAGAAATACGTATTCAACATTGACGGTTCGCAAACGGCCGCCGTGTTCGACAAGAACGGCAAGATGGTCGAATACGTGCTGTTCGACGTGAACGGCTTCAAGACACACGATATCTTCTACGCGTCGAACGGCAAGAAGACGCAGCAATATGAATTCAGTCTCGACGGAACCACGAAGAAATACGTGTTCAACATCGACGGCTCGCAGACGGCTGCCGTGTTCGACAAGAACGGCAAGATGGCCGAATACGTGCTGTTCGACGTGAATGGCTTCAAGACGCATGACATCTTCTACGCGTCGAACGGCAAGAAGACGCAGCAATATGAATTCAGTCTCGACGGAACCACGAAGAAATACGTGTTCAACATCGACGGCTCACAGACGGTTGCCGTGTTCGACAAGAACGGCAAGATGGCCGAATACGTGCTGTTCGACGTGAACGGTTTCAAGACACACGATATCTTCTACGCATCGAACGGCAAGAAGACGGAGCAATACGACTACCGTACCGACAAGAGTTTCACGAAGTACTTGTTCAACGACGACGGTTCGCAGGTGGTGGCGTTGTTTGGCGCGAACGGCCAGATGAAGGAATACGCATCGTTCGATGCGGCAGGCACCAAGACCCAGGCGAATTACTTCGCGGTGAATGGCGCCAAGACGCAGCAATACGATTTCCACGCCGACAAGAGCCTGACGAAGTATGTGTTCGGTACGGACGGCTCGCAGACGGTCGCGCTGTTCGGTGCGAACGGCCAGATCACGGAGTACGCGGCGTTCAATGCGAATGGTTTCAAGACGCAAGGTATTTACTACGGCGCCGATGGCAGCAAGGCCAAGCAGTTCGATTTCAAGCTCGATGGCAGTTTCACCGCGTACACGTTCAACTCCGACGGATCCCAGACGGCGGCGCTGTTCGGCGCAAACGGCCAGATGACCGAACACGCGACATTCAACGCCGCCGGCAAGAAGACGCTCGATCTTTTCTACGGCGCGAATGGCAAGGTCGAGAAGAAATTCGAATTCAATCCGGACGGCACGTACATGTCACACGTGTTCAATCATGACGGCACACAGGCGGGCGCGCTGTTCGGCAGTAACGGCAAGATGATCGAGTACGCGGCATTCGACGCAAGCGGATTCAATACGAAATACGTGTTCTATAACAACGGCGCCAGAGCGAAGCAATACGATTTTTCGGTCGACAAGAGCTATGTCGCTCGAACTTTCGACGGTTACTATGAAACGGCGGCGCTGTTCGGCGTGAACAACATCATCTACGACTATTACAAGCTTTCGGGTGGGAAACTGTACGAGCGCGGTTTCTTCGACAAAGCCGGACGCCAGGTCGAAATGGATCGCTTCAACACAACGACGGGAGCGGTGACCGGATTCACGAAGTACGCCTACAACAATGACGGCACATACTGGGCGAGCGATTACAACGCGTCCGGCTACATGACTGCGAAATCGCAATTTAGCGGTGACGGGCAATGGATCTCGAATGCCTCGATCTATGTCAGCGGCGGCAGCAGTTGGGGCTACAAAGGGCCGATTACCTCGCCGTGGGGTTCCGTCGGGTGGGCCATGTCATTCTGAGGGATTGATCACGTGCCGCCGTAAGGCCGGCTGGATGATTCCTGCTAGCAGGTCGATATCAGTTTTGCCTGATGGAGTTTCAACGATATGAAAATTTCCTTTCTGATGACGTTAGTCTTCGCAATGTGCTTGCATGTCGGTCGCGCAGAGGCTGCGCACATTTGCTGGATCGATCAAGTAAGTCGTGTTGACGGTGGTGTGAAAATCGATTTTCGATCGAAGCAAGGCGTTCTTGTCATATCCACTAGTCGAGCCGACGCATCCGAGCCCCGAACCGTGGTGCCCGGGACATCGCGACAAGAGAACTCGTCAGTCGGTCCCCAGCGAAAGCGCTCTCTCGTGATGGCAATGGGCGATACGGCGGCCGTCATGAATATCCCGGAAGATTACTGCGAGTACAAGGCCGATATGCATGACGGACAGATCGGCGTCACGGTACGCGCGATCATGCGCCTGCACGGACTGCCTCCAAACACAACAATACAATTTATCGCCGCGGAGTGAATTCAAGTTACCCGCGAGTTCCTTCATGCGCGCTAAATCCGGTGGTCAACAAGCACGAGCAATGCGCGCGCGACCTTCATCGATTTGGAAGGGGCCGGAATTATTTATGTCGATTCGATGAGTGAGGCGTCTTGGCCGGCCATGACGCAGTGACGATCCTTGCTTTTTTTGGTTCGACAACATCATGCGCCAAAAAGTCTCGGGGTGACACGAGATTTTCAAGTGAGGGTGTTGAATTATTTTGATTGGTTGGCCATTTCTTTGAAATGGCATAGCGGAGTAACGAATGGAAAATTTTAATCGATTCGGTGTAGGCATGTGGTTGGCGCTTTTTTTGTTTTTCACCTCGCCTCTGGCGGCCACGGCCGCAGATTCGCTGCATCGTGTGCCGAGTGTCGAATCCTCGAGTATTTCGATCGAAACCATTCTGAGCGATCTGCGTCGTCGATCGACAGAGCAGCAGTACAAAGTATTTGCCAACGCGGTACAGGATTCGCCTGCCTTGACCGAACAACTGAATGAACTTGTTCGTTCTGGCTTGCTGACGCGGATTTCGATCGACTCGAGCGAAGCAAGCCAGGGGCGATCCTTTGGCGCCACGCGAGTGGGCAGCTCATGGATGTTTACGCCGTCGTTCGTCGAGGGTCAGGTTCCTCGTCGTATTTATGATGTCGTGTCCGACGACGACGTATTGCCGGACAACATGGTATTCGCTCTCGGATTCATGGCTTGGCGGACAAAACACGACGACGGCGTGAGGAAGGCGATCAGTGCAATGCGTGAGTCGGCCAGCACTCCCGCGGCAGCGATGCAGCAGTTTGTTGCGGTGAATATCCGGATCGACGCCGGCGCATTCATTCAGGGCTGGAATGACGTCGTGGACGCCGCCGTTCACCGGAATCGCGGTGTCCCGCTCACGGCCGCGCAGGGCAACGCGCTGATGATGAACTTGCGATACCGAAGCCCGTTGCTCAAAGCGGTCACGGCGGCTTCTCCCGATCGCAAATTACGAATGGAATCCGCGTCTATTCCTTACGATGCGAAAAACGTCGACGCGATGGCATCGGCGCTACAGGAGAGCCAACTGATCGATATTCAACCGATGAATTTGAAACCGTGACCGGTGTCATTCGACGGGGGAATCGGCCCGCGCTGGCTGGGGCAGGGCAGGCCCGTATTGCCTCGTCGCCACGTATCACCACCCGCCCCACCGCGCCGCGAGCGCCGCGAGCACCGCCGCGCCGGCCGTCTCGGTGCGCAGCACGCGGGGCCCGAGCGACAGCGCGGTGAACCCGCGTGCGCGGGCCGCGTTTTCCTCGTCCGGCGACAGCCCGCCTTCCGGCCCGATCAGCAGCGTGACGGTTGCCGCAGGCGGCGCGTCGGGCAGCGACGCGAACGGGATGCTCGCGCGCGGCGACAGCAGCAGCCGCAGCTCGCCGTCGGCCGGTGCGGCCGGCAGCGTATCGAGCCACGCGTTGAAGCCGGTGACCTGCGCGACGTCGGGCACGCGGTTGCGCCCGCATTGTTCGCACGACGCGCGCACGACGCCGCGCCAGTGCGCGACACGCTTGTCCGCGCGCTCGCCCGCGAGCTTCACGACGCCGCGCGCGGTCGACAGCGGCACGACCGCGGCAACGCCGAGCTCGACGGCTTTCTCGATCACCCAGTCCATCTTGTCGCCGCCGGCGATGCCCTGCGCGAGTGTCACGCGATAAGGCGGCTCGGCTTCGGCCGGCTCGAACGTGTCGATCTGCGCGAGCGCGCTGCGCTTGTCGATCTCGACGAGCCGCGCGCGGTACTGGCCGCCCGTGCCGTCGAACAGCGCGAGCACGTCGCCGGGCTGCAGGCGCAGCACCTGCGCGTGGCGCGCGACATCGGCCGGCAACGCGAGCGTGGCGTCGGCGCGCAGTGCCGCGTCGACGAAAAAGCGCGGCACGGCCGCGGTGGTGGTGGCTTCGTTCATGCGTGTAGCGGTTGGGGTCATGCGTCGAGACGGCGCCCGAGCGCCCATCGGTAGCCGTCGAGATCCTCGATCTGCGCGAACCGGTCGCCCCAGAACTGATCCTGCGGCGGGCTCAGCGATTTCGCGCCCGCGTCGAGCGCGCGCTGCCAGGTGGCGTCGACGTCGTCGACATACAGGTAGAACGACTGCGGCGCGGTGGCGTTCGCGCTCTTCGGCGTGAGCGCGGTCGAGCCGAACGCACCCTCGGGCGCGAACATCACGATCAGCTGGCCGCGGTAGGCCATCTCGACGTGCATGATCGCGCCGTCCTCGTCGTGCACGTCGCGCAGCTCGAAGCCGAATGCGGCCTTGAAGAAATCGATGGCCGCGCGCGCGTTGCGTACGGCCAGGTAGGGCGTCAACCAAGGCACGTTGGCCGGACGTGGATCGGTCATGAAAATCTCCTGTGTGGGCGCTTCGGCGCTTGCGCTGATTCCATGCTTCGGCGTTCGTTCAGGGGGCGGCGCGGCGTCCGGGGCGACTCGCCCCGGTGCTGCACGTCACGCATTTTGCGAAGACACGACGGGAAAGCGAAGCGAGGCGGCCGCGCCGACGCTCAGCGGCGAACGCCCAGTGTATCGCGCAGCGCGCGCGGCAGGGCAAAGAGGGACGCATGCAGCCGGGCGTCGTAGTAGCGCAAACCCTGGACGCGGCGGGCGGCGAGCCGTTCGTCGACGTCGTGTGCGAACAGCGCGGCCGCGTCGAGCGTGTCGCTCGCGATCGCCATCAGCCACTGCGAGCCGTACAGCGGCACGTGCGCGGACAACGGATCGACGACCGAGAAGCTCGCGCGCAGGTCGTCGAGCAGCGCGGCGATGCGCGCCGTGTGGAACAGCGGCGAGCCGAGGTGCATCGAGATCGCGCCGCACGGCGTGAGGATCCGCTTGAGTCGCGCATAGAACTCGCGCGTATAGAGGCCGGCCGCCGGCGAATCGGGCGGCGTGAGGTCGAACACGACGAGATCGAAGTGCTCGACGGTCGACGTGACGAAATGCGCGGCGTCGCCGATCACGACCTCGACGCGCGGGTCGTCGAGCGCGCCCTGGTGCACGTCGTCGAGATAACGGCGCGCCATGCCGACCACTTCGTCGTCGAGCTCCGCGACGACGATCCGCTCGATGCATGCGTGCTTGAGCAACTGGCGCGCGGCGCCGCCGTCGCCGCCGCCGAGCACGAGCGCCTTCCTCGGGCACGGATGCGCGAGCGCGGCCGGGTGCGTCATGCACTCGTGGTACACGTATTCGTCGCCGACCGACGTCATCGGCCGGCCGTCGAGCGTAAACAGGCGGCCGAGCTGCGGCGTTTCCCAGACTTCGATCTGCTGGTGCGGCGACGCGACGTGCGCGAGCCGACGGGCGTTCGGGAAGCCGTACGCGGCGTCGGGCGTGGGATGAAAGAGAAGGGTCGTGCTCACGGGCGGGCCGCCAGGGCAGGGAGTTCCGACGTCTGAATTATAGGAGGCGGGCGGTTTGACGGAAAACCGTGCCGGAACACTACGCGCCGACAAGGGAAATGTCAGGCCATCTGTTAAAATGACGAGCTTTGCAGCCTCGTCCGTAGGCTCCGTCCGCTTCGCGTCCGTCAGGCGCCGCACCGCGCGCCGGGAACGATCGACGCCCGAGCTTCCGGATGCCGCCGTGCCCCGTTTCCTCGACTCGTTCTCCGGACTCGACATGACGACTTCGTCTCCCGCCTCTACCACCCTGATGGCCAACGCGATCCGCGCGCTCGCGATGGACGCCGTCCAGCAAGCGAACTCCGGCCACCCCGGCATGCCGATGGGCATGGCCGAAATCGGCGTCGCGCTCTGGTCGCGCCACCTGAAGCACAACCCGACGAACCCGCACTGGGCGGACCGCGACCGCTTCGTGCTGTCGAACGGCCATGGCTCGATGCTGCTGTACTCGCTGCTGCACCTGACCGGCTACGACCTGCCGATGGAAGAGCTGAAGAACTTCCGGCAGCTGCACTCGAAGACGCCGGGCCACCCGGAATACGGCATCACGCCGGGCGTCGAGACGACCACCGGCCCGCTCGGCCAGGGTCTCGCGAACGCGGTCGGCATGGCGCTCGGCGAAGCGCTGATGGCCGACGAGTTCAACCGTGACGGCGCGAAGATCGTCGATCACCACACGTACGTGTTCCTCGGCGACGGCTGCCTGATGGAAGGCATCTCGCACGAAGCCTGCTCGCTCGCCGGCACGCTGAAGCTGAACAAGCTGATCGCGCTGTACGACGACAACGGCATCTCGATCGACGGCGACGTCGTGAACTGGTTCCACGACGACACCCCGAAGCGCTTCGAAGCCTACGGCTGGAACGTGATCCCGAACGTGAACGGCCATGACGTCGACGCGGTCGACGCGGCCATCGCGAAGGCGAAGCTGTCGGACAAGCCGACGCTGATCTGCTGCAAGACGGTGATCGGCCAGGGCGCGGCGACCAAGGCCGGCGGCCACGACGTGCACGGCGCGGCGCTCGGCGCGGAAGAAATCGCGAAGACGCGCGAAGCGCTCGGCTGGAAGTGGGGGCCGTTCGTGATCCCGCAGGAAGTCTACGCGGCATGGGATGCGAAGGAAGCCGGCAAGCGCGCCGAAACCGAATGGGACGCGACGTTCGCCGCCTATCGCGCGAAGTTCCCGGCAGAAGCCGCCGAATTCGAGCGCCGGATGGCCAACAAGCTGCCGGCCGACTGGGCTGAAAAGGCCGCGGCGATCATCGCCGGCGCGAACGAGCGCGCCGAGACGGTCGCGACCCGCAAGGCGTCGCAGCAGGCGATCGAAGGGCTGGCTGCCGCGCTGCCGGAGCTGCTCGGCGGCTCGGCCGACCTGACCGGCTCGAACCTGACCAACTGGAAGGCGTCGAAGGCCGTCCGCGCGAATCCGGAAGGCCCGGGCGTCGTGCTGGGCAACCACATCAACTACGGCGTGCGCGAATTCGGCATGAGCGCCGCGATCAACGGCCTCGCGCTGCATGGCGGCCACAAGCCGTTCGGCGGCACGTTCCTGACGTTCTCCGACTACAGCCGCAACGCGCTGCGCGTGGCCGCGCTGATGAAGGTGCCGTCGATCTTCGTGTTCACGCACGATTCGATCGGCCTCGGCGAAGACGGCCCGACCCACCAGTCGATCGAGCACGTGTCGAGCCTGCGCCTGATCCCGAACCACGACGTGTGGCGTCCGGCCGACACGGTCGAGACGGCCGTCGCGTGGACCCACGCGGTCGCCGCCGACCGTCCGTCGAGCCTGATCTTCAGCCGCCAGAACCTGGCATTCAACCCGCGTACCGATGCGCAGATCGCGAACATCGACAAGGGCGGCTACGTGCTGAAGGACTGGGACGAAGAGATCGTCGCGCGCAAGATCATCCTGATCGCGACGGGCTCGGAAGTCGAACTCGCGATGAAGGCCGTCGAGCCGCTCGCGCAGCAAGGCATCGCGGCACGCGTCGTGTCGATGCCGTCGACCAACGTGTTCGACCGCCAGGACGCCGAATACCGTGAACGCGTGCTGCCGCACGGCGTGCGCCGTGTCGCGATCGAAGCGGGCGTGACCGCGTTCTGGCACAAGTACGTCGGCCTCGAAGGCGGCGTCGTCGGGATCGACACGTTCGGCGAATCGGCACCGGCCGGCGTACTGTTCAAGTACTTCGGCTTCACCGTCGAGCACGTCGTCGAAACCGCCAAGGCCGTGCTGGCCTAAAGACATACGCGACGCGCGCCACCCCTCGCGCGCGTCGCACGTGAAGCTGCACGAAACGAATTTTTTCAGCCATCAGGAGATAGACCATGACGATTCGCGTCGCAATCAACGGCTACGGCCGTATCGGCCGCAACACGCTGCGCGCGTTTTATGAAAACGGCAAGAA
>Ga0209147_100627_pt1 | contig 19070 bp, 15 predicted proteins | sample AraplaCol_mLB_r2_FD_184278 | JGI IMG/M metagenome (GOLD analysis project Ga0209147, IMG submission 184278) | Arabidopsis root microbial communities from North Carolina, USA - plate scrape CL_Col_mLB_r2 (SPAdes) (version 2) | ecosystem: Host-associated > Plants > Roots > Endosphere | place: USA... | reverse complement strand
TCGCGGCGATTCCCGAGCACAATCAGGGGGCGCGTCGCCTTGCCGCATTGCCGGGCATGGTGCCGGGCCGCGATGATCGCCCGTCCGGGTGCCTGTTCGCGCCGCGCTGCAAGTACGTCGTCGACGATTGCCGCAAGGCGCGGCCGGCGCTCGATACGCTGGTGCCGGCCAACGATGCGATGCGTGCGCGCTGCATCAAGCCGCTCAATGTTTCCAACCTCGACCTGACGGGAGGTGCACGATGAATGCAGTCAATCAGACGCGTGCCACGCCGCACGACGAGGAAGCCGTGCTGGTGGCCGACGGCCTCGCGAAACACTATTCGGTGAAACGCGGGATGTTCGGGCAGGGTACGGTGAAGGCGCTGAACGGCGTGTCGTTCTCGCTGAAGCGCGGCAAGACGCTCGCCGTCGTCGGCGAATCGGGCTGCGGAAAATCCACGCTCGCGCGCCAGCTCACGATGATCGAGACGCCCACCGCGGGCCACCTGACGATCGACGGCAAGGACGTCGCCGGCGCGAACCGCGAGACGGTCGCCGACCTGCGCCGCCGCGTGCAGATGGTGTTCCAGAACCCGTTCGCGTCGCTGAACCCGCGCAAGACCGTCGAGCAGACGCTCTCCGAGCCGCTCGAGATCAACGCGAACCTGACGGCCGCCGAGCGCGCGCAGCGCATCGCGCAGATCATGCGCACGGTCGGCCTGCGGCCCGAACACGCGAAGCGCTATCCGCACATGTTCTCGGGCGGCCAGCGCCAGCGTGTCGCGATCGCGCGCGCGATGATCCTCGATCCGCGCATCGTCGTCGCCGACGAGCCGGTGTCCGCGCTCGACGTGTCGATCCAGGCGCAGATCCTGAACCTGTTCATGGATCTGCAGGAGCAGTTCAAGACGAGCTACGTGTTCATCTCGCACAACCTGTCGGTGGTCGAGCACGTCGCGGACGACGTGATGGTGATGTACTTCGGCAGCGTCGCCGAGCTCGGCGACAAGGCGACGATCTACGCGCGGCCGCGCCATCCGTACACGCGCGCGCTGATGTCGGCGACGCCGGCGATCTTCGAGGAAGACCGCCGCGTGCAGATCAAGCTGCAGGGCGAACTGCCGTCGCCGCTCAATCCGCCGTCGGGCTGCGCGTTCCACCAGCGCTGCCCGTATGCGGTCGAGCGCTGCCGTGCGGAGGAGCCGCAGCTGCGCGAGGTCGACGGCCGGCGCGTGGCCTGCCATCGGGCCGAGGAGGTAGGGGAGGCGAATGCCTGAAGTGATGGCGGCGCGCGCGTCCGGCGTGCGCCGTGCGGGGGCAAGCGGCGCGCGCGTGATGCGCGCGTACCGCTACGCGCGGCGCTGGGGCGTGCGCACCGTCACGGGCGCGGCGCTGGCCGGCGCGTGCGTGGCTGCCAGCCTCGTGGTTCCCGTCGAATCCGCGCGCGCCGAAGGGCGCGCGCCGGCCACTTCACCGATCCATCCGTCGCAAGTCCCGCCGCCCGGCATGAGCCTGCCGGGTTTTCATGCACCCGCCGTGTCGAACGGCACGGTCGCGAGCGGCGCGGTGCGCGTGCAGCCCGCGCGCATGCCGTTCTACGTCGCGACCAAGGGGCGTGTCACGCTCTACGTGCTCGGCACGCTGCACACGGGCGATCCGTCCGATTACCCGAGCGCGCAGCCGTTCCGGCCGCGCATCCTCGCGGCGCTCGCCGCGTCGCCGACGCTCGCGCTCGAGCTGTCGCCCGACGACCTGCTCGAATCGCAGGACGACGTGTCGAAGTACGGCGTATGCCGCTATCCGTGCCTGCAGCGCCTGCTGCCGGAGCCGCTGTGGCAGCGGCTCGCGGCGCGCCTGCGCGGCAACCCGGCCGCGCTCGCCGAGATCCGCAAGATGCGGCCGTGGCTCGCGGCGCTCGTCGTCGAGACCTACGATTCGCTGTCGGCCGGCCTGCAGACCGAGTACGGCACCGAGGCGCAGTTGCAGAACGTGTTCCTGAAGAAGAAGGGCGGCCGCGTGATCGGGCTCGAGACCCTCGCCGAACAGATGCGCGCGTTCACCGGGCTGACGCTCGCCGAGCAGCGCGAGATGCTCGCGCAGGACATGGTGCAGACGCCCGCACAGAACGCCGACGACATCAAGGCGCTGCACCGGCTGTGGCGAATTGGCGACGCCGATGCGATCTCGGCGTGGGCCGTCGCGAAGAGCGAACGGCTCGCGCGTTCGAAGGTGTTGTCGGCGTCGATCGACAACAAGATCGTGTACGAGCGCAACCGCCGCTTTGTTGCACGGATGACGGCAATCGCCGCGCCGAACCGGCCGCTGTTCGTCGCGATCGGCGCGCTGCATCTGGGTGGCCCGCGCGGCGTGCTCGAATTGTTGCGCCAGCAAGGATACCGGGTCGACGCGAACTGATCGCGCCCGACGGCCCGCACCGATCTTCCCCTGTTTGATTGGCCTCGCGCACCCGCGGCGAAACGCGTGCGCGTGGGCGGCAATCGATAAGGAAAACCCTTGAATCGTCGGAAAATAGCGTTTAAAACGATTGACATCCCGTTCCGCCAATATCTATTCTTCACCCCACAAGTTGAAAAAATGAAAAGAATAGATAAGTTCTACGGGGTAGCAGAAATAAGCGCGGGGTTAGCGTTGCCGGCACGTGAAGCACGTGCCGGCCGCGGAGTGTCTGCATGCACGGCGGGGCCAATCATCGTCGGACAAAACATGCATGCAGGCCGACTTGCAGATAAGCAACGTTCCGTCGTCTGACCGGGGAATGCAGTGATCGGGCGGCGGCGGACGTTTTTTAATCCGGAAGATTTTTCCGGTCACCGTCGAAAGACGGTTTCGGGGGGCGAATCGACAGACGGCGAAGCCGCAGCGATTGCGCCAACGGAAAAGCGCCACGAGGGCGCTTTTTTCTTTTGTGCGACGGATCAGGCAGCCGGCCGGGTCATGTGCGTTCGTCGGCCTGCAGCATGCCGGGCGCGACGACGTCGACACCCACCGCCTCGAGCGCGGCGCGAATCCGTTTCGCGAATACCAGCGCATGCGGCCCGTCGCCGTGCAGGCAGACGGTCTGCGCATTGAGCATCACCCATTCACCGCCGATCGCACGCACCTGACGGCTGCGCACCATGTCCAGCGTACGCGCGATCATCGTGTCTTCGTCGTCGATCAGCGCGCCGGGCTGGTTGCGCGGCACGAGCGAGCCGTCCGCGCGGTAGCCGCGATCGGCGAACACTTCCTCCACCGCGGCGAGCCCCGCGTGCCGCGCGGCCGCGACGAACACGCTGTTCGCGAGCCCGAAGACCGCGAGCGACGGATCGAAATCGCGGATCGCGGACACCACCGCATCGGCGATCATCGGGTCGCGTGCGGCCTGGTTGTACAGCGCGCCGTGCGGTTTCACGTGCGCGATGCGCCCGCCCTCGGCCTGCGCGATCGCCGACAGCGCGCCGAGCTGGTACAGCACGCCCGCGTAGATGTCGCCGGCCGGCAGCTGCATTTCCTTGCGGCCGAAATTCTCCGGATCGTGAAAGCTCGGATGCGCGCCGATCGCCACGCCTTTCTGCACGGCCCAGCGCACGCAGTCGCGCATCGCGTTCGCGCCGCCCGCATGCCACCCGCATGCGATGTTCGCGGACGTGACGAGGTCGAGCAGCGCCTCGTCCGAACCGCAGCCTTCGCCGAGATCGGCATTCAGATCGATTTCCATGGTGTTCCTCGTCCACTGATTGCGTGGCCCGTTCTTGCTGCTACTGCCTTCGGTACTGCTACCGCCATTGTCACGCCGCGCGCGACTGGGCGCGGCGGCGCGCTTCCTCGCGCAGGTCGATCGCCACGTCGATCTGCCGCAGATAGGCACGTTCTGCGGCCAGGGCGGCGCGCGCGGCGTCGGGTGTCGTGCGCACGAAGCGGATCGGCAGGTTGAGCCGCGCCTGCGCGAGTTTCCACAGGTCCGCACGGATCACCGTGCCGATCTTCGGGTAGCCGCCGGTGGTCTGCGCGTCGTGCATCAGCACGATCGGCTGGCCGTTCGGCGGCACCTGGATTGTGCCGGGCAGCACCGCATGCGACAGCAGCTCGGCCGGCCGCTCGCGCACGAGTTCGACGCCCGCAAGCCGATAACCCATGCGGTTGCTGTTCGCCGTGACGAGCCATTCCTCGTCCCAGAACGCCTGCTGCGCATCGGCGGCGAACGACGCGTAGTCGGGGCCCGGCAGCACGCGCACGGGCATCGCCCACGGCGCATGCGCGGGGCGGTGGCGGCGCGGCGGCTCGTCGACGCGCGCGAACGCGCACCACGCCGGCGCTTTTACCCCGAATTCGGGCGCATCGGCGGCGAGGCAGCCCATTCCGGCCGGAAGCACGCCGACCGGGAGGCGATCGCCGTCGCGCAGCGCGCGGCCGCCGAGGCCGCCGAAGCGTGACGCGAGATCGGTGCTGCGCGAGCCGAGCATCGGCAGCACGTCGATGCCGCCGGCGACGCACAGGTAGCCGCGCATCCCGCGTTTCGCGGCCGGCAGCACGAGCGTCTGCCCGGCCTCGACCGGCAGGCTCCACCACGAATATACGCGCCGGCCGTCGAGCGTGGCGCCGAACTCGGTGCCGGTGATCGCGATGCGGGTCGCGCGCGTGAAGCGGAAGGCGGCCGGGCCGATCGTGATTTCGACGGCCGCTGCGTCGGGACGGTTGCCGACCAGCCGGTTGCCGACCTCGAGCGCGAGGCTGTCGAGCGCGCCGCCCTGCGCGACGCCGAGATGGCGCGTGCCGCGGCGGCCGAGATCCTGCACGGTGGACAGCGGGCCGGCCCGCACCACCTCGATGGTGCCCGGTGCGTTGCTCTGGATCATCGCGCGTCGACTCCCGCAATGGTGAAGCGCACGCGGTCGCCGGGCAGCAGCAGCGTCGGCTGCGGCCGCGCCGGATCGAACAGCACGTGCGACGTGCGGCCGATCAGTTGCCAGCCGCCGGGAGACGTGGCCGGGTAGATGCCTGTCTGTGCGCCGCCGATGCCGACCGAGCCGGCCGGCACCTCGAGGCGCGGCGCCGCGCGGCGCGGCGTGTGCAGCGCGGCATCGAGCCCGCCGAGATACGCGAAGCCCGGCTGGAAGCCGACGAAGAACACGACGTAGGCGCCGGCTGCGTGGCGCGCGACGACCTCGTCGGCCGACAGGCCGGTATGGGCGGCGACGGCCGCCAGGTCGGGGCCGGCGGTGCCGCCGTACTCGACCGGGATTTCGACCTCGCGACCGTCCGCATGCTCGACGTCGGCCGTCTCCCACGCGTCACGCAGCGCGGGCGTGAGCGAGTCGGCCGTCGCGGCGAGCGGGTCGAACACGATCGTCAGGTTGTTCATGCCGGGCACGACGTCGACCACGTCGGGCCACGCGCGCGCGACCTCGGCAACGGCCCAGACGCGGCGCTGGCAATCGAGCGTGGCGGGCGGCGGCACCTCGCAGACGAGGGCGGCATCGCCGAGCGGATAAATGCGGGGTTGCGTCATCGGACTGGCACGGTTCGGACGGCAATGTTAGCGCACATTGTCAATAAAATATCGACAACTTCTCAATAAGCGTTTTCGCCTAGCTCGTAGGCCGGGGCTTCTGGCGTACACTCGGGCACATCCTGTCATCCGGCTTGCGCCGCCTTTCCATGAAGCGTCCTGCGACCAAGATCGTGTCATCCGAACACCTCGTTTCCGATTCGAGCGCGGAGCTGTCGGAGCTCGAATACGGGCTCATCATGGCCGGCAACGCGTTCAACCGCTGGATGGTGCGCTGCATGTCGGCGGCGGGCGCGAAGGACATGACGGCGGTCGAGGTCTCGCTGTTGCATCACGTCAGCCATCGCGAACGCAAGAAGAAACTCGCCGACATCTGCTTCGTGCTCAATATCGAGGATACGCACGTCGCGACCTATGCGCTGAAAAAACTGATCGCCCGCGGCTATGTGAAGAGCGAGAAGAACGGCAAGGAAGTGTTCTTCTTCGCGACCGACGCGGGCCGCGACCTGTGCCTGAAGTACCGCGAGGTGCGCGAGCACTGCCTGATCGAGACGCTGAAGGACAGCGGGCTCACCAACGAGCAGATCGGCGACGCGGCGCAGTTGCTGCGCAACGCATCGGGCCTGTACGACACGGCCGCGCGCGCGGCGGCGTCGCTGTAAACGGTTGGGACAGGGTCGGGCCGGGGTGGCGCCGGCCGTGGCGCGCGGCAGTGCGCCGGCGGGCGTGCGACGACGGACGCGGCGGCGCCCGCCGCATCATCAAGCGGCCGGGTAGAGCGCGCCGTCGGTCACGATCCAGCGCAGCGCGAGATCGTGCGCTTCGGCCGGCAGTGCGTCGACGCGGCACGCTTCATAGGCGATGCCGACCGTCACGGGCGGCTGGCTGCCCGGCCACGCGGCGAGCGTGCGGTCGTAATAGCCGCCACCGTAGCCGAGCCGGTAGCGCTGCGGATCGAATCCCACACAGGGAATCAGCAACAGGTCGGGCACGACGACGATTCCCGACGCCGGTTCCGGAATCCGGTGATGGCCTTCGCGCATCGGCGTGTGCGTGTCCCATGCATGGAACTCGAGCGGCGTGTGCCGCTCGCCGATCACGGGCAGCGCTGCGCGCCGGCCGGCACCGGCCGCGCACCAGGCGAGCACTGCATCGCGCGCGTCGAATTCGCCCGGCAGCGGCCAGTAGAACCCGACCGTGCGCGGCGCGAGCCGTTCGAGCAGCGTGCGCAGCCGCGCGTCGAGCGCGGCATTCGCGGCGGGTTGCGACGCGGCGTCGCGACGCGCGCCGGACAGCGTTTTGCGTAGCGCAACCTTCGGGTTCGGCACAGGGTTGCGTGCTATGCTTTCGCTCACTTCGTGCTCCATTCAAAACGATGTCGAACAGCCTTTTCCGAGTATATCGCGCGGTCGCGCTGACGCTTTCGGCCACCGCGCTCGTCGCGGGCACGGCCGCGTGCGCCGCACCGAACGACGATACGGTCTCCGGGGACGACCAGACCTTCGTGCAGCTTCGTGAAGCCGCACGCCGCAACGACGCCGCGAAAGCCGCGCAGCTCGCGTCGATGATCCCGAACTATCCGGTCCCGTCCTACGTCGAGTATTTCCAGATCAAGCCGCAGCTGTTCGATTCGACGGGCCGTGCGCGCGTCGACGCGCCGGACGCACCGGTGCAGTCGTTCCTGCAGCGCTACGATGGCCAGGCGATCGCCGACCGCCTGCGCAACGACTACCTGCTCGTGCTCGGCGCGCGCCACGACTGGCGCAACTTCGACGATCAATACAAGCGCTTCGTGCTCGACGACGACACGCAGGTCAAGTGTTATGCGCTCGAATCGCGCGCGGCGCGCGGCGAGAACGTCGCCGATGCGGCACGCGCGCTGCTCGTCGAGCCGAAGAATTACGGCGACGCATGCGTCGACCTGATCACCGCGCTGACGGTCAACCAGCAGTTCACGAGCGACGACGTGTGGCAGCAGGCGCGCCTCGCGTACGAGCAGAACTACACGACGCTCGGCGGCAAGATCGTCGACGCGCTCGGCGCGCGTCCGGTCGGCTTCGACCAGGCGACGAGCGCGCCGCCGCTGTACCTCGCGCGCGGCGTCGGCCCCGACGCGACGTCGCACCAGCTCGCGCTGATCGCGCTCGGCCGCATGGCGCGCAACGATCCGGACGCGGCCGCCGGCATGCTCACGACGGTCGCGCCTTCGCTGACCAAACAGGAGCAGGCGATCGCGTGGGGCGCGATCGGCTACCAGGGCGCGATCAAGCGCTCGCCGCTCGCGTCGGTCTGGTACGCGAAATCCGCGAATGCGCCGCTGTCGAACCCGGGCTACGAATGGCGCACGCGCGCCGCGCTGCTCGCCGGCAACTGGCCGATGGTGCGCTGGTCGATCGAGCAGATGCCGCCGTCGCTGCGCGACGATCCGGCGTGGATCTACTGGCATGCGCGCGCGCTCAAGCAGAGCGGCGACACGCTGCAGGCGAACCAGGAATTCGAGCAGGTCGCCGGGCAGTACAACTTCTACGGGCAGCTCGCCGGTGAAGAGCTCGGCCAGCGCACGACGATCCCGCCGCGCACGAAGGTGAGCGACGCCGAGATCGACGCGATGGGCAAGATTCCGGGCTTCGCGCTCGCGCAGCGTTTCTACGCGCTGAACCTGCGCCTCGAGGGCAACCGCGAATGGAACTGGCCGCTGCGCGGGATGACCGATCGCCAGCTGCTCGCGGCCGCCGAGTACGGCAAGCGTGTCGACCTGCTCGACCGCACGGTCAACACGGCCGATCGCACGAAAGCCGAGCACGATTTCACGCTGCGCTACCCGTCGCCGTACCGCAACATCGTCGAGCGCTACGCGCAGTCGACGGGCCTCGACACCGAATGGGCGTACGGGCTGATCCGCCAGGAGTCGCGCTTCATCACGAGCGCGCGTTCGTCGGTGGGCGCGGGCGGCCTGATGCAGCTGATGCCGGCCACCGCGCAGATGGTCGCGAAGAAGCTCGGCCTCGGCACGATCTCGCGCACGCAGATGCACGACATCGATACCAACATCCAGCTCGGCACCTGGTATCTGGCTGACATCTACAACAACTTCGACAGCTCGCCGGTGCTCGCCACGGCCGGCTACAACGCGGGCCCGGGCCGGCCGCGCCAGTGGCGCCAGGTGTTGACGCAGCCGGTCGAAGGCGCGATCTTCGCAGAAACGATTCCGTTCAACGAGACGCGCGACTACGTGAAGAACGTGCTGTCGAACACCGTCTATTACGCGGCGCTCTTCGAGGGCAAACCACAGTCGCTGAAGAAACGTCTGGGCATGATCTCGCCCTGATCCGCAATCTTCACACTGCCGCGCGAGACGCGGCAGTGTTCTTTTGAGGCCCACATCATGGATCGCCAGACCGTCGCGCTGCTGGGCGGCACCGGCTTCATCGGCAGCCGGCTCGTCAATGCGCTGATCGAAGCCGGCAAGCAGGTACGGATCGGCACGCGCCGGCGCGACCACGCGCGCCACCTGCAGATGCTGCCGGTCGAAATCGTCGAGCTCGAAGCGCTCGACACGCGCACGCTCGCGCGCTTCGTCGCCGGTGCGCACGCGGCGATCAACCTCGTCGGCGTGCTGCACGGCGGCCGCGGTACGCCCTACGGGCCCGGCTTCGAGCGCGCGCACGTCACGCTGCCGGCCGCGCTCGCGACCGCCTGCACCGAGGTGGGCGTGCAGCGCGTGCTGCACATGAGCGCGCTCGGCGCCGATTCGCATGGCGCGAGCATGTACCAGCGCTCGAAGGGCGACGGCGAGGCCGCGCTGCATGCGATCGCGGCGACCGATTCGCTCGCGTTGACGATCTTCCGCCCGTCGGTCGTGTTCGGCCCCGGAGATGCGTTCCTCAACACGTTCGCGAACCTGCAGCGCACGGTGCCCGTGCTGCCGCTCGCGATGCCCGACGCGCGCTTCCAGCCCGTGTTCGTCGGCGATGTCGTGCGTGCGTTCGTCAACACGCTCGATCTCGCGGCCGCGCACGGCAAGACCTACGAACTCGGCGGCCCGACCGTCTACACGCTCGAGCAGCTGGTGCGCTATTGCGGCACGCTGGTCGGCCGGCAGGCACGCATCGTGCGGCTGCCCGACGCGCTCGCGCGGCTGCAGGCGAGCGTGTTCGAATGCCTGCCCGGCGAGCCCGTGCTCACGCGCGACAATCTCGCGACGATGTCGGTGCCGAACGTGCTGTCGGGGCCGCTCGCGCCGGAGCTCGGGATCTCGCCCGCGAGTCTCGAAAGCATCGCGCCCGCGTATCTCGGCCAGGCCGCGCAGCGGTCCCGGTTCGACTGGTTCCGCTCGCGCCGCTAGGCCGGCCCGGGGGCCGTCGTTCAGCTTCGTCCTTTTCACCTTCTCGTTTTCCGGAACACCGTCATGAAACTCGTCATTGGAGACAAGAACTACTCGTCGTGGTCGATGCGTCCGTGGCTGCTGCTCGCGCATTTCGGCATCCCGTTCGACGAGATCGCGATCGAGCTGCGCCACGACGACACGGCCGCACGCATCCTCGAGTATTCGCCGTCCGGCAAGGTGCCGTGCCTGATCGACGACCACGGCGTCGCGATCTGGGATTCGCTCGCGATTGCCGAGACGCTCGCCGAACGCTATCCGCAGTTTCCGATGTGGCCGGCCGATCCGCTCGAGCGCGCGCATGCGCGCTGCGTCGCGGCCGAGATGCATGCGGGCTTCGCGGCGCTGCGCATGCAGATGGGCATGAACGTGCGCGCGTCGATGCCGGGGCGCGGCGCGACGCCCGATGCGCTCGCCGACGTCGCGCGCATCGACGCGTTGTGGAGCGCGTGCCTCGAGGCGTCGGGCGGGCCGTTCCTGTTCGGCGAATTCGGGATTGCCGATGCGATGTACGCGCCCGTCGTGATGCGCTTCAACACGTACGCGCCGGGCCTGTCGCCGGAAGCGGCCGGTTATGCGGCCCGCGTGACGGCGCTGCCGGCCGTCCAGCGCTGGATCGACGCCGCGCGCCGTGAAACGAACGTGATCGCCGAATTCGAGCCGCAGCCATGAACATCTACGCTGTAGGCGGTGCGATCCGCGACGAATTGCTCGGCGTGCCCGTGCAGGACCGCGACTATGTGGTGGTGGGCGCGACCCCCGAGCAGATGGCCGCGCAGGGTTTCCGGCCGGTGGGCAAGGATTTCCCGGTCTTCCTGCATCCGCGGACGCAGGAGGAGTACGCGCTCGCACGCACCGAGCGCAAGACGGCGGCCGGTTATCACGGCTTCCAGTTTCATTACGCGCCGGACGTGACGCTCGACGAGGATCTCGCGCGGCGCGACCTGACGATCAACGCGATGGCGCGCGAGGTGAGCCCGGAGGGCGAACTGGTCGGGCCCGTGATCGACCCGTTCGACGGGCAGGCCGACCTGCGCGCGCGCGTGTTCCGCCATGTGAGCGATGCGTTCGTCGAGGATCCGGTGCGGATCCTGCGCATCGCGCGCTTTGCCGCGCGGTTCGCGGATTTCACGGTCGCGGACGAAACGCTCGCGCTGATGCGGCGGATGGTCGACGCGGGCGAGGTCGACGCGCTCGTGCCCGAACGCGTCTGGCAGGAAATCGCGCGCGGGCTCATGGAGGTGAAACCGTCGCGGATGTTCGCGGTGCTGCGCGAGTGCGGCGCGCTCGCGCGCATCCTGCCCGAAGTCGATGCGCTGTGGGGCGTGCCGCAGCGCGCCGACTACCACCCGGAGGTCGACACCGGCGTGCACGTGATGATGGTCGTCGACTATGCGGCGAAGCAGGGTTATTCGCTGCCGGTGCGCTTCGCGGCGCTCACGCACGATCTCGGCAAGGCGACGACGCCTGCCGACGTGCTGCCGCGCCATATCGGCCACGAGGGACGCAGCGTCGACCTGCTCAAGCCGTTGTGCGAACGGCTGCGCGTGCCGAACGAATGCCGCGATCTCGCGCTCGTGGTCGCGCGCGAGCACGGCAACCTGCATCGCGTGATGGAGATGGGCGCGGCCGCGCTGGTGCGGCTGTTCGAGCGCAGCGACGCGCTGCGCAAGCCGGCGCGTTTCGCCGAGATGCTGCAGGCGTGTGAATCGGATGCGCGCGGGCGGCTCGGGCTCGATACGCAGCCGTATCCGCAGGCCGAGCGGCTGCGCGTCGCGCTCGCGGCCGCGCGCAGCGTCGATGCCGGCGCGATCGCGCGCGGCATCGGCAACGACACGGAGAAGATCCGGGAGGCCGTGCATCGCGCGCGGATCGAGGCTGTCGCGCAGGCGCTCGAGATCGGCGAATAGGGCGGCAGGAAGGGCGGCAGGAAGGGCGCGCGTCGCGCGCCTGCAAAGCCGTTACGGCTTCTTCTTGCGTGCCGGCTTGGCAGCCGCCACGCGTTTGCCGGCGGCCGCGCGCGGCTTGGCTGCCGCCTTCTGGTCTTTTTTCACGGTGCCGGCGGCATGATCGCGATCCGCCCGTTTGGGCGCCGGCGCGCGGCGGCTCGTGCGCGGTTCGCCCGCCGTGGCGCGCACGACGGGGGCCGGTTTCGTGGTGTCCATCGTCGCGGACACGAATCCGGCGCGACGGTCGTCGAACAGCGGCAGCGTGCCGACCGCGATCACCTCGGCCGGCCCGTCGCCCACGTTGGCGACCCGATGCCGCTTGCGCGCGTCGAAGTGCAGCGAGTCGCCGGGCGACAGCGGGTAATGCTTCTTGCCGACCGTGAAGCAGATCCGGCCGGCCAGCACGTACACGAATTCGTCGCCGCCGTGCGCCACCCATTCCGAGCGGTAGCCTTCCATCATCCGCACCTTGAGCGCGTTGATCTGGCTGCCGTCGAACGTGGTGGACAGGCGTTCGTACCATTGCGACGTGGCGTCGAGCGCGTACGCCTTGCGGCTGCCCGCGTGCGAATCGGGCTGCGCCTGGCGCGGCTGGTCGATCAGCGCGCCGAGCGGCACGTCGAGCGCCTTCGCGACGTTGACGAGCGACGACAGCGAGATGCCCGTGAGATGGCGCTCGACCTGGGACAGGAACCCGACCGACAGTTTCGCTTCGGTCGCGACTTCCAGCAGCGTCTTCTTCGCTTCCCGGCGCAGGCGGCGAATGCGCTGGCCGATACGCATGAGGTCTGAATCCATGAATCTCTTTCGCGGCAACGAATCGGGAGGCGGGCGGACGGGCGGTGCAGTCGCCGGACAGGGAATTCCACGCACCGCACGAAGCACGGCCGTCGGGGCGGCGATGCCGGCGCATTGTACCGCGCGGTACCGCCGGACGAACGCCCGTTGTGCAGGGATCCGCAAGCGTCATGCCGATTTTAGCCCTACGAAAATTTCAGCTTGACCTCAATTTCAGCGTGCTCTAGATTCTGTCGCGCGTATCAAAAAAAGTTAAGTGAGACGAAAATTTTTTTAAGGGCCTGCCGCCGGGACGGTGCGGCGGCCCGGCGCCGTGCCGCGCCGGGTCGAGCGTCGACCGTGCAGCGGCGCCGGGCCGCGTCAGGCCTGCTTCAAGCCTGCTTTGGGCCTGCTTTGGGCCCGCTTTTGGCCTGTACCCCCGCCGCGTCACCGCCGGCCGCCGACAACAATGCATAACGGGCTTCCGATGATCGATCGACTGAAATACAGCTTCTCCGGCCTTCCCCCGTACGACGCGTCCGTCGTCGACACGCAGGCGGGCCTGTCGCGCCTGCTCGACGCCGCGCGGCTCGACGCGGTACTGGTCACGTCGCAGGACGAATACGTGACCGAATACCTGCCGCGCAGCAACAACCCGCGTTATGCGCTGTCGGGCTTCGACGGTTCGGCGGGCTGCGGGATCTTCCTGAGCGCGGCGACCGCGCAGGCGCTCGGCGTGCCGCCGTTCGTGCTGTTCGTCGACGGTCGTTATCACCTGCAGGCCGAGCAGCAGTGCGATCCGGCGCGCGTGCGCATCGAGAAGCTCGGGATGAACGTGACGATCTGGCAGGCGATGGCCGACTGGCTGGTCGCGCACGGGAGCCGGCTCGCACGGGTCGGCTACGACGCGCGGCGGATCAGCGTCGCGCAGCGCGATCGCCTGTTCGAGCGGACGCAGGCCGCGTCGCTCGACTGGACGAGTCTCGCCGAGCGCGAGATCGATCTCGCGATCGCGTTGCCGGGCTGGGTCGTCGAGCGGCCGATCTTCGAGGTGCCGGAAGCGATGACCGGCCTGAGCGTCGCGCAGAACCTCGACGCGCTGAACCGCAAGCTCGCCGCGCATACCGGCGCGCCGGACGGCAGGACCGCCTTCTTCACCTGCGCATCGGACGACCTCGCGTATCTGCTGAACAGCCGCGGTTATCACATCCCGAATGCGTCGTCGCACCTCGGCTTCCTGTTCGCGGTGGGCGGGCAGGTGGCGTTGTTCCTGCCGGAAGGCTGCGACCGCTGCGAGGTCACGCTCGAGTCGTATCCGGCGCTGCATGTGATCCGGCGGGATGTCGCGGCGCTCGAGCGCTTTCTCGCGCCGTTCGCGGTCGAGCACGTGTGCTACGGCTTCGAATCGGTGAACTGCGCGCTCGTCGACGCGGTGAAGCGGGTGTGGCCGCAGGCGCGGCATGCCGATTTCAACCCGGTCGAGGCGATGCGGGCCGGCAAGACGCCGGCGGTGCTCGACCGGTTCCGCGACGCGTTTGCGCGCAGTTCCGCGGCGATCGCCGAGACGATGCGCTGGGCGAAGACGGGCGAGCCGGGCGTGCGCCATACCGAATACGATCTGGCGCGCGCGATCAACGATGCATACGCCGCGCGCTCCGCGGTTGCGCTGACGTTTCCGTCGATCGCCGCGAACGGCGCGAACAGCGCGTTCGCGCATTACACGGCGGCGAGCGCCGACGTCGAGCTGACGGAAGGCGAACTCGTGCTGCTCGACAGCGGCGCGTATTACGAAGCCGGCTTCGCGACGGACTGCACGCGCGTGGTGCTGCGCCGGACGCGCCCGGATACGGTCGCGCAGCCGTGGCAGCGCGAGATCTACACGGTCGCGCTGAAGGCCTGCATCAAGGGGCTCGTCACGCGCTTCCCGGGCACGGCAAAGGGCGGCGACGTCGATGCGCTCGTGCGGCAGGTGTGCCGCGATCACGGCCACGATTTCGGCCACGGCACCGGGCACGGCGTCGGGATTCACGTGCACGAGGGCGGCGTGCGGTTCGCGCCGGGCGCGCAGTACGGGCTCGTGCCGAATGCGGTGATTTCGGTCGAGCCGGGCATCTACCTGCCGGGCAAGGGCGGCGTGCGGATCGAGAACATCGTGATCATCCGTCAGGACGACGCGCAGCCGGACACCGTGACGTTCGAGAACATCGTGACGGTCGGCTACGACTGGGACCTGATCGATCTCGACCTGCTGGACGACGACGAGCGCGCGTACCTGCGCGATTACGAGCGGATGTGCGTCGAGCGCGGCACGCAGGTCACCGCGTGTCCGCTGCTGTAGGCACCGCCGCCCGCGCCGGTCAGTTCAGCAGGCGCGCCCGCGCGAACGGCGCGATCCGCTCGGCGAGCCACGCATGCGTGCGTGTCGTCGGGTGCAGCGTGTCCCAGAACACGAAGCGCGCCGGGTCGCGGCAGTCCGCACGCGGCGTCTGCGCGCTCAGGTAGGTGAGCGACGACGGTTTCGGGATGTCGAGGCACGCGCGCTTCGCGTCGTCGAAGCCGTATTGGGCCGGATGGCTCAGCAGGTCGTCGAACAGCGCGTACGCGTCGAACACCTCGAGCCGCAGCGTCGCGCCGTAACGGGCGCGCAGCGCGGCGGCCGCGTCGGCGAGGCGCCGGTTGTAGTCCTTCACCTGCGCGGCGACGCTCGCCGTGTCGGTGCGCGTCGCGAACACCGGTGCGCGCGACACGTCGGGCAGCGTGACGAGCATGATCCGCGTCGCGCCGGCCGCGGCGAGCCGCTCGAGGCTGTCGCGCACCGCATTCGCCGCCTGCTCGGGCGAGCGTCCGTAGTTCACCAGGTCGTTGCCGCCCGCGAACACCGCGAACAGCGTGTTGGCTGGCCGGTAGTCCGGTGCTCGATCCATGTATTCGCGCCACGAGTCGATCTGCTGAACGAGGCCCGGCACGACGAGGTACTGGTCGGTCGCCGCGCCGCCGATCGCCCAGTTGTAGAACGGCAGCCGCAGCGCGTTCGCGAGATATTCGGCCCACACCGGGCCGTTGCTGAAGCGCCCCGCCTGCCAGCTCGTGCCGTTCGGCAGCTTCCACTGGCTCGCGTTGAACATGTTCTGCGTGTCGGACAGGCTGTCGCCGAACACGATCAGCTTGTTGACGCGCGCGTCCTGTTGCGCGGCGTCGAGGGTCCATACCGTGTAGTTGAACGACAGCGCGTTGTTTGCCGCGACCGCCTGCACGAGGTCGGACCCGATGCCTTTCGCGGCCAGCGTCTTGCGGCACACGTCGGCGAGCGTGTCCTGCGTCGTCGTGCTGTAGAACATGTTCTTCCACTGCGTGATGCCGTCCGCCCACCAGTAGCCGGACACGCGATACCAGTCGCCGCCGGCGGGGTCGCGCGCCCATTCGTAGGTCGCGGCCGGCTTCAGCGGATCCGCGTCGATCCGGTACCAGCAGCGCAGGTACGTGTAGGTGTCGGACCCGCGGCGCGGCGCGTGCGGCGTCGCGCCGGGCGTGCCCGGGGCGGCCGGCGGCGCGATGTCGGGGCCGGCCGGCGACAGCGACATGTCGCCCGTCGGCACGGGCAGCGGCGCGGCGCCGGCGGCCTGCGCGGCGGAAAGCGTCAATGCGGCGCCCAGCGTCGCGGCGGCGGAAACGGCGGCGGTGCGGTACGAAAACGGAATGCGGAAATATGGCATGCGGCCCTCTTCTGATTGTTGTGACGGGACGGCGGCGCGGTTGCGCAGCCGTGTATCGGAAGGGACCGTGGGTGCCGGGTTCGAGCCCGGTCTGTCGAAACGCGGGAGGCCGCGAATGGCGGCGAGGTACTACGAGATGCTGCGAGGTGCTGCGAGGTGCGGCAGGGAAGGCAGCGGCGCCGCTGCCGGTCAGTCAGTTGGTCAGTCCGTGCTTCAGCGCATGAGCGCCGATACGCGCCCGTCGGGGCCATAGACGCCGGCCGGCGCGGGCGCCGAGCGCAGTACCGCGAGCGCGCGCTCGTTGTAGTCCATCCGGATCCGGATCAGCATCCCGTTGTTCGCATTGGCCTGGCGCGCGCGTTCGGCGGCCTGTTGCAGCAGCTGCCAGCGGCCGGCGAGGCGCGCATCGCGCTCGGCGGCCTGGTCCATCCCCTTCTTGCCGGCCGGAAAGCCGAGCGCGGAAAGCTGGGTGTCGCGCGTGCGTTCGAGCTGCGCGAGCCGGTCGATCAGCTCGCTCTTCTTCTCGACGATCCCGGGCAGCATCTCGAGCGGCTGGGCCATCGTCAGCGCCTTTTCCTCGTAGGCGAGCAGGGACGCGAACGCCTCGACCGTCGCGTGTTCGTCGTTGACCGTGGCCAGCAGCTCTTCTCTCATCGCGTCATGCTCGTCGCGCCGGCGCGGGTTGGGCGCGCCGGCAAACCGGGAGACCGGGGGACCGGCCGCGAGGCCGGCTTCAGTTGCCCGGACGCTGCTGCTGCAGCAGCTCGCGGGCGGTATTCAATACGCCGTCGGCGATCTTGTTCGCATCGATCGTCAACGTGCCGTTGTTCAGCGCGTCCTTGATCGACTGGACGAGGCCCGTGTCGATATCGGCGTTGCCGGACGCGGAGACCGAACGCAACTGGCCCGACAGACCCGACAGGTTCACGGTCGTGTCGCCGCCGGTCGACCCTGCGTCGGCCGCCTGCGCGGACGAAGACGAGGCCGTGCCGGATGGCGCACGGGTCGCGCCGTTGCCGGTCGGCGCCAGGGGGCTCGGGTTCGGAGTGGAATCGATCTTCACGATGGGTTTCCTGTTCGGTTTGACCCAGATAACGGCCGGGTCGGCCCGAACTTTAGCATCGCGAGCCCGAAATGCTCCGAATAAACAATTCTTTACATTCTTGCCGTAGGATCCGTCCCTACAGCGGAATCTCCACGGTGCCGGCGTCCTTGACGATCGCCGTGACGATCTGGCCCGCCGCCATCCGCACCCTGACCGACTGGCCGGGCGCGGCATTCGCCAGCGCGCTGCCCTCGGCCGAAATCGTGAAACCGGGCCCGGCCGCGACCACCCGCACCGTCTGGCCGGCCGACACCGACGCCGCGCTCTTGAGCAGGTCCTGCCGCAGCGGCAGCCCGGCCGAGATGCGCGCGAGCGCGGTCGAGCCGATCGCCTGCGCCGGATCGGTGATCACCGCGAGCGGCAGCACCGTCAGGTCGCCGTCGCGGGCGACCAGGTCGGCCGCGGAGAGCGGCTCGCCGGGCGCGATCTGGCGCGCGGCGACGTAATAGGTGGCCTGCACGGTGACTTTCGCCTGCAGGTAGACGGTCCACGGCCGCTCGCCCGCGCAGCGCACGCCGACCGTCGTGCGGCTCCACAGGCGCGCGCCGGTCGGCATGAACGGCTCGAGCGTCGTGCACGCGGCGAGCCCGCGCGGAAACGCGGTCGTGACCGTCGCGGTGGTCTTGCCGGGCAGGCCCGCGATCTGCTGCTGCAGGAACGCGAGGGCCGCGCGGCGGATCGACTCGGGATCCTGCTGGCCGGGCGGCGTCGCGGGCTGGGCGGCATTGGCGGCATTGGTGGTATTGGTGGTATTGGTGGTATTGGCCGCCGGGGCCCGGTTGGCGGAACCCGGCGTCGCGCGCGGCGCCGGCAACGCCGACGCGGCGCGGGCGGCCGACATGCGTGCGGCGAAGGCCGGCTGCGGGGCCGGCCGCACGGGATTCGACGCGGGTTCGGCCGTGCCGGCGACGACCATCGCGATCGCAGTCGGATCGGCGGCACGCGGCGCGCCGTATCCGGCGTTCGCGCGGGCGGCTGCGTAGGTCGGGCGGGGCGCGGGCGCCGGTGCCGCAGCAGCCGGCGGCGGGACGGTCGTCACGACCATCGTGCCGGCCGGTTGCGGCGCGTAGCCGGTGCCGGCGGCACCCGTGCCGCTCGTCGCGCGACCCGCGTCCGGCGCGAGGCCCGCACCCGGCGCCATCGCCGCATTCCCGCCGAACTGCCCGCCGCTTGCCGCACTGGCGTGCGCGAGCGCGGTTTCGGCCGTCTCGCCGCGCCCGGGAATCACGATCATCCCGTCGTCCGCGTGCGCGGCCGGGGCGGCGATCCACAGCGCCGCAGCGAGCGCAAAGGCACGCGCAAACGCACGCCGGACGTGCGTGAGCCGCCCGTTCCTTCCGCGAAGTGCGCTGCCAGTCATCGCCTGATCCCCGATCCGTTGCTCCGCTTCGCATTCTAGGGAGCGGGGCCGTCGCGCAAACGATGAATAGAGGGGGCCTTTGCCGCGTTATTCGCCCGATTGCCGGTTGCGTCCGGCGCCTACCATCGCTGTCATGGAAAAAAGCCTCTCGGGTCGCCATCCGGCGCGAGGGGCGTGCAGCGCTTCATACGGAGAGACGCACACATGCTGGACAAACTCGATGCGGAATTCGCGTTCGGCCGACAGGCGCTCGACGTGCGCGCCTACCGGCAGGAACTGCTGTCGTCGAACA
>Ga0209147_100623_pt1 | contig 19249 bp, 13 predicted proteins | sample AraplaCol_mLB_r2_FD_184278 | JGI IMG/M metagenome (GOLD analysis project Ga0209147, IMG submission 184278) | Arabidopsis root microbial communities from North Carolina, USA - plate scrape CL_Col_mLB_r2 (SPAdes) (version 2) | ecosystem: Host-associated > Plants > Roots > Endosphere | place: USA... | reverse complement strand
TCGAACCAATTGTGTCATTTCTCACAAGAAAAAAAGTGCCAAAAACACTGGCCATTTTACTATTATACGTTGTTTTTATCGGCGTAATTGCTTCTATTGTGGGCGGTGTGGGACCTACTTTATCTAGGCAATTAACTGATTTGGCTAAAAATATTCCGTCTTACATTGTAGAAACGAGAGAGTACATAAATGATTTATCCAACTCAAGATGGTTTAACTGGCTCGTTGAACAAAAATATGTGTCGCTCGATCATATTGAAGAGTCACTTTTAAACTACGCGTCTACTTTACCTACGAATCTCACAAACAGTATTTCATCTGTTTTAAGCGTCGTAACGAATATTACACTTACGGTTGTAACCGTTCCTTTCATTCTTTTTTATATGCTTAAAGACAGCCATAAACTTCGTAAAAATACGCTGCGTATGGTTCCTGCTTCTTACCGAAAAGAAACGTTGCGTACAATGAAAGAAACAACAAATACGCTAGCTACTTATATTCAAGGTCAAATGCTCGTTTGTTTGTTTGTCGGTATTAGTACGTTCATTGGTTACCTCATCATTGGGTTGCCCTATGCATTAATACTTGCACTAATAGGAGCTCTTACTAATATTATCCCGTACGTCGGCCCTTTTATTGGCGTAGCTCCTGCTTTAATCGTAGGTTTATTATACTCTCCTACAAAAGCGATATTAGTGATTATCGTCGTCGTCATCGTTCAACAGCTCGATGGGAACATTATTTCTCCGCTGGTAATTGGAAAGAAATTAAACACTCATCCTTTAACGATTATTATTTTATTGCTTGTTGCGGGTAATATTGCAGGAATACTCGGAATGATCTTAGCGATTCCGGCTTATGCTGTAACAAAAACAATTGTGATAAATATTGTAAGAATGGTTCAATTCAGAAACAAATCTGTCAAGCTGTAAAATGCAAAGGCAATACAATAAAAGGACCTTCTCTTGAAGGTTCTTTTATTGTTCCATAGGTTCAGCATTCACACACCATAAGATGATTTCCATCTGGATCTTTAAATGTAAACCAGTGATCGTGTTCAATTCCTGTCGTTAGCTCTACTTTTTTCTGTTTCATATATTCATAAGCTTCTTTGATATCGTTTGTATTCAAATGAAAAGCTGGCGTTTCAAAAAGCGTATTTTTTGAATAAGTTTTGCTATCTAATACAATTCCTGTTCCATTCATAGGTAGCACATATAAATGATCATATAAAATGTATCCATCTGCCGGCAAACCTAGCACGTCACAATACCAGTCTCGTGCTTTTTGTATATCTTTTACAGGAATAAAAATCGTGCCTACTTCATTTAATATAGGGTTCATTTATGACCTCCAGGGTATGTTTAGTAGTTTTAGAAAGTATTCTCTTTTAACCGCTGATATCCTTTTATTTTAAATTGCTTGCTATTCATCTAGTAAACTCCGTAGCAGAATTAATAGTCTTGCGAACAGAGTTCTCCTCCTTACATAAGCTACGCAGCAAATGTATATACTTCATGACCAAATTTGGATTACGAAAAAAGAAAATAAGAAAATCTCCCCCTTCGCCTGCTTTGCACGTGTATAATGAAAAATAGACTATAGATAGTAGCCGTCTTTTGTTTGTGGCATCGAACTTTCGTGCATTACAATAGATTTAACGCTACTATTCAACTAAGAATTAAAATGACTAACTTAAGATTAAGGAGGTTAGATGTGTATGGATTATTCATCTTTACTCATACGCGAAGTCATTGATAGAGTATCTAAATTACGCCTCTTATCTGTTTATAACGAAAGTATAAAAGGTGATTTAGAGAGCACCATCCTCCCTCTTTATCAGCAGCACTTTGAAAATAAAGATGTAAACGAAGCGTTGAGGATTTTAAAAAAAGACTTTCTCAATCGCACGAAACGCAGATGGTTAGATGCTGCTATACGCGACTATGAGCAAAAAAAGCCCAAGAAGAATAAAGAGCTGATTGGGGAATACAGAGCGCTAACAGCTTATTATAAAACAAACGGCAAAGAACTCTTTTGCAAACAGTTTGAAAACGTATCATCTCCGGAAGAAGTCATTAATAAACGAATTTGTATTCTACGTGAATGGAGTCAAGAAGATAGCTTCTTCTTAACGGATTATCCTTATATTCATCAAAAAACCAAGACCCAGCGAGAAAAAGCAATCCATACGGATATATCTATTATTATTGGGCTGACTATACTGGACCCAAGCTTCCAAAACGGAAATCATAGTATTATTGAGAGCCCTTTTTCAACTGTAGAGAATCCTTTTTTCTCTAATTCAAGAGCAAAGCTTCTCGTCGAGCAACCCCTATTAGAGAAGGAAGGAAAAGAATATTTCTTAAGTACTTATAACTCTGAAGACGGGACAGATTACGAATTGTTAATAGAAAAAGAATACGCTGAAGAAAATGGAAATAAAATTAGTGATTTAGATCGGTTTGATTATAAAGTGTTTTTAGAGATCATGAGCCAACGCGACGAGTTGTTCGCTACACAAAAAATTATTAACGTAAAAATTGGTGACCTTGTGAAAGCACTTTATAAAACAGACAGTAAGCGCAATTATCAGATGATAGAAGAAAGAATTACAAAAATGAAGCACTACAGCATGACAAAAGTACAGCATAATAAGAAAATTGCCTATGGTATTTTTGACTTTGTGGATATTACTACGATGCCCAACGGAACGCGAATTGCTGAAATTCACGTCAATGAAGTGATATATAGAGACTATATTCAACGCCAAACGGTGCGTATTTACAAAAATAAAGTAGAAAAATTAAGTTTAGACGCCGCTTACCATTTGCTATTCGTTATGCAAAAAGAGCGTCTCATTTGCTATGAAACAAAATCTTCATACAATGTCACAAGAGATTATTTATATTTTTCGACAAGAGTCCGCTTTCGAAAAAGACGCAAAAAAGAAAACCTTGTCGAAATTGAAACAGCCTTAGATGAGCTAGTCGAACAAAAACTAGCTGTCCAATCTTATAAAAGAGTGGGCCAAGTGTTTCAGATCACCTTTATTCCTGTGGGAGAAAGTGAAGTAAAAGACTTATTAGCCGGTGATTACGAATATGCTCCCCTTTCTATTTATCAAAACGTAACAAGTTCTATAGGCTAAAAAAGAATGTCCTTATAATCTTTATAAGGGCATTCTTTTTATCTATGTACTATTATTCACTGCATTTTTTGCTCCACATTTCCGTGCAAAAGTGTTTTTTTGCTCCAATTCTCCATGTAAACATACTATTTCCCCTGCTAATATAACTATTAAACTTCACCTTCCTCATCATTTTGTGAACTTTTCGTGTCCGAAAGAAGTGTTACAACTATTTTTTGCTCCAGATTTCCGTGCAAATGTGTCGTTTTTCTTTTTATACTGCATTTACTATAAGTTTGGCTCCAATCTTCCGTGCAAATATGCCACTTTTACATAATTTTTCTTGGGACAGCGACTTTCCCCCTCCGTTTTCTGCATTTTTGGCTCCAAATCTCCGTGCAAAAGTGTTTTTTGCTCCAGATTTCCGTGCAAATATGCCACTTTTTTAAAAAAACGCGATTTTTTCTGCAAATGTTCATTTATTCTCTGTAAAAATGTGAACTTTCTGTGTCTAAAAAAGGGCATTTTTTTGTTTTTTGTTCCTATTTTCCGTGCAAATGTGTCACTTTGTCGCCCAAATCTTTATTTTTATCATTTTTGCTCCTATTCTCCGTGCAAATATGTCATTTTTACATCAAAATTTTTTTGAATTTGTCGCATTTTGTGTATTTCATCCGTCATAATACGACATTTGTCTTAAGAATGCTGTTTTATCAACGTTTATGAAATATAACGCTATTTTTGCTCCACATCTCCGTGCAAATATGTCACCTTGTAAATAGATGTCTCGCCCCTTGGTATCACTAGTCTTTTAAAAAAATGCACCATTTTTCCGTGCAAATATGTCATTTTACAGCCTATATGACTGTGTCTATACTGTAAAAGACGACGTATATAGTTTTGGAAAGGAGGTAACTACATGAGTATACAAAAGCTGGCACTAAAACGGCACACCCTTGTAGCAAATAAACTGCTGATTGTCATGAGTGGTTTAAATAGAGAGACGAAACGAGACAACAGCTATTACTATGAAAAACATTCATTTGGTCTAGCGAAAAACTTTGTAGACATAAAGTGGACAGGTTCTCTGATGAAGCAAATTTTAGCTTACGTAGCCAAATGTAACAGCCAAGGTCATATTTCAATTATTTCTGAGCAAGAACTGGCTAATACAATCCAATGTTCCGTTCGGACCGTTCAAAATAATAATAAGCTTTTAGAAGACTATGACATCATTCGCTGGGATCGTTTATGGGGAGACTATATTCAAGTTTCTTTAAACAACTATTTAGAGGATTTTTTAGATTTACATATAAAAGAAGCGGCTGATGCTCAAAACATATCATATACTCCGGAAATGCTTGATAAAGATCACAATACATATACTTCAAAAGGTGGTTACACTTCTGTTTCAATGGAAGTGATTTATCAATTGCTGGCTATCAAAAATATTAACATGCTGCGTCTGGCTTTACGTGCTTTGTATGTATACGAATCTGATGTAAACGTAAAGAAAGATTCAGAAGCCCTTTTATCTTACACCGAGGTAAAACACATTCTTCCGAAATACATTGGCTATAAAGCTGCTATTAAAGAAATGGCTAGTAAATTGAGTACAATTTTCCGTATCGATGTGCTAGAAAAAGATGATTGTGTCAAAACATTATTAGAAGAAAAGCAGCCAAGAAAATCAATTATTGAAAAAATCAAGGATGGTTTTATTTTAAGCTTCAATTTAACTGGTGCTCATGATAGTAAAAAACAAAAAGAAATCGAAAAAATCCGTGGAGAGCACGCATTTGCTCAGTTTAAGAATTTCTTTAAATCTTTTGGCCATTATTCCATTAAAAAAGAAGATATTCATTCCATTGTGCATGAGTTCGGTTTAGATATAATCGAAAAATCATTAACGTCCGTTCAGCGTTACTTACAACAAACTTACATAGAAGAAAGTATGGATGCATTTCGCCCTCTTGTGCATGAAATGGAGTCAAACTTCTTTACGTATATCCGCAAAATTGCCAACGGGTATTATCAGGCAAAAATTAACGCTCTATAATACTCTTTTTTGTTATGCCTTTTTTTACTCACCTCTACTTTATTTCCCTCCCATTCTTTCTTTCTCTTTAACTTACTAAAATATATTTGTCTATTAACTATAATAAATCCCTTTAATTGATAATGATTTTCATTTTCGTGAAAAAAATCAATTAAATGAACAAAAAATACAATAAATAAACATTATTTTCCGATCGATTGCGTAGAAAATATGGCTGTTATAAAAAAATCCTATATTTTTTCGTGAAAATTCTTGTTGTTAACTGCAGTTTTTTTGATTCCTTAATACCCCTTAAACTCAGTCAGCAGAAAGCTTTTACCAATATAAGTTTTAACAATGTTTATAATCTCTTTAATTTCTTTTTAATCTCTTATAAATGTATAGTAATTTCTTTAAAATAAAGAGCAGCGAATAAATATCGTTCATATATCTGAATGCATTAAATTAAAATATATAACTCACTGAAAAAAGCGATCCTATAAAATGGAAAATCTCTTTCTTACTTCATGTATCTGTATCACTTCATAAAAAAACACACAAAACAAATTCTTTACATCTGCTTTGTGTGTTTTTTTTATTTAGTAGGATTATATTGTTTAAGAACTTTATCACGTACATATTTAAGATGATGATACATTTTCTTGAATGCATCATCTGGGTCATGATTAGCTAACGCATTATAAATAGCGGTATGATGTTCTACAGTAAGTGCTGGTTCTCTAAAGGTAATTTCGCTATCTGTTTTTTCATGAGTGAAAAGCAGGGAATTAATCATACCTTCTACCACTGGATTATCCGCGCTAACAGCAATAATTCGATGGAATTCCTTATCCGCTGCACCGTAATTGTTATCTTTGCTCTTTTTTATTTCCTCGATCGTTTCTTTTAACTGGCTTAATTGATCATCGTTTATTTTTTCCGCCGCCATGGTTACTAGGCCCAGTTCTAGTGCCATGCGCGCCTCCACTACTGCAGGTAAATTATCGATTGATAACGCTAACATAACGGAAAAAGGATGTGCTCCTATTTTGTTATTAAAATACGTACCTCCACGGGTTTTTCGTGTAATTACACCAAGTACTTCTAATGCACTCAAGGCTTCTCTCAATACAGGGCGACTTACATTCAATACGTCTAATAACTCCATTTCAGTTGGCAGCTTATCTCCTGGCTTTAATTGCCCGCTGACCAATAACTGAATAATACGGTCGACTACTTGTTTTGCCAGCGTATTACGATTAACGGATTCAAATGACACTTTTTTAGTCGAACCACTCATCTTCATCCACCCTTTTCTGAATATTGTTTATTTGTAAGACTAATTATATCATATAGAATTTTTTTATGTATCACCAACCACTACTTCTTAACTATTCTTATTTCTTATCTACATAAGATTATGTATTAAACTGCTCGTTATTATAAAAACAGAAGCTCGAACAAAGACGTAGAATTGTTCGAGCTAAAAGCACCCTGTAATTATTTTTTTAAAATTTTTAACGTACCAGACAAGGACGTTTATTATCAAAGCTCCAATTTTTAATTAAATACTGCATAGCTTTTGAATCATCACGTGCTCCTAATTGCATTTTCTTATATAGCTGATGTGCTTGCTCGATTCGTTCTAAATCCAACTCTATGCCAAGTCCTGGCTTTTTAGGTACTGCTACTCTTCCTCCCTCAATTTTAAAAGGATCTTTTGTCAATCGCTGACCATCTTGCCAAATCCAATGCGTATCAATAGCCGTTATTTTTCCAGGAGCGGCAGCAGCCACATGAGTGAACATGGCCAGTGAAATGTCAAAATGATTATTGGAATGTGATCCCCATGTAAGACCCCATTCATGACACATTTGAGCCACACGAACCGATCCTTGCATCGTCCAAAAATGGGGATCTGCTAGAGGAATATCTACAGCGTTTAACTGAATAGCGTGCCCCATTTGACGCCAGTCTGTAGCAATCATATTCGTAGCAGTGGGCAGTCCAGTTGCTCTGCGAAATTCCGCCATTGTTTCTCTTGCTGAATATCCATTTTCGCTCCCGCAAGGGTCTTCTGCATAGGCCAATACATGATGTTTATTTTTACATAGTTGAATAGCCTCTTCCAAAGACCAAGCTCCGTTGGGGTCTAAGGTAATTCGAGCTTCAGGGAATTTTTCAGCTAGTGCTGCTACCGCTTCTATTTCTTGCTCGCCTTGAAGTACACCGCCTTTTAATTTAAAATCATTAAATCCATATTGCTGATGAGCTGCCTGTGCAAGTTTTACGATTGCTTCAGGAGTCAGAGCTTCTTCATGACGAAGTCGGAACCACTCCACTTTTTCATTTTCACCACTTAGATAGTCCAAGTCGGTTTTTTTGCGATTTCCAATATAAAATAAATAACCTAGCATTTCCACGTATTCTCTTTGTTGTCCTTCTCCTAATAATGCTGCAACTGGTACATCAAGAAATTTTCCTACTAAATCTAATAACGCCGCCTCCAACGCTGTAACAGCATGAATAGTCGTCCGTAAATCGAATGTTTGAAGGCCTCGGCCTGCCATATCTCGATCTTCAAATTTTTTACGTACTGTATTTAAGATGTTATTATAATTTCCGATTGATTCACCTACTACAAATGTTTTCGCATCTTCAAGGGTTTGACGAATGTTTTCACCTCCAGGTACCTCTCCCACCCCTGTGCTTCCGGTACTGTCTTTTAAAATAACAATATTTCGAGTAAAAAAGGGACTGTGAGCTCCGCTGAGATTAAGCAGCATACTATCATACCCAGCCACTGGTATGACCTGCATATCTATAATTTGAGGCGTAGACGATTTTTTTTCGTTTTGAATTTCACTATTTGTAAGGACATAATTGTTCATGATTTCCACTCCTAATTTAGGTTTTGATGTATCCGCTTACATATTAAACGTACTTTCATCCTTTGCGGGGATATTCTTTAGTTCTACTCGTTTAATCTCTCCCACTAAAAGAAGATAGCAGAGAATAGCTACAAGAGCGTTAGCGCCCACAAAAACCAATGCTCCATTAAAAGAGCCTGTTGCATTGACAATGTACCCAATAATGATAGGTGTTGTAATAGAAGCAATGTTCCCAAATGTGTTAAAAAGCCCGCCGCTTAAACCCGCTATTTCTTTAGGGGAAGTGTCAGCCACAACAGCCCACCCTAATGCTCCAAAGCCTTTTCCAAAAAAAGCAAGTGACATAATTACTACAACAATCCATTCAGCATCTACATAATTGCAAGCAACCATGCTACAGGAAAGCAACATGCCAATAACGATAGGTGTTTTACGTGCAAACGTTAATGAACGACCTCTCTTTAAAAAGAAATCAGATACAATTCCCCCTAACACCCCTCCTAAAAACCCGCATATAGCAGGTAGAGAAGCAATAAATCCAGCTTCCAAAATTGACATTCCGCGTGCTTGAACTAAATAAACAGGAAACCATGTTAAAAAGAAATAAGTGAGCGTCGTAATACAATATTGTCCAATATAAACCCCTAACAACATTCTGCTCTTAAGAAGTTGTTTAATTTGATTCCATCCCGGGCCGGTATTTTTCTTTGTTTCTATTTTTTTATCATCCATATCAATGAGCCCGCCGCCCTGCTGGATATAATTTACTTCTTCTTTTGTAATGCGAGGATGTTTGCTTGGACTATAGATCACTTTCATCCAAACGGCAGCTAAGATTACCCCTAAGACACCCATAATAATAAATACAAAATGCCAGCCGAACCTGTGAGTGAGCCATGCCATAATAGGCGAAAATAATACTAGTGCAAAATACTGAGCCGAATTAAAAATCGCAGAGGCTGTCCCACGTTCAGATTTTGGAAACCAGGCCGCTACAATACGGCTATTTCCTGGAAAAGAAGGGGCTTCAGCTAACCCAACCATAAAACGAAGCGTAAATAAGATAATTATAGCAGCACCGCCACTAAAAAAGCCGATAAATCCTTGAAAAAAGGTAAAAATAGACCAAAAAAATACACTGCATGCAATGATTGTCTTTGATCCGAATTTGTCTAAAAACCACCCTCCAGGAAGCTGACCAATTACATAAGCCCATCCAAATGCTGAAAAAACATACCCCATTGAAACTGAATTTAAGCCTAATTCTTTTTGAACAGAGTCTCCTACAATGGACAGCGTCGCTCTATCTGCATAATTAATCGTTGTCAAAACAAAAAGCATAAATACGACAAACCAGCGTACATGGCTTTTTTTGCTGCTTCCCGCTTCCAATTTTGGTTTAGCTTGCATAATCACCTATTCCATCCCCCTCTTATTGTTTTGTTCTTTTCCTATGTTTATCTCTCTTAAAAAGAAGGAATTTTCCTCCTTTTCAAGAGAATAAAAGGTTCATAATACAATAAAGGTATTTAACTTTTTATAAAAACAGTTTTAATAGCTGTGAAAAATTCTTTAGCAGCCTCCCCTTGTTCTCTAGAATGGGAACTTGATTGTTTCATGCCTCCAAAAGGTGCCTGAAGTTCAACGCCTGCACTTTCTGAGTTAATTCGAATAAGTCCAGCATCCATTTCATTAATAAAAGAAAGCATATGAGAAATATTTGTAGTGAAAATAGAAGCACTTAGCCCATATTGAACATCGTTAGCTAGTGCTAATGCTTCCTCGATGGATTCTACTTTCATCAATGCTATTACCGGGCCAAAAATTTCTTCTTGTGATATCGTCATATGCGATTCTACGTTTTCAAAAATAGTAGGTTCTACGTAAAATCCATTTTCATATTCCCCGTCAGTCAACTGACATCCTCCGTATAAAAGAGTTGCACCTTCACTTTTTCCTTTTTCAATATATGATAATACGGTCTGCAACTGATTTTCGCTTGCGCATGGCCCCATCCACGTTTCCCCGTTTAACCCTTCTCCAACGGTAATTTCTTTTGTTTTTGCTAATAGCTTTTGTTTGAATTTTTCATATACCTCGTGCTGAACAATTACCCGACTCGTCGCAGTACATTTTTGACCTGTCGAACGGAATGCCCCGCTGATTGTACCTTCTACTGCTAAATCTAAATCTGCATCCGCCGCTACAATTACAGGGTTCTTCCCCCCCATTTCTAACTGATATTTAGCTCCTCGAACGAAAGCCTTTTGACCAATTTGTTTACCTACTCGATCGGAACCTGTAAATGTAATCGCATTAATTTCTGGATGTTCAGCAATAGCTTGACCAATGATTGACCCTGAGCCAGTAATCATGTTTACTACACCCGCTGGAATTTTTGCTTCTTCAAAACATTCAATAATCTTAGCACACGTAATAGCTGTTTCGGTAGCTGGTTTAATTATGATAGTGTTTCCGTAGACAAGTGCCGGAGCTATTTTCCATATAGGAATAGCAATAGGAAAGTTCCATGGGGTGATAACTCCAACAACACCTAACGGCACTCGAGATGTAAACATCAATGCTTCAGCATCGGTAGAAGGAATTACATCTCCCATTTTTCTCATACCTTCTCCCGCATAGTATCGAAGAATAGCTATTCCGCGAGCTGTTTCTCCTTTTGTTTCAGCCAAGGTTTTTCCCATTTCACGGGTAGCACATTCCGCAATTTCATCTAGTCTATTTTCCATAATATCCGCAGCTTTGTGAAGGTACTGTCCGCGATCTGCGCCTGAAAATCTCTTCCATTTTTCTTGAGCTTGTTTAGCTGCTTTTACCGCTATATTTAAATCTTCAAGAGTTGATTTTTGTACATATCCTACAGCCTCTTTCTTATTGGCTGGGTTTAGACTTTCCATCATCTCTTGAGACGATGATGGCACGCCTTTTCCGTTAATAAAATTTAAGTATTGTTTGTTTTGAACACTAATTGTCATATGAACTCTCCTTTTTATAAAGCGTTTACATTTTATTGGTTAAGATAAAACTTGTTTAGAGGATTTAGGATATTGATCAAATGCTCGTGTTAAAACCTTTTCGAGCTGTGCGTAATGTTCTTTATCTACTGAAACAATAGGAGGCCTTACTGTATCTGTAACAGGTAAACCTATAATTTCCATCCCTGCTTTAATCAATGAAACAGCATATCCTTTTTTCTGCTTGCGAATATCGTTAATTGGAAGAATTATATTTTGGTAGAGTTCACTTAGTAACTCTTGATCGTGACTTAATAAAGCGTTGTAAAACATTCTTGATATGTGCGGAATATAGTTAGAAATTGCTGACGAATAAGAATCAAATCCAATTGGAGCGTATGCTGGCATCGTTACTTCAGCCATTGGCATTCCGTTTAGCCAGCCTAGTCGCTTTCGTAAAGACTGAGTTAATTCTATATTTAATTCCATATTTCCATATCCGTCTTTTAATCCTACTAATTGGTTTAATTCTGTAAGTTTTTCTAAAGTTGGCAACTGTAAAATGGCATTGTCTCTTTGATAAACAATTGCGTTTAAATGTGTATGCTCAATGATTGCTTTTAGATAGTTGTAAAGGCCTTCTTGTTCACCTTCAATTAAGTATGGAGGTAAAATTAAATAGCCGTCTGCCTGTTTTTCCTCTGAAACACGAGCCCATTCTAAAGCTGTAGAAAGATTACCGCCCACACCTGTATAAACGGGAACTTTTCCGTTGACGACAGATATAGCTACTTCTAACATTGCTGTATATTCTTTTGTATTTAAGGATTGAAATTCGCCTGAACCGCAAGCGATGAAGATAGCCTCTAACCCTTCGTCTAATAAAAATTGAATATTTGTTTCTAAAGCTTTTTCATCTAATTTCCCTTGGTTATTAAGGGGAGCAACGGGGAAACCTAAAATTCCTGTAGGTGCTTTTCTATTCATATTCACATGCATATCCTCCTATAAATTTTCAGATAATTTTTACATTTTTATTGTAAGACAAATTAAATTGTTTGTCAATAAAATAAATAAACTTAAATTATTAAATAAAGGATTTTAAAATAGAAGCAAAACACACCTCTAACAAAGAGGTGTGTTTTGTTTCTATTTATACGCTTTTTTTATTTCAATTTCATAGTTTCTCAACTTACGGTAAAGTGTACTTCGATCAATTCCCAACAATTTAGCTGCTTGAGATATATTGGAATGGGTTTCCCTTAGAGTAAGCAAAATTTGCTCTTTTTCAGATTGAAGATGATTGTTAGTTTCCGCTTCTTCACCGAGGTAATTTGTTTCAAAAACATTTTCATTTAGCTGCTCTTTCATATCCTGAGCCGAAACTACATTATTTTTACTGATTACTACTAATCTTTCAATAAAATGCATTAATTCTCTTACATTTCCTTTCCATTCATAGGTAGTTAATTGTGAATAAGCTTTTTCTGTAATTTCTATATTTTTCTTTTTATAGAGATTAGTGTAATAGACTAAAAAATGCTGAGCAAGATAACGAATATCACTTTTTCTTTTACGGAGCGGTGGAATATTTATAGTTAAGACCTTAAGCCTATAAAGTAAATCCTCTCGAAATTCGCCTTTTTCTACGACTTTTAATAAATTTTTGTTAGTTGCTGCAATAACTCTTACATCTACAGGAATATATTTATTATCACCTAAGCGCATAACCTGTTTTTCTTGTAAAACTCTCAGTAAGCGCGATTGTCCATATGTATCCATCTCAGAGATTTCATCCAGAAAAATCGTTCCTCGATGCGCCATTTCAAACAAACCTTGCTTTCCTTTTCTGGTCGCCCCAGTAAAGGCCCCTTCTACATATCCAAATAACTCACTTTCCAGTAAATTAGGCGGAATGGCGGCACAATTAACAGCAACAAAAGGACCGTTTTTCCGCAAACTTTCTGCATGAATACTCTGAGCAAATAACTCTTTCCCAGTGCCAGACTCCCCATAAATTAGAACGGTTGCATCTACCGAAGACACTGTCTGTCCAATCCGTTTGGCTTCACAAATATGCTTAGAATATCCTAAAATATCAGAAAATGTGTAGCGTGTCTCGAACTTTCTTGACAGTACTTCCCCTCTAATTTTAGCTTCCATTTCTTGAATACTTGTAATATCTTGAAAAGTTATCATTGCGCCAATAATGTCTTTCTCCACTTTAATTGGAGCAATATTAAATATTAAACTTTTATTTTTAATTTTTTTGATTATACCTAGATGCTCTTCTCCTTCAAAACAATTTTTAATAGGCAAAAAAGGCATAGCAGCATCGATCTGCTTTCCTAGCACTTCTTGCCTTTTTAATTCTAGTAAATGCTCGGCAGCATGATTAAATACTTCTACTTTTTTATTTCTATTAATACTAATAATTCCTTGTATAGAATAATCAATAAGGGCTTTAACTGTTTGGGAACGCTCTTTTTCAATTTTTCTTCCTAAAGAAATCTTTTTAGCTTCTAAAAATGCTGTTCTAACAGCGGAGTTTCCAGATTCAATAGGAATTGCCTTAAAACCTTTCCTAAGCGATAAAGTAGTTGTTTTCATTCCGCCAATAACAATATCTGTTTCTACTGAAGAAAGTTGCTCAATACAAGTTGGAATATCTTCAACTGAATTAAGAGGATAAATAGAAAGGTTGATACCCAAAATATCTGCTAAAATTTCCACATCATTTTTCATATTCTGGAACGCGAGCATGGCCACTTTAGGATTCTCTAAGCCTGTTGCCTTCTTGCTTTTATAAAAGGCTTGAGCTAAATCTTGTCCTGTAATTGGAATTTCAACTAGAGGAATTTTGCTTACAGAATCAGTAATTAACCTTGCAGTCCCTCCTCTGCAAACGATAACATCACAACTGGGTTCTAATTTATTGGCGAGTTTTACGGCGCGACTTAACCTTGCAAGATAGATTTCAACCTCTCCTTGTAATCCTAACTCTTGAATTACTCTTCTCCCTTGTAAAAACAGTTGTTTATCTGGAGCAATAAAAGCAATTTTTGACATATTCGTTCCCTCCTTATTAGTTAGAATATTCTAGTTATTATAACGTATTGACACAACAATTGTTGCTTTATGTACAACAATTGTTGTATATTTCATCACTTTTATTCGATATAAAGGCTTTTTTTACCCGTTAAAGCACTTGGCATGCTTATTGCAATAAATAAAGATGAACATATTTAGAAAGAAATTAAAAGCGATTAAGGAGAGATGAATCATGTCTTTGCAAATCAATCAAACGGAAAAACCCCTTTATATCAAAGTAAATGAAAACGATAATGTTGCTACTATTGTAAACTCAAAAGGATTGCCGAAAGGAACTGTGTTTCCATCTGGGTTAGAGTTAAAAGAATATATCCCTCAAGGGCATAAAGTTTCATTAAGAAACTTTGAGAAAGGTGACAAAATTATTCGCTATGGAGAAATTATCGGAACTGCTTCTTCACCAATTTCTCAAGGAACTTGGGTAAAAGAATCATATGTTACCCTGCCTGATCCTCCTATTTTAGAAAAGTTGCCTTTGGAAACTAAAGTTTTTGCCCCTTTACCTCCTTTAGAAGGTTACACATTTGAAGGCTATAAAAATACAAATGGAAGTGTTGGAACAAAAAATATACTTGGAATTGCGACAAGTGTTCAATGTGTAGCAGGAGTACTTGATTATGCGGTTAAAAAAATCAAAACAGAGCTTCTTCCTTCTTATCCAAATGTAGAGGATGTAGTAGCTTTAACTCATAATTATGGCTGCGGAGTTGCTATTAATGCACCGGACGCCGTCATTCCGATTCGTACATTACAAAATCTTTCTACCCATCCAAATTTCGGGGGTGAAGTTTTAGTAGTTGGCTTAGGGTGTGAAAAGCTTCTTCCTGAACGTTTGATTCCCCAGGAGGATTCAGGAAATATAACACGTTTGCAGGACCAGACAGGCTTTAAGCAAATGGTTGCTACAATCATAGAGATGGCAGAGGGAAAATTAATTAAGCTAAATAACAGGACGCGCGTAACCTGCCCCCTATCTGATTTAACGGTAGGTTTACAATGTGGAGGAAGCGATGCCTTTTCCGGTGTTACCGCCAATCCAGCAGTTGGATATGCGGCAGATTTACTAGTAAGAGCAGGCGCTACTGTTTTATTTTCTGAAGTTACTGAAGTTCGGGATGCTATTCATTTGTTAACGCCACGAACAATTAATGAAGAAGTCGGTCAATCTCTAATTAATGAAATGAAGTGGTATGATCAATATTTAAAAAGAGGCGAAGCTGATAGAAGTGCAAATCCTTCACCTGGAAATAAAAAAGGCGGACTTGTAAACGTAGTAGAAAAAGCACTTGGCTCTATAGCTAAAGCAGGAACAACTCCAATCGTCGAAGTTTTATCGCCTGGAGAAAAACCGACTAAAAAAGGCTTAATCTATGCAGCAACTCCGGCGAGTGATTTTGTATGCGGAACATTACAGTTAGCTTCTGGGATGAACATGCATATTTTCACAACAGGGAGAGGAACTCCATATGGCCTGGCAATGGCACCTGTTCTTAAAGTATCTACTAGAAGTTCATTAACTGAGCAATGGGATGATTTAATAGATTTAGATGCAGGAAGAATAGCACAAGGAGAGGCAACCATTGAGGAGGTGGGTTGGGAGCTCTTTCACTTAATTATAGAAATTGCAAGCGGCCATAAGAAAACGTGGAGTGATTATTGGGGGCTGCATAATGATTTATGTCTGTTTAATCCTGCTCCTTTAACTTAACAAGATAACGAGAACCTGTTTCTAAACTGGTTCTCGTTGTTTTATGACGCGTTGAGTAACTAATTGGAGTTTAAATGACCTCTGTCTGCTGCTTCTGGCGGTGTTTCCATCCAGCCATTTTCCATCATAATATCCGCAGCCTCCTTTACAAACTTTGAGATATTTGTCATTGATTTTCCATATAACAGCGCCAAATCATGTCTTCCATTGACGGCTACTGAATTTCCAAAAGCCCTCATTTTCATTGAGAACATATCCATTTTGTGAAACAGCATCAATTTATCCGAAAACGGTGAAAAAGTCGAAGTAGTAATTAAATGATCAAGAAAGGATGGCGCTGGTAAATTATCTAGATGAAGCTTTTCAACATAGCGTTCTACCGCTTTGTTTGTCAGATCTTCGCCCTTTGTTTTTTTATTTACATATACGAGTAAAGGAACCCATATGAGCGTTAAAAGACAGGTAAGAAGAACGGTGATCCAAGCATCTCGTCCTGCCGTTTTAATTAATGGAGATATGAGTATCACATGAGTTTTTAAGCCAATAAACGTCATTGAAAGAAGGATCAATTGAAAAACAGAAATTGAGTCTGACTTATTCATGGTAATCACTCCTTCTCTTCAGAAAATTTACTACTGGTAGCTTATCCTAAATTTCTCATAATATAATGGAGAATCATTATTCCAAAAATAAAAAAGAGCTGTTTTATACGCCGTATTTCTCACGTATAAAACAGCTCCGCCTGTTATTCACTTATTTTCATGAAGCCCTATTGTCTGCATATTATTCACTGCGTTCAATTACTAGTTAGCTGGACTTCTTTCTTATCTTCATTTTCTTCTATTCCCGCTTCTTCTATATTCACAAAAGGCTGATCAGCAACGGCCACTAGCTCGCCGCCGCAAACGTGGCGAACAACGGTTACGAGCTCTGGAAAAGCGGGGAATTTGCCGTATAACGTTTTTAAAGGAAGTGCGCCTTTACATACCTTACTGTTATGTGGTTCATACCCTTTGAGCGTATCAAGCAATAATTGTTCTCCGCTTTCAGTCAATTTGATGTAGGTGTTTCTTTTATCATTTTCTCTTTTGAACAAATGCAGATATCCTTGATTTTCTAATTTTTTTGAAAAATTAAATGCTGTAGAGATATGCATAGCTCCTAAGTTAGCTAACTCTGACATAGAGATTTCTCCCGTGCTGCTAGCCAAACATAAAATATGATGCTCATTTACATTCAGACCATAAGGTTTCACCCATTGCTCCCAATCATCTTCTGCAGCTCTCCAGATGGCTTTACTTACCTGCATTAATTTGAATCCAAACAATGATGCATCTTTTATTGTGTATTCACTTTCTTGTTTCGACATACTATCATTCCTTATTTGTAGGCTATTGTAAGTTAGTTTATTTTTAAAGCGTGTAAAAACATTTTTATTTCATCTAATTTATCAGCATACCTACAAAATCAGACGAAAAAATACACGTGCAGTTTAATTTATCAGCTTTATTCCACAACATCTCTGCAATTTTGAAGAAATGTCTACCAGCTAAAAAGAGTTGCTTACCTTATTTTTATTAAAAAAAGTAATACATGTCTTTTTAATTACTAATAGATGATGCAGATTCTAAGTGAGCAAATGCTTGTTCTAAGTCTGCAATTAAATCTTCCGTATCTTCAATTCCTACAGATATGCGAACCAGTCCTTCAGATATTCCAAGAGCTTTACGTTCTTCAAGCGTACATTCTACGTGACTAGTCGTTCTTGCCGGTCCATAAATCGTTTCAACCGCTCCTAAATTACCGGCTTTATTTGCATACGTTAACTTTGGCAGCAAAATTTTAATAGCTTCCATTTCTCCTTTTAACACAAAGCTTAATATTCCGCCAAAGCCTTTCATTTGTTTTTTGGCAATATGATGATGAGGGTGTGTTTCCAATCCAGGATAATAGACGGCTTCAACAGCTTCTTTCTTTTGAAGAAATTTAGCAATTTCTAAAGCGCTTCTTTCTTGTTGACGTACACGTAATTTTAACGTCTTCATTCCTCTTAAAATAAGATACGCTGACATGGGGTCCATGGTCGTGCCATTGATTTCACGGTAGTGATACACATGCTGTATTAATTCTTTAGAGCCGCATACTATCCCGCCTAAAGCATCCGCATGTCCGCTTAAAAATTTTGTGGCACTGTGAATGACAAGATCTACTCCTAATTGAAGAGGGTTTTGGTTAATTGGTGTCGCAAACGTATTATCAATAATGACCACTGCCCCTACCGATTTTCCTACTTTCGCTATTCTTTCAATATCAATAATTTTCATCGTAGGATTTGTAGGAGACTCTAAATACAGCACTTTACATCCTTTATTTACTTCCGCTTCAATTTCTTCATGATTCCCCGTATTACATAAGGTTACATCCACTCCAATGTTAGGAAGGAACTCAGTGAAGATTTTGTTTGTTCCCCCATATGTATCTTTTACCGATACGACTCGGTCTCCGGGTTTTAAAAACGTATATAATGTGCTGCTAATAGCCGCCATTCCGGAGGAAAATGCGACCGCTTCTTCTGCTTCTTCGAGTATCCTTACTTTTTCTTCAAAAGCTTTAACCGTAGGATTACTCATGCGATTATACGTATAGCCTGGTTTGTTTCCTAACGCAACTTCTTGCCATTCGTCTACATCATCATAATTGTAAGCTACGCTGAAGACGACAGGAACTTGAGTGGCATTGTAAGCAAGAGATTCTTTTTCTCCTGCCCATACCGCTTTTGTTCCGTCTTGTACATTTCTAAACTGTTTGTCTGTCATTCACTCATCACCTCTGGTTATGTTAATTAGATATTGATTAGATTATATATTGTATACAATATACTGTATATAGTACGGAATAATCTGATAATAAAATATACGTACATTCCTCATTAAATTTAAAAAAGATTGAGATATAACGAAAACAATTCAATCTAAAGACGAACAAACAGGATACATGAGCTGAACCGCTTGTGACATGGCAGTTGATTTCCATGCAAGACTTCGCTTTCCGCGGGCGGGCGCTGGGCTCGCAGGAGTCTTCGTCTTGCCCTCCAATCAACTGCTAGAAGAACTCAAAACAAATCGAACTACGCTTATCATAACAAAAAAAATGAACCACTAATCAAAAATCTTGATCAATCAATGGTTCATTTTTTACTTCATCTAAATTTAAAACAGTTAAAAACTCTCAGCTTATAAATTGAATTTTTTCAATCTGTTATAAAATGTACTTCGTGGTATATCTAACAGCTTAGCGGCCAGTGACACATTTCCCTGCGTTTTACGTAAAGCATCCATCATTAAGTCTTTTTGAACTTTTTCACGAAATGTGAGTGCGGGTAAGGACGTAAAATCG
>Ga0209147_100620_pt1 | contig 19283 bp, 24 predicted proteins | sample AraplaCol_mLB_r2_FD_184278 | JGI IMG/M metagenome (GOLD analysis project Ga0209147, IMG submission 184278) | Arabidopsis root microbial communities from North Carolina, USA - plate scrape CL_Col_mLB_r2 (SPAdes) (version 2) | ecosystem: Host-associated > Plants > Roots > Endosphere | place: USA... | reverse complement strand
GTATATTGTTTATTACAACCACAAACGAATAAAAGTAAAATTAAAAGGATTGACCCCTGTAGAATACAGAATTCAATCCTCATTCGCTGCTTAGATAAAGGGTCTAACTTTTTGGGTTCAGTTCATAATAGGTAGCTCTTTCTACTTGTTTTTTATAATATTACTTACGTAATAATTCTAATTCTGCAAGAAGTGCTTCAATCATTTCATCGCTTTTTCGAAGTTCTTGATTAAGCATGTGGATAGTTTCCTCTTCCCAACTGAAAGGATTACCGTAAGAAGGCGTAATAGGAAGATCTTCATAAACATCCCCATTTTCTTCACTGTGTTTTGTAAAATATATAGCAACCTCACATCCTGCATGACCAAGAGCAATACGCTGACGTAAGCTCACTTTTCCATAACCAAACTTACGTGCTGCAATTCCTCCAAATACACTAGAAGTCATCTTACATAAGTGAGGGGCATCTCGTACGACGTCGCCAAATGGACATTCAGTAGCTTTTACAACTACATGATCCGGATGAACAGACGTAATTTCAAAGTGACCTCCAATTGAATTTTTAAGGTCAATTATTACTTCGGCATATTCCTCTATTGTCCACTTTTCGTTTTTAGAGCTATAAAAGTCTTCTATCCACTCTCCAGTACGGATACCAATTTGCTTAATATATTCTTCAGCTATTGGTCCTACCGTTTTTTGGTGAATCATTGCGTACTGTGTAATAAGTTTAGACAAAAACACATGGCCGTTTAGCTGATTTTTTTTAGAAACCATATTGTAAATCCCCCTTTTATATTTTTGTACTGGCAAAAATATAAATTTTCAAATAATACTTTTTTCTATATATCCGTAGTCCTTAATTATCACAGATTAATAAGATAATTTATATAGCGTTTTCAACATTTAAAATATAATGATCTACAAAAATATGTGGTTTTGAAAAAAGAAATTAACATAATGTGCCTTATTAGAAATAAAGACGTTATAGGGAATTTATGTTATAATGGCACTATACAACTAAATAAAGAATATAAGTAACTTACCATTTCATTAATCTTAATATACTCTTCAACATGTTTAGCCCTCTAATCCTCATCTATTAGAGGGCTTTTACTTTTTTAGATAATAGGAGGGAAGCCTTTGCCATATATACAACAAGAAAAACTACATGCAATTAAAGAAATAATTTTGCAACGAAAAGAAGAGTTAGCTGAGAATCAAAGATTAGATCTTGCAAATTCTCATAATACCTATACAGAGTTGACTACTTTTCGCTTGGACCTTCTTACCACGTATGCCGAATCTCTTTTGATGGAAAAAGAGGCAGCAAATGAAGTCATCGAACAGTGGGGAAACAACATGGCTAATTTATTAGTTGATCGCGGACTTCCTTTAAACCTAGCCTTAGAGGAAATTAGTCATTATCGAGATGTTATTGGAGAAATAATAAAAGAAGAAGCAAAGAGTAATGATTTTTCTTTTGATGCTTTTTATCAAATCATTTCTCACTTTAATTTGATTGTAGATAACGCGATCCAATTCGTAAGTAAATCGTATGTAAAAGATTACACTGAAAAAATAAATTATGCCCAATATGCCATTGATGAATTATCTGTTCCCGTTGTCCGTATGACAAAAGAAATAGGGATCCTTCCTCTAGTAGGTGATTTAGATACCAAACGAGCACAATATTTGATGGAGAGTGCCTTAGAAAAAGGAAGCCAATATAAATTAAAATGGCTTATTATTGATTTATCAGCTGTTCCTATTATTGATACGATGGTAGCAGATCAATTATTTAAAGTAATAGCTGGGCTACAGTTATTAGGAATTGAAGTTGTCATCAGTGGGATACGTCCAGAAATTGCTCAAACCATGGTGAACTTAGGAATAAAAGTTGAGGAAGTTAGAAGTTTTTCTAGCTTACATCAAGCTGTTCAGTATACAAATTCATTTACGGGATTTTTAATGTGAATATTTTTATGGTTTATAAGCAAACTTCTCAAGATGCTGAGAAGTATCTCCAATCTATAATCTCATTAACCTACAGAAAAACTCCTTATAGAAATAGGGAGTTTTTCTGCTTTTCAATTTGTATATGTTATAAATCTGTAGTTAACATAATCACAATATTGGAAACAAAAATATTTGGGTATTTTACTGGTAAGCACTATTCTTAGAATTTATCTTGTAGTTCATATGTTGGCTAATTTGTCACGATTTTCAGAAAGTGGGGGCTCCTCTAACCAGCCATTACTTATCATAATCTTTGCGCCATCTTCTGCATATTTAGCAATTTCCGCAGACAAACGAACATAATGGACAGATAAATCTTTTCTTGTACTTGTTGCCATCGCTGTACCATAAAAGCCTACACTAAGACCAATCAAAGCTGTAGTCATAAACATCATTAATTTGTCTGAAAAAGGAGCAATTTTTGAATTTGTTACCTCGTTATCCCAAGTCATAGGTGCCGGCAAATCATTATCTTTTAACACAGAACCAAATACCTCCGTATGTTTAAACGCAATTTCTTTGCCACGTACCATAAACTTTCCTACTTCCTTGGACTGAGCGACTTGACTGAAGCCTATCATTACAGCCTTACCTAAAGCATTTCTTTGCAAGTTTAAAAAAAGGTGTGTAATTTCAATTGCTGATAAAGGCCTTTTGTCACCGAACCAACCAGACATAAACTTTTGGTCCTTAACAAAGCTTACTTCTTGAGAGGGATTCAGATATGGAGAACGGATAAATAAACCTTTTGATAACAATAAATTTTTAGCTGAACTATCAAATTCACTGAGTTCATGAATACACTCAGAAAAGTACGTATCTATATCTGAACGTACAGATACTGTTTTCGCAACAGCATAAAAATTAAGAGCCATTGCCCCCATACTGTAGCTGAAATATAACATAAAGCTATCTGAAAACAATTTTGGAGCAGAAGTATTTACGTCATCTTTTACTACAAACCCTTGTGGTACAGGAAATTTTTCTTTATGGAAAATGGTAGTTAGTTTTTGTAAATGCTTTTCCGTTAATTCTAAACCCTTAGCTAGAATTGATTGTACCTGAGTATCTTCTACCACTTTTGAAAAATAGGTAAATAAGCAGTGACACATGCTACTATTCATGTAAGATGACCACAGTTGAGCAATCTCTGAAGCACTCAATTTAACATTATGTTCGGTTTCCATTTACTTATCTCCTCACAGATTTAATCTTTTTTTAGTATGTGAAATCAATCTGTAAGTATTCTTAAAATGCTCACTTTCATTCTCTAGAAGAGAGATTTTCTACTCCCTCAGATATCTTTTTTTATTTGAATGAGATTTTATTTTGTGGGCAAATTACAAAAAACGTCAGTTAACTACTACCACTCAAAAAAAGTTATGCTTTTCTGTACAGAGGTAATCTTTTTCTTTCCTTTATTAAAAACTCATTCTATATTCAAATTGTAACTTTTCTCATAAAAAACATTAGCCTAAAGATAATTTTACATTCAATAATATACGGTATTGCAGGCCAAAAAGGAAAATACAGGATATGATAGGACTTATTATTGCTATTATTGCATTTAATTTTATTGCATTTACTACAAATAAAAGATTAACAGGAAATCAAATTTTTCATATTTGGATGTTTACCATTGCCTTTCAACATATGTTTGATGTTTTTATCGATTTGAAGTATCACGCCTACTGGTATTTTACAAAACATGCTGATTGGAAGGGAATCCTTGTCCATACTGTACTGCTTCCACCTGTTAACATGATGTTTCTTAATTGGTACCCCTTTAAGAAGCCAGTTATGAAAAAAATTTGCTATCTAACCTTTTGGTTAGTAGGTATTTTACTTTATGAAATGATTACACTACTTCCGGAACCCTGGGGGTACTTTCACTATGGCTGGTGGAATTTAGGTTATTCAGCTATTATTGATCCTATGCTCCTACTCATTATGTTAGGGTGCTATAAGTGGATATGTAAGTTGGAAAGGAAGTTATTAGTATGTAAGAAGGCAAAATAAGATTCTATTATATGTACTAAATAAAATATAAAATTAAGTTATTAACAAGCACTACAACAAGCTTATTTTCACTATGGCCACATTGAAATTATTGATTCAGCCGCAAAGGGGAAAATATGGGGTGAAATACCCGTTGTTTTTTAAAAAGCCGTGCACAAGATTGAAAATTGACCTTACTATAAAGGAAACATCTTTGAAGGAAATCCGCAAAAATCATTAGGGGAATTGTTATGCGTGCAAAAACTGGAAAGGCCAAACATGTATGGATGTTTAAAGTGACTGGATAATTTTATGCCCATGAGCACAAGCGAGACTGCTGCTATGTAAAAGAACAATTTAAGAGGCAAGCCTAAAAGAGGACAAAAATAATGGGGATCTCTTCTGGAACTTTGAGATGAAGACTCAAAAACATCACCATTTTTTCTTTCTATCCAAAAAACATTCTGCGAGAACAATTAGCTTGACAATTAATGAAGAAGGTATTGAGGTCATGCTAGCTATGCGGCGGTTAAACAAGCAATAGAAATTCAAAAAAGCTAGAAGTTTAAATTTTTCCTTTTTTAAATGAGCTGATTTATGGTGATGTATTATATACGAAATTAGTTTCATGATGTGCATTATCAGTACTATAGAAAAACACCCCTAGAGTTATAACTCCAGGGGCGTTTTAGTAACAATTACTTAGATAGAATAAACTTTATTTATTTTTTCAAAACGATTGTATTTTCACAAACTCACCTGTATCTACCACGTATAGAGAAAACGCCTCAATTCCTCCTATAGCCGGTTCTGTTCTAGATATTCTTTTAATGTTTGCTGTAACGTTCCTTTTGCTTCTGCCTTATCCTCAAAGGAAATTCCTGAGTGAATCATGGTTCTAACTAGATCAGCACGTAAACCTGTGAGAATAGCTTTGCTTCCCATCATTGAAATGCCGGTTAATATTTTTTGGAAATGGTCAATAACATGCATCTCCATGTTAGCAATTCCAGACAGGTCTATAATTAATGTTTGAATCTTTAAATCTGAGATGCCCATCAACACTTTTTCCTCAATCGTTTGGATACGATTGAGGTCAATCATTCCGATCAATGGTAGTACAGCTACTGATTGGCTAAGTGGTATAATGGGTACCGAAAGATTTTCGACTAAGTCCCTTTGAGAGGCAATTAATTCATCTTTATACTTGGAATAACTAATGAGAAAAGTGTTAAGAAATTGATCAATCCGATCATTAATTCGCTTCTCTAAGGCATAAAATTCTTCACGGCTATTAAATTGGTTATTTATTCGATCATATTGATAGAGAAAATGCCATAATGTTCGCCTAATGGCCTGTACCCATTCTAGTTTGAAAGCAAGAGTTAAGGCGTGCTCTGCCCACGCTATCCCTTCTTGTTGAGCGAAAGCAATGAGTTCTGCCTCTTTTTGCTCTACGACATATAGAGATAACTTTTGAGCATTTTTCAAAAGATCAATATTTCCAGTTTCTAAAATGTCGTTAATCTTAGAAGCTACGTTAACCGCCTCTGATAAGAGCTTATCCTGGAAATTCTGTTTGTTGTCCCTAATAAAATCGGTCATTTTTTCTCTCTGATTATAAATAGTTTCCATTTTGAATACACCCTTTATTTGTTTATTAATTATCGTTATCCTTAGCTAGTATCCCTAAATGAATGATTACCAATTTTCATTTTTAGTCTTTGTATATAAACGAATGTCTTCCTTCTCTGTACTAACGACATTAGATATGTTTTATATAAAAACCAACAGAGCTTTTATAATGAATCTTTAAATCTGGATATATCTATGTTCGTACCCATTTTTTTCGACATGATAAATAGTTAAGTAAGGTCATGTTCGCTAACTGATACCCATTTAGATAGTTCATCAAAAATGTTCTGAACTTGTTCTTTATTTAACGTATTAACATTCTCCCATGCACTAGAAATATAAGTCTCTAGATAGTTTGGATAGGAAATAGATTCAGTAAGAAGGGCTTTATAAAACAAAGGCTTACCACCTTTATCTACTTCACCTTTATACCTATAGTTTTCAAATGTCCAACCCTCTTTTGTTTTTTTAAACTGATACAGGTCCTTATGTCCCCACTGAGGACTATAAATTCGCATTTTAAATCTAGATGCACTACTCAATTTTAGATACCTCCTACCTCCTCAAAATATAATTTTAAATAAGACTCTTTATATTTTTACCCTCAAAACATGTATTTTAAATCCATCTTTTATGCCATATATATCCTTAGTTTCCACCTATGTTGCGTCTCTCATATAACATCTAATCTCCATGAAAAATTACATTCTTTTGTTTTTTTACAAATTTATTTCATTTTTGAAATCTTTATTTCAATTATGGGAGGTAATAACTTATAATTATACCCTATGTTAAAATAGATTAAACTTTAATTTGCAATATTTCTTTAAATAGTGACAAGGGGGCTCAGTGATAGATGACAATAATTAAAATTAAAGAGATGTTAGAAACGTTATTACAGTATGAAGATAGTGAAATTATTCATACCATTTATAGTGTACATAATACCTTTTCCCTTAGCTATTCTAAAGAACTAAAGACCTTTCAATTGTGGAATGTTGAAACGGGTGAGATTGAACGTTTTACAGATGTGGAGACTACATCTATAGCTCTGTATAAAATAATAAGTACTGGGGAAAAAGAGGTCACTGAGTAATAAACTATTTTTAAGGTTTAGATAATGAACTTTTTTAAAAAAGAGACTACATCATTTAGAAATAGGCTCTTTTAGATTTGAATATATAAATTCTTTTATTTCTACAATTGAAAGACCTAATAGATAAGCTTCCTTCATAAGACTAATCCATTCCTGGTCAAGCTTATTCTCTTCTTCTAGCACACGCTTCCTCCAATCTTCCGCATTCAGATTTATTAGATTTCAACATTCAACAACAATACATTAGAAATTGATACTATTTATTCAACATATTTCTTCTTATTCCCTGCAATATAAGTTCTTTTATATAATTAATTAAGGTTTAATGTAGAAAAAAGTAAATTTAAAGAATTATTATTGAGGTTTTGAGCAAACTAAACAAGGTGCAATACAGCATCATCTAATAACTACTGTTAATTCAACTTACAGAAAAAGACCATCTCTTTTGACTGGGAAGAGATGGTCTTTTTTGTATATAGTATGAACTCTTAATTATCATAATCACACCTCACAAAATTAAAAAAGAGCCGTTTATTATCATACGGCTCTTTTTACTAATTTATATACTTTTGATGATTGCTTCTCTTATCAATAAGTTATTTATTATATGTCGTATCGGTATCTCTATAATTATCAGTGTTAAGAACATGTTTATCTAGATACTTATGGAAGAACCATTCACCAATGGTTATAACAATTGCTGATACTATAGAGCCCTGAATAATAGTGCTGGTATTCCCAAAAAGAGATGCGCCCATTATCCAGATGACTAAAAAAGATAAAATAAGATCAGAAATTGTAGCGATGATGTTTCGTTTTTTGTAGTCTGAGTCATCAGCAGCATTTCGATATACTAACAAATCGCCAAGGACGTAAGCGACAACTGTAAGGATGAAACTGATCAGCATGCTGTCACTAAAATCATAATTATAAATGCCTGTAAGTACTATACCTAAGACTACAGCGCTCATTACAAATTTTATAACAAGAGCCTTTAGATGTTTCATCTTATTTCCTCACTTCCTTTTATTAGATTTTAAAGGTTATATACCCAATTTTGAGAGTGATAACCTTTTTTAAATGGAAGAAAGGATGTTCTATAATAAACCTAATTTTTATTTAATTTAATATCTTATAAAACCTTAAGTACCTTCATGTCCTTTGTTACTATTACATACAAAAAAGCCCTTTCACCAAGGGCTTTTAAAGCATTTTTATATAACGAATTTTTAGAGCATCATCTAACATGATTTAAGTAGAAACTTTTTATTAATTAAGTTACTCTCCTTTTAAAGCCTTTCTATTTGGTGCCTGAGGCGGTTGTTCTAGCCATTGTCGGTTGACCATAATATTAAATCCCTTTTCAGCATACATTAATATTTCTCCAATTAGTTTACTATAATAAGTAGCTAAATCCAGCCTCATAGACAAAGACAAAGCATGTCCAATAAGTGTCACATCAATGGAATTTAAAAAATGAAAAAGTGCCACAATAAGCTTGTCGGAGAAGGGAGAAACGGTTGAATTCGTTACTTCCATACTAACAGGGACCGTGCCAAGAAGTTCTTCTTTTTTTAAAAGATCATTAAAGAAATTAATTTGTTTTTCTGATATTTCCATTCCATCTTTTATATAATTCTTAATTTCTTTGTCTTTAACTACTTGTAATAAGCCCATACAGAGTAACACCGAAAAATAGTTACGTTCAATATTGAAGAATATTTCAGTAAGCTCGACCGCATTTACAGGTCTCTTTTTTCCTATGGCTGCTATTATATAGGATTGTTTTTTTACATATTCGACTTTCTCTGGATAGGTAATCATAGGCGGCCGATCATAAATACCTTTAGATAACATTAACGTAGTGGATTCTGCGTAGAGCTCTGTCGCCTGATTCAAAGCATTAGTAAAGAACTCAAGAACATCTGCTCGAGCAACAGTTGAGGTAGCAAATCCTAAGTTAACCATCGACATACGATTCATCGAGTAGACAAAACTCAAAGCAAAAAGATCATAAAAAAGGGGAGGAGCTGATAAATTAATATCTTTTTCCGTAAATCCATTAGGTAAAGGGATATTTTCCTCGGAAAAAATATCCTTAATTTGGTTTAGGTGCGTTTGAGAGGTACGTAAAGATTTTTGCAAAATAGGCTTTATCTCTTCATCTTGTACGTGGTGAAGGAAATACTTTAACAAACACGTAGACATTGTTTCTTGGATATAAACTCCCCATAATCCTCCAATTTCCGGACTTGACAACCTTACATTAAGCTTAACCATCGATGCCTCCTAATTAGATGTATTTATCTTGAGTATTGCATTTCTTTTTCTAAATTATTCTTTTCTTAATTTTCAGCAGGATAAAGAACATCTTTACTTATAGTTACCATAATGGATTTTCTCGGAAATAATATACGAAAAAGATCTTTATGGAAAAATAAATAAGTACCTTGATAAAATAGGAGTGCTTTTACGTATTTATTTCTTCTTTACCCTAAAGTAATTCTTTCTTTAACGTGTCAAAATCTCTTTTAGCTACTTTTTCAATCTTATCAAATAATTCATCACCTTTGATTAATCCTTTTTCTTCTAGTATTTCTTCTAACGCTTTAAATCTTACTCTAGATAAAACAACCTCATTTACGGCATTAACCATCAACTTCTGATCTTTTGTAAGTTCTTTTTCTTTGGCTGGTTCTTGTTGTAACTTAATTCTAAATACGATTTTTGTATCATCTGATATCTCTGCTGCTTGATAAAAAGTACTGTGTGAAATATTTTTCATTTTAAGTTTCTCATTTGTATCAACAATAGTAAGCTCAAAATGGGGGCTCTCGAAAAAGAAGTCATATAAGTTATAATCTTTTTTTCCTATAACCGAAAATGCAAAACCAATCTTTTTTAGCTGCTCACCTGTAGGGGAATGTGTAATTGTTTTTTCTTCAAAATTTTCGACATTAAATTCAACATTATTAATAATTAATTGTGTCAACTCAATCACCTCTTTATCCCTATTAATACGACGAGACTTAAAAGATTCCCTGTTTTCTCAAAATAAAAAAGGACACTGATGAATTAGTATCCTTAAAGGATTATTTAGAAAACCTTGCGTTCGAAAGGATAATTAGTAAAGGTTGATTGTAATGTCATATTTAAAGAAAAAAATTATGCTGTTTTGTGGTTATATAACGATGGTACTTGTGAAATTGAGATACAAGATTCATTAGGAAAAGTTAAGTTAGTATCAGTTTCTGAGTTTAAAGTGCTTAAAAAAACATCAGTTTTTTCTAATCCGATGTTTTTTAAGTACTTATACATTTAGTTTAAAGCGTTAGAAAAGATAGATTTTCACGAATGAGTTGTTAACTGTCGTAAATTTTGACGGGCAACAAAACCTGCTTTAGTTCCATTACCAACTAGAACTAAAGCAGTACATACTCCAAATGTTGCTAGATTTGAATGAGCAATCAATTGGGCAGAACAAAAACGAATATTACTTCTTGCAAGCTCAACAGCTTTTATCTCATATATGAAATCACTAACTTTACGATTACCATACGAGTGCCTCTTTCTAGGTAGATCTCCTCCGTAATCTAAAAACATGTTAGTTGAACTAGAATGAGATTTCATATGCAAATTTATAAGCTTGTCCAAATCCTGACTACACTTGATTGTGTTTTTATCTAAAAGTCCACAATTATTACCTAGATCAATTAATTCTTTCCTTTTTTTTGAAATACACTTTTGTAAGTCCTTTATTTGACCTACTGAATTGATTACCATTAACATAGCTTTTTCTCACCTCATCGAAATTTTTCAGTTTCTAGGAAATTTAGTAGGTCTATAATAAAAAGATAGAGCCCAATAAAAAATATTATGAGCAATATAAGATAGAATGAAAACGGTTTCTACAAAAGATATCAAAAAATTACAAGAAAATACAAAAATTATAGACATTAATGAGCTATCCCATTCGAAAAAGCATACTTTTTCGAATGGGATAGCTGTTTTATAAGTCATTTTTTCACAGTTCAAAAGGTGTACTTTTTGGAACTATCTATATTGGACAACCTTAATCATAAATTAACTATACATAGTCAAGGGGATTCTGGTGCATAAGTGTTGAAGTGTTGTTACTGAGAAGCTACTAGAAGAAAATATTCTTTATTCCGCGGGTCATTGTCCATTCATTGCAATTCTGAGCGTTTCTCATAATACTGTTTTTAGTGAAGGAGTTGAGAAGATTGAAAAAAATCATATACTGGATTATTTTTATTTTGTTGATTGTAGCTTATGTGACTGACGTAGAAAACATTGACTTAAAGGATTTATTCTCTTCATCACAAGAGAGTAACACATCCTATGATAGACAAAGTGTTTTATTTTCCGACTGATGAATATTCTAAAACCGCAGCACATATTGAACATACCATTAATAAAGGTAAGTCAGCTATTTGTACAATTAATCCTGATGGGCAGAGGAGAACAGAAGCTAATCTTTAAAGGGGCTTCCTACTAAGTAAGGTTATGATAGAGATGAATATTCAATGACATTTTGTGATGAGGGAGGAACAGGTGCAGAAATTGAGTATGCTAAGCCTGCTGATAATCGGAGCGCAGGTTCTTTGATATCTTATCAAGTCAATCAATTGCCGAGTGGAACAAAGGTTTTAATTCAGATAAAATAAAAAGAACAGGTATTGTAAGGGAATTAGACGAATTAGGACGTGTGAAAATTCGATATGAATTATGTAAAGCTTTTGGGATAGAAGATAATACTACACATTTAGAGCTACTTGTTATGGGAGAGTTTGTACAGGTACAGGAGAAATTAAATGATCAAACATTCTTATTCTCGAAGAAGAATTGAAAAGAAGGGCTCTACCCTTCATTACTAAAACAGATAGGAGTAATTAATTAAGAATTATGCTTCTATCTGTTTTTCCTTTTTTACAACCCACATTAGGAATTCCATTTCTTGATTAGTTAGCTTTCTATTTAAGGATTGTTCAAACTGTAAAACTAACTCTATAAAGCGCTGCATGTTATCCATTTATGTTATAACTCAACTCCTTGAGTTTATCTTTAAGTATAGAATAAGTTTAAGGTTTTTATTTTGTCAAATTTTGTTGTGTTTTAATACTATAATTTAAGAAGAAGCATAAGGAAGCCATTATAAAGATAGTTCAATTAGACAATTAGCTCTTTTTTTTGGATGTCATATTGAGGTTAACTATGAGAAGGAGTGGAAGAGATATAAGCATGAATTAATCTTTGTAGATCAAGTAATCTGGACTATCAAAGATTTATTTTGGAAAAGAAACATGTTGATTTAAAGTAAATAGCGATTAATGGAATCGCATTATAAAACATACATAGATAGAAAGAGCTGAGTTACATAAAAAGAGAGGAAAATACCTTTTTTATTTGTTTACCCTTGGAGAAAGTATTGACCATAGATAGTGGGTTCTAAGGTGAAAATGTTGAAAAAGCACCCCTGAATGGGTGCTGTGAATTATAGTAGTTCATTGTTCTGGTTTTTTAGGAATTTGCTTTCTAATTCTAATTGCTTCATTCGTCGTTGTAATCCTAAATTCTCTAAATCTTGTTCTAACTCAGAAGATAAATCAATTCTTTCTTTAGCATTATCCATCAGTTTCCTAGTAATTACTAACCTTTTTTGTTTTTTCGAATTCATCTTAACAACTCCTTCCTCGTGACTTGCTAGATTCGACATAGCAGATGAAATATCCTGTAAAAAGCCATTTACCTAAAAATGCAACAGCAATACAATACAAAAAAACATCCGTTTAGATAGGATGTTTTTATTTTACTTTTATTTTGTTTTCATCTTTATAGCCTGCTCCTGGCGAGCTTCAATTTTTTCTTCAATCTTTTCCATGACCTTTTTATCTTCTAGTATTTTATGTCTGTTTTCATTGACTAGGTTTTGAAAAGAGGGTTTTAACTTTCTCATAATGGCACTTCTTTCTCACTGTTTAGTTTAGTCCGTAGACAAGTATGATTATAACGGTTAAATGGAATAAAGCAATTATTTGCTATCAACATCTCTATGTGTTACACTACATTTAACTTGTTTTTGTTCGGTATAAGATTGAGAGAAGAAAAAACCTTAAACAGAAGTTTTTGTCTTGAAATAGTATGATTGGGCAAGAGAGGTAATACATTTGTGGAGTATTCCACAGCAGGAGGCAACATTATGACACAAGGTACAGTAAAATGGTTTAATGCAGACAAAGGTTTCGGTTTCATTGAAATCGAAGGCGGAGACGATGTATTCGTTCATTTCAGTGCTATTCAAGGTGAAGGTTTCAAATCATTAGAAGAAGGTCAAAAAGTTACTTTTGATATCGAGCAAGGTCAACGTGGAGCACAAGCTGCTAACGTTCACAAAGCATAATCAAAAGTGATAACAAAAAGGACTCCTTATGAAGGAGTCCTTTTTTTATGGTCTTATAATTAGAAAACCATGATTTATCTACTATTAGTTCAATAGAAAACCCAGGCTTTTTTAAAAGCCTGGGTTTTAGACAAGACGATCGATACAAGGTATAACTAGTTATAACATACAATAGAAATAGAAAGCAAATGCAAATAAATTAACTATATTTTCAATTAAATTAAATGATATAGTAGTAATTTTTAATCTATGCGATAGCGTTGGTATAAATTATCTTCGATGGGGATTAAGGGGAATTTTATTAATAAGCCGTTCTCCAGCTTCCATGTGATTTCCACACAAAGGGCATTTTTGATGATTGTCGTAAGAGAAATCTTTTCTCATCCATCCCTTACAATCTTCTATTGTACATTCCCAAACCTCTGTTTGTTCTTGAGCTAAAGGTTCTTGATTTCTTTTGCCGTAATAATACATACTAACATCACTACTCCTCATATTATATTATAGCTTATAAAGGAGCAATAATCATTTATAGGAATTGGGTTTTTTACCATTATATTTCCATTGAATAATGCACGGAATTTTTGATATGAGAATTTCTAAACACTTACTAATAATGTTCATATCTTCTTCTTTTTCTTTTTACTTGTACCACTTACTGTAGTAGTACACCCTTAAACTAAGTCTCCAACGTAATAAGGGTTAGTTTAGAGATTAGTTTAATCGTGGAATCATTTCACTTATCACCTGTAATCAAGTGGTTATTTATAGGGACTTTCCAGAAGGTTCGCGACTTTTTAGAGACTTTTTTTCAATTTATTATAAATAATAAAACTTTATTTTACCTCAAATTAAAATATATTGTCAATGGAAAATTTGTAATATTTTCAAAAAATGTTATAATAGTTTTACAATTGTTTTTTCAGATAGAATTATGGATACATTTTTTCAATACCCTTTTTTAAACTGAAAAAAAACTCAAACAGTTGTGTGAGCTTTAAAGGTAAGTTAGTTGAATAAAATTATTAATTTACTATCTAATAGTAATCGTGTTTTTATTCTACAAGGAGGCCTAGAATAATGAATTTAATCAATAAGAAAGTTACACACAAGCTTTTTGGGATAGGTAGTATAGTTAAATATAATGATTCTAGTATTGAAATACATTTCGCATCGGAAAATAAAAAGTTTGTTTTCCCCGATGTATTTGGAAAGCATCTAAAACTGCATGATAAAAGTGTTGCTAATTCACTCGAAAAAATTATAGAAAAAAAAGAACTGGAACACAAGGAGGAAGAACGGAAGAAGGAAGAGGAAAAAAAACTTCAACGAAAAAACCAAGAACTTCGCTGGGGACTTGAAAAACTTATGAAAAATCATAAACTTCATTCTGAATCACAAATGGTTTTTTGGTGTGACACAGAAGAACAGAGTAGTTCTTTTTTAGAGTGGAAGGTTTTTTCAGGCGTAATAAAAAGTGGTAATAACAAGGGGAAGCCAACCAAACCCACCCGTTTGCACCAAAATAGTGCTGTCTTGTTAACAGCAATAGATTCCAATATGCCTGAAAAAGACAGACGTGTCTTAGGCGTCTATATGGTGAATGAAGATTTTATCGGTAAGCTTTGTGAAGATGGATATATTCCTGCTCATTCAAAATACAGACTCCAACTTACAGAACAGGAATCGGATCAGATGCTTTTCTGGGAATATTATGTAAATGAAAAGTCATCCCAAAAAATGACATGGAATACAGGTAAATACCGTTATTTTGATAATTTATGGATGGCTCAAATTTTACTTGATATAGTTGAGTTGAAAAATGACCCAAAGGAAAGAGAGCTGGCACAACAATTTTTTGAACATTTTTGTAAAATGAATCTGATAACAGTTGAGGAGTTACCAAAGCCTAATGGTGCATTAATGCGTATGTAAACGTTAGCCCAAAGATAATAAGAACGACTAGGGACTGACACATTTTTCCCACCTATTATTAATGGTGAACATTCCTTTGCTCTGTTCTGTTCGCTAATAAAAAGGCAAAATCAGAACATAGCAGAGGTAGAAAAGAGACAGTAGGTCATAAAAAAATCTATAGAAAATAATCCTTTACTATTTTATGACTATATACTTTACTATTAGTAACCTCTAGTGGAATAACTATCGGGGAAAGGTTACTTACTTTTTGAACGTATATACCAGAATGAGGAAAATCTATACGGATTGATGTAAGCTTTTCTCAGCTCTATTATAAGAATAATACGATAATCTTATTATTTTTAATAGAAGAGAAGGTGAGGGATATAAGCGTGAAAATATTTAGTAATGGAAAAACAGTAACTATAAGAGTATCGAACGAATTAGTAACAATCTTAAAAAGTCATTATATAGAAAACTTGAAAAGATACTCTTATACGGTTACTAAATATCCAAGTGCTTTTTCCTTTGAAGAAGAATTAATGAAATAAGAAGAATAAGTAGATAAAGAGGAGATAAACCTATGCTTAAATTTAAAGTTATTTTCGAATTTATAAATGGCAGGACAAAGGAATTAAAATTCGAAGCCACATCAAAGAAAGAAGTCATTAGTCATATAACAAAATATGAAAGATTCATTTCGAATGAAAAAGAGCTAGTGCACATCAATTTAAATAATGTGGTACAATTTATGGTTACAGAAGAAAAATAATAATAAAAACTAGGCATCTAATAATTGAGGCGCTTTTTATTTTAATAGATAGACTGATTTAAGAAATAAGTAGCACTATAAGATTTAGAGCCTCTTGATTCCATGAGGTGTCATTAGTTGCAAGCACTTACGAAAAAAAGGTGCTTTTTTTAATGTATTTTTGTAAGTCTTTTATTTGACCTACTGAACTGACTACTATTGACATAGCTTCTTCTCACCCCATTGAAATCTTTCAGTCTCTAGGAAATTTAGTAGGTTCATAGTAAAAAGATAGAGCCAACAAAAAATATTATGAACAATATACGAGAGAATGAAAACGCCTTCTATAAAACATATCAAAAAAATACAAAAAATATAGACATTAATGAGTTAATCTGTCCGAAAAAGTATACCTTTTAGTAGTAAGATAAACTACTTATTACTTATAGATTTAGCATAAAGATTGGGTTTTTCACCATACTTATAATAAGGATAAATTGAATCTGTTAAGTAGCCTGAAGGTGGTGAGTTTTTATGAAAAATAGAGATAAAAGACGAAAAAAGAAACGTGACTTTTTAAAGGATTATTTGAAAAATAAGTTAGGAAATTGGAAGCCTGGACTTGGCAAAGAACCTACCTCTAACTCTAAGACGATGACTCATGAAAATAGAAACCTTGATTAGATAATATGTAGAGATGCTAACATATCATAGCTTCTACAACCTTGTCACTTAATAAGGTTAAATAAAATGAAGAAGAATTCTTGTTTGACGGGAATATTCATACAGAAATTTGCTCTGTAGCGCAGTGAAGTCCATCTAAGCTGGATAATGAGTCATTCATTGCAAAATCCTCACCTATATAATATGAAAAAACATGTATATGGATTTTTAATTTAGTTTAAACTAATAAGGTATTCCCCGATCGCCTGAAATTTAACAAGCCTTTGCTTCCGTTGAACAAAGGCTATTTTTTTGACGAGTTTCTTCTATTGAATATACCATTTTGAAAAGACTTTTGTGTAAGTAAAATCAATCTCTCTAAAAGACCCATCCTTTTAGAGAGATTGATTTTTTATGACTCTTTAGAGAGGCAATCATGAGTATGATTTCTATTAGCTGCAACTACAAACCTTGATTTTCCTTCTTGGCATTCATGAGCGATTTCGATATCGCCACAATAAGGACAAGTGAGGTATCCTCTGGATTGCATATGATTGAAGCTAATTCTTTCCTCAGGTTTAAAAAAGTCCATTTTTATTCCATAATGAGTACAAGCAACTTTTTTTATGCTTAACATAGGATTTCTTCCTCCTTCTTATTGTGTATTGGTTCATTTTTAGTATATAAGATGGATATGGATAATTTAACCTTTTTTGGTTAACTTGTCTTAAACATTTAGAAAATTAAATCGTAATGGAATTATTGAGTAAAAGAGTTAAAGATAAATTCTACTTGTGTACCTTAAGGAACGTATTCCTATCAAAACAAACATCAAAATAAAAATAATAAACGTTAGGTAATTTTAAAATAACTTGTTAAATAAATTGTTAATATTTTTTACTTTTAAAATATAGATAATATTTGTTGTTACATTATTCATAAAAGTAAATGGTAAAACACTTTAGTGAAAATAGTTTTATTATTTATATTATTTGTAGAAAAAGTTCATATTTGTCGTCACTAGGAGTAAATAGTAAAACTCTATTTTTTTAAATAAAGTTTATATATTTACTCTTTAATAAAAGATAAGTTTTTATTGTGTTTTTCATTAAATTTATTTTATTGAAAATACATTAACATTAAATAATTATATACTTTCTCTTTATTCAACATAAATACATTAATTTCTTAAAAGTGAAGTGGAAGATAGAGTGGTATATGATAAGGAAGAAAAATCGCCATTTGTCGTCAGTAAATGACTAAACTTACATTTTTATAAGTAAGTTTTTAGCTTTTTTCTAACTAGTCGAATCTACCACTACTTCATTATGTATATAATTTGGTTTCAATATAATATCTGATAATTAATTAATTTTTTCCTTATAGGTCATTGCATGTGTAGTAGGAAGCAGAAAGAAAACAGGATTTCATATGCATATATTGAATATTATTCTATGTACCATTTTATCTATCAATCTTGTATTAAAATATTCGAAAAAAGGGAATAATGCTTGGAAGAGGGAAAAGATAAAGGGGTTGAATTTTCATGGAAAATAATGTGTCTAATGAAATCATGCGCTTAGAAACAAACATATCTGATGAAATGTTACCTGAATTATTTTTGACTCAAGTGATAAAGGACTTTAAAAAAAGTAAGATTCTTGAGGCGATTGATCAGTCCTTAAAGAATAAAGATAAAGAAGCTTTTTTACGTTTAACTGAGGAACTTAAATCTATATCATAATAAAACAATATACTATAGAAGAAACTCGTCAAAAAGAAACCTTTGCCCCAACAAGCAAAGGTTTTATACGTACTTAAATGACCTTATTACTTTTATTAAATTAATATAGTACAGAGTCCTTAATCCATTCTAGCGTAAAACGTAATTCGAAAGCCTAAATAAATATGATATAATATCAAAAAAAGGCCTAAATTAAGGGGAAACCTGGTTAAAAACCCTTCGAGAGAGTGGATTAAAATGAAACCAACTATACATGATATTGCAAAAAAAGCAGGAGTATCTGCTACCACCGTTAGTAAAGTAATTAATAATAAAGGTCGTATCAGCGAGAAAACAAGAAGTAAAATCATGCATATCATTAAAGAGTTGCACTATCAGCCTAGTATCTTAGCTTCTGCTATGAAAGGTAAGAATACATTTACCATAGGAATGTTAATCCCTGATATGAATAACCCTGTATACTCAGAATATTTAAAATACATAGAAGCCTATGGGCAGGAACTAGGATTTAACATTGTTATGTGCAGTACTGGAAATAATCCAGAAAAGGAAGCGAAACAAGTAAATTTGTTACGCCAAAGACATGTGGATGGTTTTATTATTGCTTCCAAATTTAAAAACGAAGAAGTTCTTCAAGAACTTATTTTCCATAATGTTCCACTTGTCCTTTTCGCTCATGAACGTCCAGCATATAATGTTGATTGTGTTACTGTTGATGACTATCTTGGTGGTTACAAAGTTACGGAATATTTGCTATCCTTAGGTCATCGACGAATTGGGATTATTATGGAGGATAGCCCAAGTAGTTTAGATCGCCTTAGAGGTTATAAGGAAGCGCTAACAAAAGCAGGAGTGAAGATACAAGAGGATTTAATTTATAAAAGTTCTCCAACAATTGAAGGTGCGGAAGAACAAGCGAAAAAATTACTTTCAAAAAAGGATATTCCTACCGCAGTATTTGGCTGCAACGATGTATTAGCTATTGGAACAATGATGGCCGCAAAAGAATGTGGTGTTAGTATTCCTCATGATTTATCT
>Ga0209147_100614_pt1 | contig 19406 bp, 30 predicted proteins | sample AraplaCol_mLB_r2_FD_184278 | JGI IMG/M metagenome (GOLD analysis project Ga0209147, IMG submission 184278) | Arabidopsis root microbial communities from North Carolina, USA - plate scrape CL_Col_mLB_r2 (SPAdes) (version 2) | ecosystem: Host-associated > Plants > Roots > Endosphere | place: USA... | reverse complement strand
TTTTCGATCATTTTTACGCTTCCTTTTTTGTTTAGTTTGAAGGCTTGTTAACAATTCGCTCGTACATTTCCGGCAGGTGCTTAATTTTATAATCAATCGTCTCAAGCTTGTGATGGATTTCTTCGATCTCTTTTTGTACCGCTTTTTTATGATCCATCAGCATTTGCAGACTTTTATCAAGCACGGCATTTTCAAGCGTACAGTTTTCAATAAGCGTCCGAATGTCCTTGATTTGCATACCTGTGCTTTTTAAACAACAGATTAAATCAATCCATTCAATATCTTGTTCTTTAAAAATACGATTCCCTGACGCTGTACGATCTAAAAATGGAAAAAGCCCTTCTTTATCATAATAGCGAATGGTATAAATTGTCACGTTCAATTTTTTTGCCACTTGTGAAATGGTATACGTCATACTGCTTCCTCCTACACCTTAAACTTTTCAGAAAAACATGATGAGTTTGTCTTGACCTCCAGCTATCTCGAGGATTTATTCTTTTATAGTCTTCTTCATTACGCTCTTTATGCTGCAGGTTTTTTGTACAAGCAGCAACATATATTTAAACCCGAAAGGATGAATACGATGAATACTGCTCACATGATGCTTACCATTGTAATTGGCGGTTTTATTGCTTTTTTAATAGGTCTTGGCGTCACCAAAATAATTGAGCTGCTGCTAAATTATTTTCTAGCTTAACCAGTAGTTACTTATCGTAAAACGCAGGTAACTCCGTTCCATATCCGAACGGAGTTACCTGTTTTATTTTAAGAACTGCAGAGCTTAAGGCACCATGTTACCAGCGGCTTTATAAATATCATACCATTCTTCGCGCGTTAACTTGATTTCTGAACCTTTGCTCGCATCTTTCATACGTTGAATATTTGTCGTACCAAGCACTACTTGGATATTTGCAGGATGAGTTGTAATCCACGCAACGGCAATCGCTGTATTCGTCACGCTATATTTATTTGCGATGCGATCAATCACTTCGTTTAGCTTTCCAAATTTCTCTTTATCGCCGAGGAAAGGTCCTTCAAAAAATCCGTTTTGGAATGGCGACCATGCTTGAAGCGTTATATCATTTAAACGGCAATATTCAAGCACACTGCTGTCGCGGTTCACAGCTTGGTCGATGCCCATATTTAAAGAAATACCAGAGTCTATGATTGGCGTATGTGCGATGCTGAACTGCACTTGGTTTACGACAAGCTTTTGGTTGATGTATTTTTCAAGCAGCTGAATTTGCGCTGGATTGTGGTTCGACACACCAAAGTGACGTACCTTTCCGCTGCTTTGAAGCTCATTAAACGCTTCTGCTACTTCTTCAGGATCCATTAGCGGATCTGGACGATGAAGTAATAAAAGATCTAAGTAATCTGTTTTTAAACGCTCTAAGCTGCCGTTAACAGAGTCTATGATATGCTTCTTTGAAAAGTCATAGTAATTTTCCGCTGAGTTAATGCCGCATTTACTTTGAATCACCATTTTCTCACGAAGACTTGAATTCATTTGTATAGCGTTTGCAAAATACTCTTCGCATTGTCCTACATAATCAGGACCGTAAATATCAGCATGGTCAAAAAAGTTAATTTCTTCTTCCATCGCTGTGCGGATTAGCTTCTCTGCTTCTGGTAAAGAAAGTTCTGTTAAACGCATATTCCCCATAATTAAATTTGATACGTGTAAGTCAGTATTAGCAATTGTATGATACTTCATATAAAGCCCCTCCTTGAAATGATACTACTACAAGATAAACCATAGAGTTAACTCTAGGTCAAGCAGAAAGAATAAAAGATTTTATAAGCAGCGATGGTAAAACACCCTATCTTTTTTGGTAAAAAGATGAAATACTAGGTTGTGGTGTGATAAAAGTCATTGCCGCTCTGCATTTCATTTAGTAGTATATGTTACGTTCTTTTCTTCCTTTTTATCGAAGCTTATTTCATAGCAATATATCAATTTACCAGGCAAAGGAGCTTATCAAACACTATGCAGAAAACGAAAGCAAAACGATTTGAAATACAGTATTCCGTTCTAAAAGATGAAGCCAAAATCAAAGGGACTTTTGTGATAGAATCTGCTAAAAACCGAGATGACGCATCAAGACTTGCTAAATTAAATGTCTCTACAAAAGAAAGAGTGTTTATTCAATATGTAAAGATTTTAAAAGTCAAACGAGTTTCTACAGATTCTGCGGTAAAGTGACATTGGTTTTCTTCTTCTTTTAGCAGCCCCCATTTATGCTGAAAGTGTCGTCTCAGAAGATGCTTGTTTCGTTCGTGTGAGTAATAAAACTAATCCAATAATACAAGCTGTGCCAATCCATTGATAAAAACCAAAAGGCTCTTTCAGCCAAACAACGGTTGTAATAACAGCGGCCAAAGGTTCTAAACTTCCAAGCAAACTCGTTTCTTTAGGTAAAAGACTTTGCAGGCTTTCTACATAAAACCAAAAAGCAAGCATCGTGCCAAAAATAATGACAAATAAAATATATCCCCAGGTTATTGGTGATAAGCTTGACGCTTCCCAAGGAGGATGAATAAAGCTCATTACGCTTCCCCCAATTACCATTGACCAGCCAACGATGACAAGCGAACTGTACTTTTTGATCAGCGGCACCGCATACAGCGTATAAAAAGCAGCCGCTACGCCGGATAACACTCCCCAAATAACGGCAGGTACAGGAACAGACAGCTGAGAAATAGAGCCGTTTGTTAATAAAAAAAAGCAGCCCCCCAGTGCCAGCAGAACAGTGATAACGTCTTGTCGCGTAAATATAGACTGCTTGCGCAAAAGTAAATAAATGATAATCATCACCGGTGATAAATACTGCAGCAGCGTAGCTACTGCTGCATTTCCATGCTTAATAGAAGCCATATACGTATACTGAACGGCGAGCATACCGACTATGGCAAAAACGACGAGCTGAAAAGCTGACTTTCGGTTCTTCCATACTCCAAGTACGTGAGAACGATTATTTTTTATACATGAAATCATTAGCAGCAAAAAACCCGCAATGAGCAGCCGTACTGAAACAAGCCAGTCCACGCTGATTTCAAATTCTTGAAAAAGCTTTTGAGCAACCGTTCCTCCCATCCCCCAACATATAGCTCCAGTTGTTACAAAGAAGAACCCTTTTTTTCTGCTGAGATCGTTCATCTTTTATCCCTCACTTTTATTATAAGAATAGTGTTATAATAAGTGAAAAACGGGGCAGAAAATACGCATATTGCATTAAAAAATATAAATATATTGAGGTGATCATGTATGCCAGCAGCCAATTTTAAAATTGACAAAAACTTAAAAGAGCTAACGAACCATCGCACCGTTGAGCTGCCCGTAGCATGTTATCAAACGACGATTAGTGATCACATAAACGGCTACATCCCTCTTCACTGGCATGATGAGCTTCAATTTGTATTGGTTATAAAAGGTGATGCGTCTTTTCAAATAAACGAAAAAATAGTGACTGTAACACAAGGCTACGGACTGTTTATTAACAGCGGATGTCTTCATATGACTGAAGACATAAACAAATCCGGCTGCGTGTACATTTGTTTAAATATTTCTCCTCATTTTCTTGTGCCGCAAGAACTTTTCACAAATTACGTTTATCCCTACATTCATGCAACGAATCTATCACATTTATTCATCAGTCCAAAGCAACCCTGGGGAAATAACGTGTTAGAGTCTATACATAAGATATACACGTGGATTCATAAGCAGCCGCACCACTATGAAATAGAGATTGCCTCTGAACTCAGCATACTTTGGAAAAATTTAATTCTTAACGGTTTGCAGCTGAAATACAATGAAAAAGAAATGATCAAAAATCAGCGGATGAAGCAAATGCTTAATTGGATTCATTTGCACTTTGCTGAAAAGATTAAGCTCGATGATATTGCCAAAGCTGGACAATTGAGCCGTTCTGAATGCTGTCGATATTTTAAGAAAATGTTAAAAAAATCGCCTTTGACCTATGTATTAAACTATCGAATTCAGCAAAGCTTAGTTATGCTGCAGCAAGCAGAAGCAAATGTGACGGACGTCGCCTATCAAGTAGGATTTAATAGTACAAGCTATTTTATTAATCAGTTTCGAAAAGAAATGAAGATGACTCCGCTCATGTATCGAAAAAAGAAGCTGCACATCTCATCACCTTACTAAAAAACGGCGGGGCAATCACCCCGCCGTTTTTTATGAACTCTTTTTACTCGTTGATTTTGCATCAGAAATCTTTCCTAAGAAAAACCCATCTACTTCTGCTATTTTCCCTCTCCAAAAGATCTTGCCTTTAGAAGGAGTAGATTTACTGTCTCCACAGTAGATCTTTGTATTTTTCAAATGAATAAAATGGGCTTCTGCTTCTCCGTTTGATTCGCTCGCTTCGCTTGCTAAAGAGAATTGTTCGCTTAGCGCCTGAGCCACTTCACTGCCTTCTTCAAACGTTTCGCTTAAGTAATCAAAGTATTCTTTTGCTGAAATCATGGTACCGGAAATCACAGCGCCGTTTACATTTAATGAAATATCAAGTGAAAAGCCGTGTTGATTAGAAGCTTTTACAAAGTATTCAAGCGTATTGTCTTTAGTTGAAAAAGAAGGTCCTGTACTCATGTATTTCTTTCCTCCTTTATACCTTAGGCTGTTGTATCGTCTTCACTAGAAAGAGATGTTGCGTCTTCATCTTCTTCGTCTGTGTTTTTCTTTGCTTTTGTATTTTTTGATTTTTTAGCTGTTGATTTTTTTGGTTTAGTTTCTTTTTTTTCTTCGCTTTCGTCGTCTTCGTCTTCATCTTCTTCTGTTTTTACTTTTTTGTTCTTTTTGCTTGAGCGAGAATCTTCGTTTTCTTCCTCGCTGTCTTCGTCACTTTCTTCTTCTTGCTCATTTTCTTTTTGATTTTTTTTACGAGGCTTAGACGTTTCTTCTTCGTTTTCATCGTCCTGCTCGTTTTCTTCGTTCTCATCGCTCTCTTCTTCGTCGGAATCTGTATCTTCTGTTTCTTCGTCTTGATTTTTATTGAGGCTAAGCTCAACAAGCATGTTCATTTTTTCTTCAAGCTGTGATAAACGATCTTGAAGAGTTTGATTTTCTTCTTTTAACTCGTCGTACTCTTGAACGTTATCGTCTTCTGTTTCGCTGCTAGAAGAATTTACGTTTTCTTCGTCATCTTTTGATTTATCTTTATCTTTATCTTTTTTAAACAAGCTTCCCGCAGATGTTTTCAGGCTGGCCACACTGCTTTTTGATTTTTCTTTTACCTTTGATCCTAAATCGGATGCTTTGCTTTTTAATTCGTCTGTATCAATGCGGTCAAGGAGACTTTTTCGATTTTCAGGAGTCGATACATATCCAACCGTTGCACCGATGATGCCTCCTGCTACCGCTCGTTTGATTGGCCCGCTGCTTGTTGTTTTGCTTGCTTTTGAACCGTTTTTTTCTTTTGAACCGTTTTCCGTATTTTTATTTTCCTTGTTTTCTGCCTGTGTGTTATCTAATTTTGTTTCAGTTGCCATTGTAAATCCCTCCATTTTTTAAGTAGCGTACAGTTTTTACTGTTTCGTTTCTATTTTTTCTTCAAGCGTTTTTAACCGCTCATGCAGCATTTTATTTTCTTCTTCGAGCGCTTTGTTATTGGCTCCTTTTGAACTGAGATAGGGATCATTTTCCCACCAGTCCATGCCAATTTCTTTGGCTTTATCAACCGAAGCCACAATTAAGCGAATCTTTATCGTTAATAGCTCGACATCTGCAATTCCTACGGTGATGTCCCCCGCTATGACGACTCCTTTATCCAAAATCTTTTCGAGCACATCTACAATCGTACTTGACTGCATATTATGTTCGACTGCCATACTGTTCCTCCTACTGACCGCTTAAAGCAGGCTGCCTAGCGGCCCAAGATCAATATTTAAATCTTCTGCATCCAGACCGAACACCTCTTTCAACTCGTCCATTTTTTCTTCTAAGTTCATTAGTGCAATTCCTAAGTTTTCAATTTGTTCGTCCGTCAACGTTCCACCCTCCACCCGCCTCATGGCATGACGTTCAACGATTTGCCTCAATAGCTCAATAACTGTCATCACAAGCTGCGCTAAGCCTTGTTCAGCTTGATCAGGATCCAAGTGGATTCGTCCATTTGCTTGGCTGACCGGTTGCATCCATTAATTCCTCCTTTTGTTTATCAAATTGTTCAGAAGTAATTGGTTTGCGATTTCCTTCTTTTGCTTGCACCAGCGTTTCAACCGAAGAAATAAGCACCCGCAAATCCAAATACACTAAGTCGACGCCGGCTATGGAAATGATTAAGTCTCCTTTAATGGCGACTCCTTTATCTAAAATGACATCTAAAATATCAATAAGAGCAATATCTTTATTCTCCATGGATTGTTTAAGAGACATAATGTTAATTCCTCACTTTACGCAAAGCTCGAGAAATGATAGGGCGGCCATGGTCCCGTTACTTCAAATTTCCAGCCTTTATTTTCAAGCTTTTGCTGAAGCTCTTCTATTTCATTTACAAACTTAGTGATCTGCAGAGACGGGAGAAGAAATACGCTGTTCCACGCCATCTGTTCAGCTGCGCCCGTTACGTCCTTGCTCCAATTCTTTTTAACAGAGTCATAAAGCGACAGTTCTTTGAGCTTGTCATGTATCTCTTCACACACTTTATTTTTGTGAAGCTCTAGTTCTCTTTCAATCAGCTGATCTATTTTTTTCTTTTCAAAAAACTGTCTTCCTGGTGATAATTCACTAATTTCTTGTTTTTTCGATTTTACGCTTTCATTCGTTTCGCTGATTTCTTTTTTAAGCTCTTTATCATCACAGTAAATCTTCACATTCCACTCTTCATTTCCTTGAAGCAGCGTCAGTGAATTCTCTATCTTTTCTTTGTTAATCTCAATAGCTGCCTGCAGACTTTCTTTACTTTTATAAATGGTGCAAAATTTTAATGGAATGATCGTAAATTCTTCGTACAAAGCGGCTACCGTTTCATGATGATGAAATGCTTTTTCCTGCAGCCAGCTCATATCCTGCTCCATTTTTTCTTTAATCACTTCTTCTGAATAGCTGTCAGCATCCAGCTTAGAAACGACAGCCGTCACCTGATCAATCGTTATTGGGTACAGTGAATGTTCTCCGTCAAACCCTTTATAAGATGGAAACGGCTCTATGGCTGCTGCTTCTTTTGTTGGAATTAAACCGTATAAATACAGTAATTCTCCCATCTAGGATTCCTCATTTCTTTTTTGTGTTAGCTCTTCCCATTGTTCAATTTCTCTGCGTTTCGCAATTTCGTACCTTATTAACAATTCATCTTCTTTTTCTTGAAACGCTTCTTCCGGAATTTCACCAAGCTCAAACATCATTTGAAGCTGAATGAGTTTTTGCTGAATCGTCGGAAGGTCATATAGCTGTTTGTCAGCTTCTTCCTGTACTTTTTCGCCGATTTTCACTACAAGATTAATAGGTGCGGTTACTAATTTGTGAAGCACGTTATTTCTCTTCTACTTTTAGGCGAATGTTTACAAAATTATAAGCAGGCCAAGGACCGCTGTAATGAAAATCGGCTTTGTCTTTCCAGTTTTCATGCGCTTCATTCACTTTTTCATCAAACTTCGCTTCATCTTCTCGGTTAATTAAGAAAGACGCGTTTAAAAGCATTGTTTCGCCCGTTGGCTCATTTGCTTTTGCTGCTTCCGCTGCTTCTTCAAGCGGAGAAAATACATCTGTCTTGACTTCTTTTTGCAGGGAAGTAAACATCTTTTGAGCCATTCCCCCAAGCTGAATACGCTCATAATAACCGGCTGCTTCTGATTTTCCTTTTACGGATGCTGATACTTTTTCAAGTTCAGGATTTTCGTTTACTTTTTTCTCAAGCCATTCTTTTTTCCCAATTACTTTTAAACCGACTTCAATTTTTCCTTTGATCGCTGGAAACAGCTTTTCAAACTGCGGATAAAGATTTTCCAAAAGAACTTTTACATCTTCTTTGGATTTAAATACATTCCCAAAGCTGATTGGAATAACCGTATCGTTCTTGTCCATAATTGCTGCTACTGCGTTTTGATGCATTAATAAATTTTGGCGATTAGGATGATAAATTTTCATCGGTACTTCAGCTGCTACCATAGCTGCGTCTTTGTAGCGAATCAAAAATGTTTCAGCTTTTGTTCCTTCTACTTCCACTGAGCCAAATTCTTCGTCTTTATCCGTTTGAATGGCGCTAAAAATATAAATACCTGTTTCGTTTGTTTCACTCATGTTTTCAAGCTCCTTTACTTTTCTTCCGTGTCTATATTCTTACATTCTTCTAAAATGATTTTTTCGGCTTTGCTTTTTGCGTTTTCTTCATCCAAACATTTGGTAAGCGGATGATGCAAAATATCCATACATAACGTTTGAAAATCTTCGTCATTTCCATCGATAGCAATGTCTTGCTGCGTGGCGAGAGTAGCGATCATAAGCGAAGCCCGAAGGCTAAGTCCGCTGCTGTTTTCGTCTCCAGAGCGGTTTCGCACGTTTGCTACGAGCGTTACAATTGTGCGCGCTTCGTCTTCTTCTACGTCCGTTTTCTCTGTTAAAATCGCTGTCTCTCTGTCGATGTCTTTATAGTCAATAAACATGGTAATTAACCTGTCAAGAAGCGCATCTTGCGTATCGTATACGCCGGCATACTCAGCTGGATTGCTTGTGAAGATGACGCGAAAATCGGGATGCACGCGCACAAAAGGATCGGTCATTTTTACTCCATACAGCGGAAGCACGCCTTCTTCTAATATTGATAGAAAGATATTATTCGTTGCAGGCTTAGACCGAGTAAATTCGTCGTAAATCAGCGTATAGCCATTTTTTACAGCTTCAAGCAATCGGCCATCCTGCCAGTTTTCACTCACTTGTTCATCTTTTTTATAGACAGAACGAACATACTGGTCAATTACTTTTTTGCTCGTGTATCCCGTAAAATCGCCAATTAAATCTTTATTGTTGAGCTCGTGATTCCCGTGCATCAGCATCACAGGACGCTTTCTCTTTTTAGCAAGCGCTCGCGCTAAAGAGGTTTTGCCTCCGCCGGCAGGACCTGTAAAATGAATGGAATAGCCGGATTTCAAATAGCTCAGCGCTCTTGAAAGAATCTCTTTTGTCTCGTCATCTTGTATAAAAGCTCCACTGCCTTTTTTCCTTTTGTCTGTTAAGACGGTCATTTTTACGTTCCTCCTGCCATCTTATCGTTTATGCTTCAATGCCAATGGCGCTTCTATATCTGACGTCGAGTCGTTTGAATGAAATGACTTCTTTTTCTTTATTTAAAAAGCACTCGTATGTTCCGAGCATTTCATCTTTTGCGTACTTTTTCATATATTCTCGTTCTTCAATGACTTCAACAATAACTCTCCAGCCTTCATCTTCAGTAGCTTCCACCGAGGTAATTTTATGAGGAGGAGCTACGTTTTCAGCAAAAAAGTCGTTCACGGCTTGCATAATTTTTTTAATTTCCATCTTTAGTAGCCTCCAATAGTTAGATCTAAAAGCTGGAACCACCCTCAAAAAGGAAGGTTCCATACCACTTCATATTAAATGCTAAAACGCGGCTGTCCTTCACTTGAATTTGAACGTTCAGGAAGACCGTTTTCTTCTACGTCGTCACGAAGAAGCCCCACTGCTTCTGCATAGCGTAACCATGTATCAACACTAGCAATAACCACTCGTGCTTCAATTGTTAAAATTTCAATTCCTACAACAGACACTCTTGCAAAAGCATCAATAACAATTCCTTTATCTAAAATACGGTCAATTACTTCTGCTAAACTTGAACTATTAGTACTTTTTTGAATAGACATATCCCATTTCTCCTTTCGCTTATGATCCCATTGTTTTTAAATCTGTAGATGATTTAATATCATTGGAACTTTTAATCTTAGTAGAGCTTTTAATATCGGTTGCTTTTTTAATCTGATTTACGCCTTTTATTTTCCGCTTGTTTTTTGACTTCTCTTTATCGTCTGAAGAAGAAACTTTTTCTTGAAAGTTTTCTCCAGCTTCTTTCACATCGCTAAGCTTATCTTTGACCGATAATAAGACGTCTTGAAGCTTATCTTTTGCTTCTTCCCCTTTGCCGTGTACCTTACTGGCGTTTTTCTCTTTTGTTTTCTGCAGTTTTTCTGACGCTTCATTTGCTTTTTCCTGCAGTTTCCCTTCGGTTTTTTCGACAAACTTTTCTTTTGCTTTTTCTTTAACTTTTTCTTTAACCTTTTCTTCTACTTTTTCCTTAACAGGTTCAGGCGTGTGCTCAACTATTTTTTTTCCCGCTTTTAGTGCTGCTTTCTCCACATCTTTTTTATCCATGAAATTCCCCTTCAGGACGGATATCTTACTTCTTCGCGTCCATGAGTTTGTTTAGCATTTCTTCAATGCGCTGCAGCTGATCATTCATATTTTTATTTTCTTCTTTTAACTCTTCGTACTGTGACGTTTCCATTTCTGCGCTTTCGCTGACTTCTTCCTGCGAATCTCCCTGTTCATTTGATGCATCTTCTTTTTTCTTTTTAGGTGCCAGCAGCTTGCTTAAATTGTCTTTTTCAAGATAGCCTGTAGCCGTCTGTCTTAACGCCCCCATCGCTTGCTGCGTTAAAATATCCTGTGCGTTTCTTCTTAACTCTTGCCCTGTCGCACGTACAATTTCTGATTGTCCTAAGCGGCTGAGTACTTTTTTACTCGTTTGCGGACTTGAAAGAAGTCCAATTCCCGCTCCTACTACGCCTCCTAAAATGGCAAGATTTAAAGAGTTTTGTGTTTTTTCTTCTTGCTGCTGATTTTGTTGTTTTTCATTTTGATCAGTTGTTGTCATATTCCATCCTCTTTTCTCTTATTATTATTTATTTAATGAATCTTCTAATGATTAAAAGACTTAAAAGCTAAGCCCTGCTCCTCGCTCCTCTGTTCGGCCAGGCAGCCCTTCTTCCTCTACTTTGTCGGTTAATAACCCGACGGCTTCTGCGTAGCGAAGCCACGTATCGACACTTGCAATAACCACTCGTGCTTCAATCGTTAAAATTTCAATTCCTACGAGTGATACTCGAGCAAAAGCATCGATGACAATTCCTTTGTCTAGAATTCGATCAATCACTTCTGCTAAACTTGAACTATCTGTACTTTTTTGAATACTCATTTTTAGCAGCTCCTTTCGAAATTTAACTAAATGAATGATGCTACTAAACAACCTGCTTAACTTTTTTAGTAAACATACTTTTGAAATATACTTTTTAACCATCTTTCAAACATGAATAATTTGCTAAAAATTAATTCCTAAAAAATAATTAGAAAATTATTCTACTTCATATAATAGTTTACAGTTAATTTATGGATGTATTTTACACGCAAATCCCGTTGTTAAAGCTTTTACTGAAATTAAAATTCCAAAATAAAACAATAAATACATTATTGTTACAATAATATTACATTATAATTTAAGGCATATTATTTTCAGGGTACCCTGAAAAAAATTGATGTTTTTAACTATTATGGAATATTATTGTGCGTTAAGTTCACTTAAACAAAGCCAGCGCATAAAAAAGCTGTCGCACTGCGACAGCTTTCTCTTACATATCATACGTTCTATAAAATCATTCCTGTTAAAGGCGCTTTTGGGTTTCCATCATGATCTGAATCTTCTTTGTCTACTAAAACAAGCAAGCTGCCTTCTTTGACTGAATCATTATATTGTTCGGCCTGCTGTTTTGGAATTCCCATACCGACTAAAATACCTGACAAACCTCCTACACTCGCACCAGCTGCTGCACCTGTTAATGTAGCTACAATCGGACCAGCCGCTACAATTGGGCCTATTCCCGGGATTGCAAGAGCACCGGCACCTGCTAATATTCCGGTCAAGCTCCCTAGCGTACCTCCAGTAAGCGCTCCGGTTGCTGCCCCTTCTGCTTTTGTATTCGTTTCTTTCTGAACTTTTTTAGTCTTTTTATGTTTACCGATGATAGATATTTCTTCTGATGCGTATCCTTCTTTTTTTAAACTGGCTACAGCATGAATTGCTTCTTGTTCCGTTTCATATACTCCAACAACATTCTTTGCTTTTGCTTCCATACTATCTCCTCCTCATTAATGTTGTGTGTACCCGAGAGTATCGCTTTGAAACGTTTTAGAGAGTAAGAGGTCTTCTCTATTCTTAAATAAATAGCCCTAAATCACTTTTCATTTAGTGACGTTTTTATTTAAAAATGAATGAACTCGCTCTTTATTTAACCATATCCCTCCACAAGCAATGAAGCATGCAACCGTACTGAAAGCCAACGCGTAGCTCCGGAACCAATCCACAAGGAGCCCAAACCAAATCGGTGCGAGCACGATGGCAAATTGATTGAGCGTTAACGCAATGCTTACCGTTAAACCAATAAAACGATCATCGGCTTTTTCTGCTATTAACACGATAAACAAACTAAACCAGCCAATTGCAAAAAAGCCAAGGCTAAAACAAACTGCAGCTAGTAGCCAAAAAGGAAAAGTAAATCCAATATAAGAAATAGCTATGATTAGTCCTACAGTCACCCAAACCGTCGCTTGCAAAGGTGTTCTTCGATTTCCGTTATACACATGATCGCTTACCCAAGCTAAAGCAATTCTCCCAATCATTCCCCCTAACAGCGTGACGCTCAGCAACATGCCCGCTGAAGCAAAATCCACCTTTATGGCTTTCGTTAAATAGCTTATAAAGTGCGCCACAATGATCATTTGAAGGGAAATCATTGAAATACCTACAAAGAATAAGGAATAGAGCGTTTTATCTTGAGAAATACGCATGATTTTTTGACGAAGCGTAAATGTTTCTTTTTTTTCTGGCGATGATGGGTATTCTCGATAGAATATTAAAAAAAGAAGACCCCCTCCAATAGCTGCCGCAGCCTGTACGAGAACAGCCCCATGCCACCCGTATTGATAAAACACCAGCGGTAATGCCGCGGAAGCAACAGCGCCTCCAATGGGAATTCCCGTTTGCCGAACCCCCATGGCAAGGCCTCTATGATGAGAAGGAAACCACTTCACCACGGCTTTGCTTCCTCCTGGCTGTGCTGTTCCATACCACACGCCTGCTGCAAGAAGTACGCCTGTTAGATACAAATAATGATCGGCTCTATAGGCAAAAAGCATGCTTACCCCCAGCAAAATAGATCCTCCTCCTACAAGCCATCTTTCTCCATAGCGATCCATCCAGTTTCCAAAGAACAGCATGGAAAAAATCGGACCAATTTGAACAGCTGATACGAGCAGTCCTGTTTGAAACTGCGATAAATCATATATTCTTTGCCAAAGCGCTGCCAATGGTCCTATCCCATACGTGACAAACGTGGCACACGCCTGAGACAGCGTGGCAATAAATAAAATCATCCACTTATAAGAAGCTTTTTGTCTGCTCATTTTCTCTCCTCCACCTTTACTTTCAGTGTAGAGTAGCGGTGATATCATGTAAAATAAGGAATAAAGATAAAAGTCATCAATAAAAATGATAGCTGAGGAGGAGATTTGATGGATATAAAAGATTTACTTGTTTTTACAACGGTAGTAGAAGAAAAAAATATTTCGAAGGCAGCCAAAAGCTTAAGCTACGTGCAGTCGAATGTGACGATGCGAATTCAGCAATTAGAAGCGGAGCTGGGTACAAAGCTCTTCCAACGAAGCGGTAAAGGGGTAACGTTAACTTCCAGCGGAGAGCTGTTGCATCGTTATGCTGAACAAATTCTTCGTTTAACCAATGAAGCCACGGCAGCTGTGCAAAGCAGCTCGCATACGCCGATAGGACCTTTAAAAATAGGTGCAACTGAATCCACCGCGGCTCTTCGCCTGCCGCCTTTGCTTTCGACTTATTGCACTGCCTATCCTGATGTGGACTTCATTTTAGAAACACATACAACCGATGTTCTTATTCACCTAGTTTTAACCCGAAAACTTGAAGGCGCATTTGTTGCAGGCAGCTGTGACCATCCCGATCTAAACTCTTTATTTACTCAAGATGAAGAGCTTGTACTTGTGAGCCGGCATCCTCTTCCTTCTCTTTACAGCCTAAACGATATGAACCTATTAGCTTTCAGCAGCGAATGCGCATATCGACATAGGTTAGAAATGCTTATGACAAAAGAAGCCGTGTTTCCAAAACGCATATTAGAATTTGGTACCATTGAAGCCATTATTGGGTGTGTAAAAGCAGGTATGGGCGTAGCTGTAATGATGAAATCCATTGTATCTAACTATAATTCATTAACGTTAACTCCGCTGCCGCAGCCATATAGAAAGGTTCCTACTTTTTTTATTACGCGGAAAGATGCCTTTGTATCGGCGGCTTTACGTGAATTTTCTTTTCTTCTGACTGAACAGCTTTGCACAACAAAACCCTAAGAAAATATGCGCTCTTAGGGTTTTGACTTAAGCAGCGGCGGGATTCTTCTTAACAAATTTCATAAATAATCCGCGAACTAAAGGTCCCATAATGAGAAGCTGAAGCGGATAGGCTACGATAAAGTTTTTCATAACGATCAATGCATAGCTTGAAAGAATCGGCTCTCCGTCTAAACCTTTTGTAAGTGACATCGTAATTAATCCGTATATAGACATAGAAAGCACCATTCCGATCACCATACATGATGATAAAATCAACACGACTTTTAACTGTTTAGACTTATCAAACGGCAGTGAAAATGCTACTTTTTTTGCTACAGGACCGACTACGAAAGTTTCGACAGCCATGGCAACTACAAATGTGATAACCAAGTTCAAAATACCTTCTGCGAGTGTGATATGCCCGATGACATCATTCATTAACATGTTATACATCGTCATCACAAGCACCATCCCTCCGCACATCATCATTCCAAAATACATACTTTCTTTTTTAGTTGTTGGCACATTCCTCATCCTTTTCATGTTTTTTACTTGGCTTAGTATAGCTTTTTATCTTCCTTCTTCGTAAGTGAACATTTTATGAACATTCATCTAAAAAAATGCCCTGTGACCACAAAACAGTCACAGAGCATTTTTTTAGACTTAAGCGGCGCGTGCTCTTTTTTAGTAGGGCTGAGTATGGCAAATTACTCTAGTCTACATCGTTAATAAGTGTTTAGAGATTTAACAAAAAACCCCCGCTTTAGGAGCTAAAGCGGGGGGTGGTTTTATAGAGATTCCGTGTGAGATGCAGGCGGAATTGGTGTTTGGGTTCGAAATACTTTTTCCCATTTCGAGACGACGATACAGGCAATGGCGTGGCCTGGAACGTTAACTCCTGTTCTGGCCATATCCATGATGCGGTCCACTCCTGCAATGATTGCGACTCCTTCAGCCGGCAGACCTACTGCGTTGGCTGTTGCTAAAAGAACAACAAGTGAACCTGACGGAACAGCCGCGATTCCTTTACTTGTCATCACGAGTATAAGCATCATAAATAATTGCTGAGTTAATGGCATATCGATGTTAAAAGCCTGTGCTAAAAAGACGCATGAAACGGATAAATACAGCGTGGAGCCATCACAGTTTAACGACAGGCCCGACGGAATAACGAACGAAACCACTCGTTTAGGACATCCGTACTTTTCCATCCGTTCCATCAGCTGTGGCAGCACCGTTTCCGTACTTGTTGTTGAAAACGCAATAAGAAACAAATCCCAAATCATTTTGAATACTTCAAAGTAGTTGAATTTGAACAAAAACCCAACAAGCGGAAATAAAACAAATAAAATAATAAAAAGGCCTAAAAAGACGGTTCCAATTAGCTTCAGCATTGGAAGCAGAAGTACAATGCCGTATTGCCCCACAGATGCGGCCATCAGCGCTAATACACCAAGAGGCGCTGTAACCATAACAATTTGCGTTAATTTAAACATAATTTTAGCGGTGGATTCAAAAAATTTCATTGCAGGTTCGGATGCTTTACCAACTCCTGAAGCGGCAACACCGAATAAAATAGCAAAGAAAATCACGGCCAGCAAATCATTTTTTGCCATCACATCGACGATATTCGTTGGAATGATGTTTAAAATCATTTGTTTAAAGTCCACGACTTTGTCGGTGTACTGAGACAATTCACCGATATCTTTTTTAACAAGATGAGAAAGATCGAGGCCTACTCCAGGCTTTAGCAAATTCACTAACAGCAGACCGATTCCTAATACAATGGTAGTAATGATTTCAAACCAAATAATCGTCTTTAACCCTAAACTCCCCATTTGTTTCATACTGCCGCTTCCCGCAGCACCTATGACGATGGTTGAAAAGACAATCGGCACCACAATCATTTTAATGAGGCGGATAAACCCGTCTCCTACCGGTCTTAAAGCCATCCCGAAGTCTGGAAAAAAGTGCCCGATAACAGCTCCAATTACTAATGCAATTAAAATTTGAAACGCTAAAAATTTTTTCACATTTCTCCCTCCCTTTTGTCTTCATGAAACGGACATCTATTCCATTAATATCCAATCCCTCAGACACTTTAAGTAAGTTCGGGACATTTAGCTAGATTCCTTCTAAAATAGACAAATTGGTCTATATATTTTACCTTGCCAGTTAAAATACATAGAAAAAAGTCAGGATGAAAGTCTTCTTCATCCTGACTTTTTTATCGTTATGCTTTTTTCACAAACTGAGATTTTAAGCTCATCGCTCCAAATCCATCAATTTTGCAGTCGATGTTATGATCGCCTTCTACTAAACGAATGCTTTTTACTTTCGTTCCGATTTTTACAACCGATGAGCTTCCTTTTACTTTTAAGTCTTTAATGACAGTAACTGAATCTCCGTCTTTTAAAGCATTACCGTTTGCATCTTTTACAGTAAGCTGTTCCTCCGTGCTTTCTGCTTTTTCATCTTGCCCCCATTCATGCGCACACTCCGGGCAGATGAACAGGTTTCCATCTTCATATGTATACTGTGATTGACAGCTTGGACAATTAGGTACATTCATTTTCTTTTCCTCCAGCAGCTCGTAAACGTTAGCAAGGTCACGAGATTACGTTTTTTATCTGTTTTATACTGTCACATTTTTATAAGTTTAACAAGCTTCTTTATTTCCTTGCTGCTGATGTTTTCTTTTCCAAATAAGTGAGCCGATAAACAGAACAAAACCCGCTCCAAAGACAAGAAGCTGATCTAAATAAAAGTCACCTGTTTTTACATACCGTATAATAAATAATCCCCCAAACATGAGCATCAGCGTACATGAAAACCGAATGAGGTATGAATTGATCTCCATTTTGCATTCCTCCTTTTTGTAAGAATTTCTTTGTTACGAAAAAAACGCGTACCATATGCCGAATGTAACGCCGTATAAAGGTAAAATAACGGCCAGCTTTTGCTTCCACCCTTTAAAAAAGGAAGAATTACGAGGTGCAAACCAAAGCTCTAACGTACCGTATAACAGCAGTGCTCCCGCTGCCAGTATGGCAATCACTGTCTCTCCTAAGTCCATACATGTTCCTCACTTTCATTCTACGTACTTGAAGCTAAACGCAGCTCATCATTATAAAAGAGCTTATAATCGTGATGCATACGGATTTTGAACACTTCCTAATAATACATTTATTACCATTATATCATAATAAAAGCATTTTTGAGACTTTTTATACATGTGAATTATTGTATAATAAAAAGTAGACACAGAGAAAAAAGGGGAGGATTCTTTGAAGAGAACTCAACTTATTTTTGTTATTACCCTGCTTGTTGAAGCTGGATTAACCTATGCGTGCTCATCATTTTTGTCTATTCTCTTTATTGAGCTTATGTTTTTTAGCGGACTTTTGTTTTCAGTTTTGACTTTTTGGTTTTCAAGCAGCGGAAGCAACGGCGCTCATTCTCACTATAAAACTCATTCCATGAGGTTAATGTCTGGAGCTAATATTGAACATAATCCGTTTCGTTTGCGCTGGACGGCTTATTTGCTTGCTTCTTTAAGCTTTACGGGAGTGGGCCTGATGTTTTTCATTCTGCTGCTGACGGACGTTATTCCTCCCGTAAGCTAAAAAACCTGCTCTTTACAGAGAGCAGGCACTTACGAAAACAGCTTTAGAAGCAGGCATTTTCTCTTTATTTTGTTAGCAACAGCTTGAGTCACATGATCTTTTAAAGGCCGAGTTAATATTCGTTTCAGCGGATGTTTTAGCATTCGTTTGCTAATGGGAACTTTAAAAATAATGCTGAGAACTACTGTTGCAAAAACCGATAGCAGTAAGACCGCAAAGGGCTTTTTTTGAAACCATCTCGAGAAGATAAGCATCATTACATAAATAAGTGCTGACCACCCCAAATGCCAGCCGTGCCTAAATGTAATCCCCTTACACCTGAGCCCAATCCATTCTACAAACGAAGCTGTACATACCCATTTTGTAATATATTTCACCTGCTTAGCGAGTGTAGACGGATAGGTAGCTAAGAACGACAAAATCATGAGAGGTGTAATAAATATAAGGTGTAAAATACGCAGTCCTTTTAATGAAAGATGAGAAGATTTAAAATCCCAAAGCAACTTATCGTTACACAAAAAGTAATAAAGAATATTAAAAAAGCTCACGTATAAAACCCCGGCATACAGCTCGCGTATTTTGTTCCAGGTTTTTTTATGGATATTTTGAAAAATCAGCCATAGAAGGACAGAAATATGCACCTTTGTTCACCTCTCTAACGTCGTTTTTAGAACTAATGTTATTTTATTTTCGTTTCGTCCTGCTTCTTTTCAATTTTCCGAATCCATCCAATCAGCAGCCGGTTAAGATAGGATTTTAACGTTACGCTAATAAAGGTGTGGTACCACATCCAGCCTGTTTTCCATTCGATAAGCTTCGTTCGTTTTTCAGCCCATAATTCAATAAAAAACATGGGAATCGTAAAAAGTACAATTTTATATAAAATTTTTAACCCTTTATCGTGATACGTAGCCTGATTAATCATAACGGATATGCTAGGATACAGTAAAAAGTCGAACAATACATTAATTCTAAACTGTTTTTTCAGTAAGCGAGTTGGATATCGAAGAAGGCCGTGAGAGACAATAAATTTATCAATAATACCATTTGTTAATGCATTAAATGCATAAGCCAGCAGCCAGTCTTTGATCGGTGGTTTTCTAAATAAAAAAGGGAGCATTCCCAGGGCGATAAGTAGCATTATACGTGAAAATTTCACTTCAAACTTTTTATTTCTCATCACCTTTTCGCTCCTTTCACCAAGTGTTGTTAGCCTACCTTCTTGTCAATTGGCAGCTTGAGACGGCTGTTCTCACCACGCTCAATTATTGCTTATGTTAATTTATAAAGATACGCAGCAGCGTCTAATGTAAATTCCCCGTACATAAACCCTAAGTTCACGCTATTCATACATACGTAAATGTTTGTTTTAGTTTTAAGTTCTTTGAAGAGAT
>Ga0209147_100610_pt1 | contig 19537 bp, 16 predicted proteins | sample AraplaCol_mLB_r2_FD_184278 | JGI IMG/M metagenome (GOLD analysis project Ga0209147, IMG submission 184278) | Arabidopsis root microbial communities from North Carolina, USA - plate scrape CL_Col_mLB_r2 (SPAdes) (version 2) | ecosystem: Host-associated > Plants > Roots > Endosphere | place: USA... | reverse complement strand
CTTGCCCGGCGCGTGACCGGCCGAGACGGCATGGCTTTCGCCACCACCGCCGCCGCCATGTCCGCCGCCTTCACCACCGCCGCCGCCGCCCTCGCCCGCCCAGCCATGGGCGGTCGCGATCGCCTGCGCATCTTCACCGGCCAGCACCAGCACGGGTTTGTTGGGATCTTCCTTCGGCCCTTCGGCCTTGGGGCTGAAGAAGCCGGCGGCATAGAGGCCGCCCGCCGCGCCTGCCCCACCCACGACGACGCCCACGACCAGCAGCAGGATCATTTTCATGCTCCCGCCTTTTTTCTTCTTGGCCTTTGGCTCGTCGCTCATCTGTCTCGTCCCCTGGGATTAAAGCTGGTCACGCGTAACGCGCGCGCACGGCTCCGCCTGCGGTATCGCCGGCGTCCATATGGTTAAGAACGGCTCCGTCATTCCCTGCTTTATGCCCGAAGGCGATATTTTCTCGCTGTTGCCCGCGGCCCTGCATGTGCGACTGGGTGGAGGACTGGCCCATATTCTGGCCGGCCGCCTGACCCTGATTCTGGTGGCTGCCGCTGGACTGTTGTTGCGCTGTATTCTGGTTGGTCGCGCTATCGGCGCGGGTGGTTTCCGCGACATGGGGCGCCCGTTCGATCTTCACCTCGCTGATGCGCACGGCCGACAGGCTGGCATCCAGTTTCAGCCGGTCGCCATCCTGCCGCAACGCCTGCTCGGCCGCCTCGGTCGCGACGGTCAGGCTGATGGCGGCGCCATCGTCGCCCTGGCGAATATTGACCTCGACCGGGCCTAATTCCGTCGCGTTGATCTGGAAGCGGCCCTGCGCGCCGTTGGCCGAGAGAGCGGCGATGTCGCGGGCCAGCCCGTCGATCCACTGGCCCGACACGCCCATGTCGACGACTTGCGCGCCAAGGCTGGCGGAGAGATCGACGGTCGGGATGGCAGGCGCGATGGTGGTGACGGTTTGCGCGGTCGGCTGGGCGAGCGCGGCTGGTGGTGGGGCGCTATCGTTCAATGCCGCCGGCACGATCGGCAGCGCAGCGTCGGGGGACGCGTCGCGGGCGGGCGCGATGGTTTCAGTCCGACGTGGCGCGTGCAGGGTCATATGATCGCGGACCAGCTGGAGCAGGGACACGGCTTCTGCGCGCGGCTTTGCGGCTGCGATGTGGGCGCTTGACTGAGCAAGGTCGGAGGGTTGCTCAAAGACTTCGGCAGCGTCCGGTTCGGCGGGCAGCGCCTGCGCGGTCGGGATGCTTTGGGCGATTGGGACTACAACGGCCGGTGCCGAGGCCGCATCCGGGGTCGGTGCCGGGCTGGGGGCCGGATTGGCAAGCTGTATGGGCATTGCCGGCGCGGGCTGGTCGGCAGAGCGCGTGGCGTCCGGAACAATCGTGACGACTGGTAGATCAGCCGGGGCCGGGGCCGTAGCCTTGCCCGACGGCAGGGGCGACGTGTCATTCGATACGATCGCGGCGGCTGGTGGCGTCGCAGCTTCCCGAACGTTCACGGTCGGAACGCCGGCGCCATCGACGGGCGGCGGGGGCGCAGCGACATGCGGTGCTCGAGCGTCCACTGTCGGCACACCGGCGCTATCGACCGGGACGGGCGCGGCCGGTCGCATCGTCGATGCGGCAACAGCGGCAGGGCGGACGCCAACAGCTTCTAGCGGAGCCTGTTCGACCTTAACCTGTTCGGCTTGAGTAACGATGGGCGGGGTCTGCTGCGCAGGTGGTGCCATGATCGTGATGGTCGGCTCTGCCGAGCGTTGACCATCATCCTGTGCGACGGAGGTCGCATCGTCGCTGGACGGTTCCTCGATTGCCGCTGGTGTATCCGAAGATTCAGCCGGCCGCTGCGGGGCGACCATGTTCGCCGACACAGCATCATGCCAATGGGCAGGATGGGCCTTGACCGACACGGGCTTGGATTCCTGCTCGACAGCGGCAGGAGCGTTCGGCGGCGTGACGATGACCGGAGGGGCCGCCGGCGCCAGCACCGCAGGCTTCACGTCCGCCTGCTCGGGCAGACGTACGGCGGTCGCCGTTTCGGCAGCAGGGGGCGTTTCGGGATCGGTGACGGGTATGATGGCGGCCGGCGCTTCGGCTTCAGTCGCCGGGACACGGTCAGCAGATGCCTCGATATCGCGGGCGGGTGGGCTGTCGGCCGGTATGTTTACCACTGCAATCGGCGCTGAGCCGGGCATTTCAGCGGCGGCGATTGCCGCTTCAGGCTCGGGAGACGATACAGCGAGTTGGACAGGTGAATGCGGTTGTTCAGCCTGCGCCGCCGGGACTACAGGGATCGAAGCGGGAGCCGCATTGGCAAGGGCCGGATGCCACGCACCTTCATCAACATGTTCGACATCGATATCTGGAATTTCGACATCGCTTGCGACGGCATGTTCCGGCACGATCGGCTGTAGCGCGGTGGCCGGTGCCGTCCCGACGCTGCCGAGCAGTTGCGCGAAGTCTGCACCGCCCTCGGCCGACACCGCCGCTCCCTTTACGCCCGTTTGCGCGGGCGTCGGAAACAACATGGCCTTGAGACTGGTCAGCATCGTCATCGTCAAACGTCCCCCGTCCGCTGCATGCGGCGATAGCGCGGCAAGGCCGCGAGCTTATTCTCTCGCCACTCCTCCAGGTTCGCGCGAGCGCGGTCCTTGAGGCGGGTGGCGATTTCCTTCTCGCGGTTCGCTGCAAGAGTCATGCCTTCTTTCGCCTCGACATTGCGCTTGGCATCATAAAGTGCGCCATCGAGCTGACGACCGGCCTGTTCGAGGCGGGTGGCGAGTTCCTGCATCGCAGCGAAGGAGGCGCCGCTGGCCATGCCTTCCGTCTCGAACAATTCGCTGCGGACCTTGTTCAGGCGATCGATATTATTGGCCAGAGCACTGGCTTCATCGCGGGCGCGGGCGGTTTCGGCCACGGCCATGGCATGTTGGACATGGCGCACCCGCAGCACCCGTTGGCGGCGGCCGACCAGCCCCTTCACGCGCCGAACCCGGCGATCAACGCGTTGGTGCTGGTGTCGAGGTCGATGCGGCTTTTCTGGTCCTGACGGATGAAGTCGAGGATTTCCTGCCGGCGGCGGACGGCTTCGTCGATGACGGGGTCGTTGCCGGGGCGATAGGCGCCCATCAGGATGAGGTCGCGATTTTCCTCATAGGCGGCCCAGAGGCGGCGATAGACGGCAGCCGCCATGCGATGCTCGTCCGGCACGACGTCCGCCATGACGCGGGACAGCGATTTGCCGATGTCGATGGCGGGGAAGATCGCCTGTTCCGACAATTGGCGCGACAGGACGAAATGTCCGTCGACGATAGCACGAGCGGCGTCGACGATCGGATCGTCGGTATCGTCGCCATCGGCCAGCACGGTGTAGAGCGCGGTGATCGAGCCGCCGGTGCGGGCGTCCACACCGGCGCGCTCCACCAGACGGGGGATGAGGGCGAGGGCCGAGGGCGGATAGCCCTTCATCGCGGGCGGTTCGCCCAGTGCCAGGCCGATTTCACGCTGGGCATGGGCGCAGCGCGTGAGGCTGTCGATCAGCAGCAGCACCTTCTTGCCGCGGGCGCGGAAATATTCGGCGATGGCGGTGGCGCGCGCGGCGGCGCGCAGGCGCAGCACCGGGGGATGGTCGGCGGGCACGGCGACGACGACGCTCTTGCCCATCGTGTGCTTGAGCTTGGTTTCGAGGAAATCGCTGACTTCGCGACCGCGCTCGCCGATCAGGCCGACGACGACGACATCGGCTTCGGCGCCGGCGATCATCTGGCCCATCAGGACGGATTTACCGACGCCCGAGCCGGCGATGATGGCGATACGCTGGCCGCGCCCGGCGGTGAGCAGCGCGTTGACGGCGCGCACGCCAAGGTCGAAGGCTTCGGTGACGCGACCACGATCGAGGACATTGCCCTTCACGCCGTTCAATGGCCATGTGCCGCCCGCGATGATCGGCCCCTTGCGGTCGAGCGGCTGGCCCATGGCGTCGATGACGCGACCGATCAGACCATCACCCACCTGCACCATATTCGCCTGGCTGTCCGGTTCGACGCGGATGCCGTTTTCCAGCGGCGCGTCGGCATCGAGCGGCACCAGCAGTGCGCGGTCGCCGCGAAAGCCGACGACTTCGGCGCGACAGACCGAACCGTCGCTGGCCAGCACGCGCGCGCCCGAACCGATCGGACGGCGGAAACCGGTGACTTCCAGCATGCCCGCATCATGGCTGACCAGACGGCCGACATGACGGGGCGCACGGTTCTGGACCTGCAAATGGTCGAACAGGGTTTCGGCCTGGGCGATCTGGGCACGGATCACGCCTTGCCCTCCATATCGTCCATCAGCGCGCGCAGGCGCGACAGGCGGACGTCCGGGCCATCCTCGACCCAGCCTTCGCTGGTTTCGAGGCGTACGCATCCACGGTGCATGCCCTTGTCGCCCACCAGCTTGACGCCGATCGCTTCGCCTTCCAGCAGGTTGATGTCTTCGGGATGAAGGTGAAGCGCGTTCTTGCCTTCATTATCCTCGATAAAGGCGGCGACTGTGTCGCAGCGCTGGACGAGGCGTTCGATGTCGATCTCCACCTCTCCCACAATCTGTTCGACCAGACGGACGACGGTAGCGGATAGCATGGTGGAGAGCATGCCGCTGGGCGCAGGGGCGAGCATCTCCAGCGCTTCGGTCAGGCGGGCGCGGGCATCCGCTTCCTCGCCATGGGCTTCGGCCGTGACGCGGCAGCCTTCATCGAAGCCCTGGGTAAAGGCCTCCATCCGGGCTTCTTCCAGCAGGTCGATTTCCGGTTCGGGTTCGAACACGCCGTTGCGCATCGTCGCGGCAATCGGGGTTTCGGGCGAGGCATAGAGCGTGCGGAAGCCGCCGCCTGCGGGACGGAAGCCCGCGACCGCGACGGGCGCAGCGTCCTGAACGGCCTGTGCCCCCCAAATCTTAGACAAAATCGTTGCCCTTCCCGCCGAGCATGATGGTGCCGGCGTCGGCCATGCGGCGCGCGGTGGCGATGATGAGTTTCTGCGCGTCGATCACTTCGGCGAGGCGGATCGGACCGCGTTCCTCGATCTCGTCGGCGATCGCCTGCGCCGCGCGGGCGGACATGCAGCTGAAGATCTTGGCCTTGAGCATATCGTTCGCGCCCTTGAGCGCCACGACCAGCACCTGGCTGTCGACGGTGCGCATCAGCGTGCCCAGATTCTTGTCGTCCATGTCGATGAGGTTGTCGAAGACGAACATCTCCTCCTCGATCGTCTGAGCGATCATCTTGTCGCGCTTGGCGACGGCCTTCATGATCCGCTGTTCATTGTCCTTGCGGACATTGTTCATGATCGCGGCCGCTTCGACCGTGCCGCCGCGCTGCGACGCCGCGCCCTGCTTGTTGACCGGACCACGCAGCAGCAACTGCTCCAGATCCTCCAGCGCCTCGTTCGACACCGGGCCGAGCGTGGCGATGCGATAGACGATCTCTTCCTGATATTCGACCGGCAGCAATTGCAGCACGTCGGCGGCGACGGGCGCCTCCAGATGGGCGAGCACGATCGCCATGATCTGCGGATGTTCCGCTTCGATCAGGGTGCCGATTTCCTTGGCGTCCATCCACTTCAGCATTTCCAGCTGGGTGGAGCGGGTCGGCGGGGTGATGCGGGCCAGGATGGTTTCCGCACGTTCCTCGCCCAGAGCCTTGGTCATCGCGCCACGGATATGGCGGGTGGCGCCATAGCCGATGGTGGTGCGCTTCTTGGCCTTGGTGACGAAATGGTCGAGCGCTTCGTTCACTTCCTCCGGATCGACATCCTGCACGTCATACATGGCATAGCCAAGCTGACGCACTTCTTCGGGTTCCAGGCGGGACAGGATCTGGGCAGCTTCATCCTCGTCGAACAGCATCAGGAGGACGGCGGCGGCGGCGCTGCCTTTCAGCGCCTCGGGGCGACCGGGGACGATCTCAGGCATTTTCCTTCTTAGCCTCCTTCAGCAGGTCGCGGACGACCAGGGCGGCACGATCGGGATCCTGCTTCACGAAGTTGCGGATCAGGTCGGCGCGCTGGGCATAGTCATAGGTGGAGGAAATCATGTCGAGCGTGACCTTGGGCTCCCCGCCTTCCGGCGTGATGACGGCAGCCTGCTTGGTGATTTCGGTCGAAATCTCGCGGCCGATGCGCTGACCTTCCTCGGGAGCCGGCGCGGCCAGAGCGTCCTGCGGCGCGGCACGGCGCTTGAGCAGCGGGCGGCCGATGCCGAAGATGACCAGCAGCGCGACCAGCAGCGCCGACACGTTGCGCACCAGCGGCGACACCCAATCGGCTTCATACCAGGGGGCGACCGCGTCTTGCGTCTTGAGGAAGCTGCGCGAAGACAAGGCCACCACGTCGCCACGGGTCTGGTCGAAGCCGACCGCGCCCTTCACCAATGCTTCCAGCGCGGCGATTTCCTGCGGCGTGCGCGCCTTGCCATCGGGCGCGGTGTCGAGCGCGACGGCGACCGACAGGCGCTTGACGGTGCCGATGGCATCGCGGGTAACGGACACTTCACGGCCCAGCTCGAAGCTGCGGTTGAAGGTTTCCTCGGTCTTCATCAGCGGGTTGGGCGGCGTGCCGGGCTGGCCAGCCTGTGCGCCCTGCGCCGTCTGACCCTGCGACACGGCCTGACCATTGGGATTGGTCTGGGTGACGGTGGGGTTGACGGGCGCCTGGTTGCTGAGCGCGCCGGGAATGCCCGAAGCTTCACCCGTACCCTGACCGCGCGGGTCGGAAGCCCAGGTGCCGGTTTCGTTGCGCAGGCGCGCTTCGTCCTGCGGATAGGTTTCGCGGGTGGCCTGACGCTCCGCGAAGTTCAGTTCGGCATGCACTTCGGTCGAGAAATTGCCCTGACCCAGGATCGGGGTCAGCAGCGCGATCACCGACTGGCGATAGCGATCCTCGATCTTGCCCTGCACCGCCAGCTGGCGATCGTCGCCGGCGTTGCTGTCATTGTCGCTCAAGAGCCGGCCATTCTGGTCGACCACCGAGATATCGTCCGGATTGAGTTCCGGGATCGACGAAGCGACGAGATGGACGATCGCGCTGACCTGCTGGTCGGTGAGCGTACGGCCGTTGGCGAGACGCAGCATGACCGATGCCGAGGGCTTGGACCGTTCGCGCAGGAAGACGCTGGGCGGTTCGACGGCCAGATGCACCTTGGCGGTTTCGACGCTGTCGATCGCCTCGATCGTGCGGGCCAGGTCCATTTCACGGGCCGAGCGCAGCTTTTCGCCTTCCACGGCGCGCGAAGCGCCCATCGGCAGGCTGTCGATCATGCTGTTGCCGTCGGGCGCGCTCTTGGGCAGGCCCTGGGCGGCGAGCATCATCTTCGCCTTGAAATAGTCGCCTTCGCCCACGGTCATGCCGCCGCTATTGTCGAAGTCATACTTGATGCCATTCTGGTCCAGCACCTGCGCGACGGCCGACTTGTCGGTATCGGGCAGGGCGCGGAACAGATCGCGCTGCGGCGGTTCGCGCAGCGCGAGCCAGGCCGCACCGGCCACCGCGACGGTGCCGATCAGGCCGAGCAGCGGCAGGCTCTTTGCCACGGCGGGTTGCTTGATGAAGCCGGTGAAGCGCGCCTTGAGCGCGTCCATGCCCTTGGCTCCGTTCCCGAAGGCGGCGCTGGAGGGGAGAGCAGGCGCGGATGCGCCGACATTGGTGCTGAGTGCGTTCTCGCTCATGGTTTAAACCGGCATGCTCATAATGTCCTTATAGGCGGACAGGAGTTTGTTGCGGACCTGAAGGGTCGCTTCGAAGCTGACCGACGCCTGCTGTTTGGCCAGCATGACGGCGGCGATGTCGGTGGTTTCGCCACGCTCGAACGAGGCCGCTGCCTCACCCGCCTGATTTTGCAGGCCGTTGACCTGTTGCAGCGCGCTGTTGAGGGCATCGGTAAAGCCGCCGGGCGCAGTGCCCTGCGGTCCGCCGACGCCGGGCGCGCCGACCGTGCCGGTCGATGCGACATCGCGCAGGGCCGCATTTTTCTGCAGGATGGCGTTGCGGATCGCCATCACGCTGTCGGTCGGGGAAACGCCGTTGATAGCCATGGTTCAACCCTCCCTTTATGCTGCGGCCAGCTCACGCATTTCGGCGAGCCGATAGCGAAGCGTGCGTTCGGAAATGCCCAACTTGCGGGCGGCGGCGGCGCGATGACCATCGGTTTCGCGCAGGGCGATCCGGATGGCTTCGAGTTTGCTGTGATGGGCGACGTCGCGCAGGCGGACCGGCTCGACCGGGATGGACGCCGGCGCGATGATCGGCGCGACGACGCGCAGCGGCTGGGGCGCGCCGGTCAGATGCAGGTCGTCCGCCTCGATCATCATGCCGTCGCGCAGCACCAGCGCGCGCTGAAGCACATTGCCCAGTTCGCGGGCGTTGCCGCGCCAGTTGTGGGCGCTGAGCTTGTCCATGGCGGCGGCGGTCGGCCATACGAACGGCGCCTTGCCCATATCCTGATGACGCAGCAGCATGGCGGCGGCGATCGCGGCGACGTCGCCGGGACGTTCGGCCAGCGGGCGCAGTTCCAGCGGCATGACGTTGAGACGCCAGTAGAGGTCTTCGCGGAAGCGGCCGGCAGCGACTTCCCCTGCCAGATCGCGGTTGCAGGCCGCGATGATGCGGACGTTGACCGGAACCGGATGGGTCGCGCCGACGGGAAGGACTTCGCCTTCCTGCAGGGCGCGCAGCAGCTTGGACTGGAGCGAGAGCGGCAGTTCGGCGATTTCGTCGAGGAAGAGCGTACCGCCGTCGGCGGCCAGGAACAGGCCTTCCGAGGCATTGGACGCACCGGTGAAGCTGCCCTTCTTATGGCCGAACAGCATCGCTTCCATCATGGTTTCTGGCAGCGCGGCGCAGTTGACGGCGATGAAGTCGTGAGCGGTGCGACCCGATTGGGCGTGGAGGAAGCGCGCCATGCCTTCCTTGCCGGTGCCGGTGTCGCCCTGAATGAGGACGGTCGCATCGCTGCGGGCGACGCGGCCGGCCAGCGTCATCAGGCGCGCGCTGCCGCTGTCGCCGACCGCGGGAACCGATGCCGGGCGAACGAGTTCAGCGATCAGGGCAAAGGCAAAACCCATGTCCGCGATGCCGAATGCGACCCGGGCCGGCAGGCCGTTGGCGGCAGCGATCAGCGACGGCGCGCCGTCGATGACATTGATGAGTATGTCGCGATGCGTGGCATGACCGATTTCGGTGGCCAGCAATATGCGCCGGTCGTCCCGTTCACGGGGGCTGGCGGCGTCGACGATACGAACGGTGTAGTAGGCATTCTCAAGCCAGTGCTGCAAGCCCGGAAGAAGCGCGCAGACCCCACGGCTCACGTCAAGCATAGACATGAACAGACCCCATGTTTTGGGCGGTTTGTGCCCCCGCACGCCCCAACCCCCTTCGATGGTTAATAAATACCCGTTCTGTGGTTATCAGATAGTTAACGCGACACGGCAGCTTGCCGCAGTGCGGCAGGTTTTTTCCGGCAAAAGCGGCAATTTTTTCCACCTTAGTCTAAGGGTTGTGGGGATTTAGGATTCCCATTTATCTGGATATGTGATTCATGCTGCGGATGGATCGCTTTGTATTGACCGACGCCCAATGGGCGAAGATGGAGCCACATTGTCTGGGGAAGGTTAGCGATCCCGGACGCAGCGGCAAGAACAATCGGCTATTCATGGAAGCGGTGTTGTGGATTGTCCGAACGGGCAGTCCATGGCGCGACCTGCCAGCACAGTTCGGCAATTGGAGTACGGCGTTTCGGCGGTTTCGCGATTGGCGCGAAGCGGATGTTTTCAAGCGGATTTTCGATGCTTTGTCGGATCAGCCTGACATGGAATACGCTATGATCGATGCCACCATCGTCAAAGTTCATCGTCATGGACAAGGCGCAAAAGGGGGACTTCGAGCCAGGCCATCGGCCGCTCCAAAGGCGGCATGACGACCAAGATATTGGCGCTCACCGACGCCTTGGGCAACCTGGTGCGCTTCCGTCTGATGCCGGGCAATCGCTTCGATAGCGTTGGTGTTGCACCGCTGATCGAAGGCGTCGAGTTCGGAGCGTTGCTCGCCGACAAGGCTTTCGACAGCAACGACATCATTGCCGATCTCAACCAACGCGGCGCCAAGATCGTTATCTCTCAGCACCCTCGCCGCGCCATACCCATCCCACTCGACGCCGAAATGTACAAATGGCGACACCTGATCGAAAACTTCTTCTGTAAACTCAAAGAGTTCAAGCGCATCGCCATGCGCGCATGCAAAACTGATCGCAGCTTCGAAGCCATCATCTACCTCGCTGCTGCCGTCATCAACTCACGATGAATCCCCACAACCCTTAATCCGCGCGCGTCGCACGCACGGTGCGCCCGCGTAAGGGCCTTTGCGAACCCCATGATTCGCACCTGTTTCGAAAAAAATCGACGTCGCGACTAAAAGCTTCCCGCACCCCGCCGTTATCCCCTTTCGAGGCCGCAAGCGCTCTGACTGATGGCAGCGACCTGATATTGAATTGGAAAGGGAACACCATGACTGTTATCGCAACCAACACCGCAGCGCTGCGCTCCGCCAACGCTTCGACCGCCGCCACCAAGGCTCTGGGCACTGCAATGGAACGCCTGTCGACCGGCAAGCGCATCAACAGCGCCAAGGACGACGCCGCTGGCCTGGCCATCGCATCCAGCATGACCGCCCAGATCCGCGGCATGACCCAGGGCGTCCGCAACGCCAACGACGGCATCAGCCTCGCCCAGACGGCGGAAGGCGCGCTCGGCGAAGTCGCCAACATGGTTCAGCGTATGCGTGAACTGACCGTCCAGGCGATCAACGGCACCAACGACACCGACGCCAAGACCAACATCAAGGCGGAAATGGATCAGCTGTCCACGCAGATCACCGACACGCTGGCCAACACCGAGTTCAACGGCCAGAAGCTGTTCGTCGGCACCACCGACATCAAGATCCAGGCCGGCGCCAATGCAGGCGACTCGGTGACGATCAAGGCGAACGGTCTATCGACCGATGCCGCGATCACGGCCGTTGCCGGCGCCACCGCAGCCGCCGTCAACGTGACGACCGCCACCGACGCCGACCTGACCAAGTTCGACACGGCGCTGGAAAAGATCTCGGCGACCCGCGCCGACCTGGGTGCCGTCCAGAACCGCCTGGAATCGGCGGTCAGCAACCTGACGAACAACATCACCAACCTGACGGACGCCCGCAGCCGCATCGAAGACGCCGACTTCTCGGCCGAAACGACCGCGCTCGCCAAGCAGCAGATCCTGAGCCAGGCCTCCACCGCGATGCTGGCCCAGGCCAACCAGAGCCAGCAGGGCGTGCTCAAGCTGATCGGCTAAACCCGACACAGAATTGGTCGGCTGAGGTATTGGTCACCGCCAGCCGACCATGGTGCCCCCGGCACATCAACAGTCCCCACCGTGCCGGGGTCACACCTTCGATCGAACGACCAGCTATTAGAAGCCTCCGTCCCCCCGGGCGGAGGCTTCTTCATTATAGCACCTGTCGGCGCAGAACCGCACCGGCCCTCTCCCCCACCCGGCCACCCATATGATACTGCCGTTGGGTGGCCGGGTGGGGGAGAGGGCCGGTGCCGCCTTCGAAAGGCGCGGTCACGCGCATTTCCAGACGAACCCTGGATACAAGTCTTGGCTCGGTCGTTTCCCGGGTCCATGATGAACGCCATGACACAGATCGATCGGCGCGCGATGATCGCCGCCTCCGCCGCCGCCGCCGCCCTGCTTTTGCCCGACACGCTATTGGCGCAAACAAAAGGTGCCGCTTTCTCCTGGGACAAGCTGATCGCGTCGGCGCAGCGCCTGTCGCGCACGCCCTATAAAGAAGTGCCGCGTCATCCCGGTGCGGCGAAGGTCGATTATATAGCGCAGCATGAAGCGCGGTTCCGCGACGAGCGCACCTTATGGAACGACCTGCCGGGCGATACCGGCATACGCTTCTTTCCCCTGTCGCAATATTCGACCCAGCCGGTGCAGATCTCGACCGTCGAGAACGGGCGCGCTACGCCCCTTCGTTACGATCCGACGGTTTTCGACATGCCAGCCGACAATGCCGTCGCCAAGCTGGGGCCGGATGCGGGCTTTGCCGGTTTCCGCATCATGAATGCCAAGCGCGATGGCGACTGGCTCTCATTTTTGGGCGCCAGCTATTTCCGCGCGCCCAGCCCGCAAAAGCAGTTCGGCATGTCCGCGCGCGGCATCGCGATCAACACCAGCCTGCCGGGCAAGGAGGAATTTCCCGCCTTCACCCATTTCTGGCTGGAGCGCACCGGCAATAGCAGCGTCACCATCTATGCGCTGCTGGACGGCGCATCGATCACCGGCGCCTATCGTTTCGTCAGCAGCCTGGGTCCGGACGGGGTGAAGCAGGATATCACCGCCGCGCTCTTCCCCCGTCGCCCGATCCAGGAATTGGGGCTGATGCCGATGACCAGCATGTTCTGGTATAATCAGGCGAACCGGACGCAGGGCACCGATTGGCGCCCGGCCGTGCATGACAATGACATGCTGTCGATCGCCGGTGCCGACGGGACGGCGCATGTCCGCCCGATCGTGAACCCGTCCGCCCCGCATTTCAGCGCCTTTACCGAAGTCAGCCCCAAGGGGTTCGGCCTGTTGCAGCGCGATCGCGATTTCAGCCATTATCAGGATGACGGCGTCTTCTACGATCGTCGCCCTTCGCTCTGGGCCACGCCGAATACGCCATGGGGCAAGGGGCAGGTGCGGCTCTACGCTTTCCCCACCGACAGCGAATATACCGACAATGTCTGCGCCTATTGGACGCCGGACGTGGCGGCGCGGCCGGGCAGCCGGATAGACGCCAGCTATCATCTCGACTGGTCGGCCGCTCGCGCGCCGGCATCGGCGGGCCTGGCCATCGTCCAGAATGTGTGGCGCGGCCATAGCGAGCAGAAGGGCGCGGAAAAGCTGGTTATCGACTTTGCCGGCGTGGCTGCCGATCCCAAGCCCGACATCTGGGTCGATGTGAGCGGCGGCACGATCGCCAAGCAGGCGGGCTATCCGGTGCTGGGGCAGGATCGGCTGTTCCGCACGGTGCTTGATGTCGTGCGTCCACAGGGTAAAGCGGTTGATGTCCGGCTGCAATTGCGGTCGGGCGATCGCGCGCTCAGCGAATATGTCCATTATCCGATGGGTGCGTAGAGGGAACCGTCGGCCTGCCCAGCGGTTCCATCACCTTGGGTCAAACGGGACGGGTCTTTTGAATGACGGGGAACGGAGGCGTTCAAGCGCCGCACGGCGATGCGGAAGGCGAGCCGTTGGCGCGCGCCTTTGAACATGTGCCGGCGGAAACCCCGCTGGCGATGCCCGAGCAGGATTTCGGCACGAAGCCGGCGCTGACCATGCGCCGGCCGCTCAATATCGACATCTGGGCACGGCGATTGCTGGTCGTACTACTGGCATTGCTCCCCGCCGCGATGGCCGGACATGAGATGCGCCAGTCGATCGGCCTGGACGGCATCGATTGGATGGAGGGCCTCTATCTTGCCCTGTTCATCCCCCTCTTCGCCTGGATCGCCTTCGGCTTTGCGACGGCGATGATCGGCTTCCTGTTGCTGACCGTGGGCAAGGGGCGCAGCGTCACCCCGCGCCCGCTCAATCCCGCAACCCCGCTCAAGGGCAAGACCGCCATCCTGCTGCCGGTGTGCAACGAGGATTTTCTGGGCGTGCTGGGCCGGCTGTCGATCATGGAACGGTCCTTGGCGCAGGTGATGGGCGGCGAACGGTTCGAATTTTTCATCCTGTCCGATTCCAACGTGGAAAGCGGTGAAGTGGAACGGCGCGCCTATCAGGAAATGCGCGACTCCTTCTCCCGACCGGTTCATTATCGTCGCCGGGCGCTCAATATCGGCCGCAAGCCCGGCAATATCGCCGAGTGGGTGCAACGCTTCGGCGGTGGCTATGATTATATGGTCGTGCTGGACGCGGACAGCGTGGTCAGCGGCCAGACCATGGCCCGCCTGGCCGCCGACATGGAGCGGCATCCGCATGTCGGCCTGATCCAGACAGTTCCTACGGTGATGGGCGCGGCCACTTTGTTCGCGCGCTGGCAGCAATTTGCCAGCCGGCTGTTCGGCCCTACATCGGCCGCCGGCATGATCTGGTGGGCCGGGTCCGAAGGCATGTTCTGGGGCCATAATGCCATCGTGCGCGTGAGCGCCTTTGCCGAGAGTTGCGGCTTGCCCGAACTGCCGGGCCGCGCGCCGTTTGGCGGGCATATTTTGAGCCACGATATGCTGGAGGCCGCACTGCTGCGTCGGCGCGGCTGGGACGTGCATATGGTCACGGCCGACGACAGTTTCGAAGAATTCCCGCCGTCCATGCCCGACCTGTTCACCCGCGACCGCCGCTGGTGCCAGGGCAATATCCAGCATGTGCCGTTGCTGGTGAAGATCAAGGGGTTGCACCCGGTCAGCCGGTTCCAATTGCTGGTCGGCGCATCGGCCTATTGCACGTCGCCATTGTGGCTGTTGCTGATGCTGGTCGTGCTGGGTGGCGCGATCAGCGGGCTGTGGCCGCCGACGGCCGTGCTGCCTTCGGGCGGGTTGCTGGCACTGACCGTGGTGCTGCTGTTCGGACCAAAGATATTGGCGATATTGTGGGCCATGGCCGACCCGGCCCGGCGCATCGGCTTTGGCGGCGCGGCGCGGATGACGCGCGGCGTGATCGTCGACATCATCCTGTCGATCCTGATGGCGCCGGTGGCGATGCTGACCCAGACGATCAACCTGTTCGGCATATTGATGGGTAAGAAGGCGAGCTGGAACGGGCAGACCCGCGACCGCGACGGCATGGCCATCACCAGCGCGATCTGGCTGTTCAAATGGCATTTGTTGCTGGGTGCGGTACTGACCGCGATGGCGGTGAAGGCCGGCAGCCTGGGCTGGATGTCGCCGGTGGTCGCCGGCCTGTTCGCCGCGCCGGTGCTGGCGGCGGTGACGGCGCGCAAGGATCTGGGCCGACGGGCGGAAGAAAGCGGCCTGTTCGAAGTCGCCGATCCATGGTGGCGGACGCAAAGCTATCGCCCGCTCCGCTTTCGCTGGCCGACCACCGATGGCCGGCCGGTCGGGCCGCTGCCGGCGAACGACGAATAAAATCGCGTTTCGTGGCGTAGGACGGTTCGGTCGATAGGGTTGGACTGGCCCCCGGCCTTCGCCGGGGAACAGAAAGATGTTGGATCAGTCGTCCCAGTCGCGCAGTTTCTCACGCAGCTTGTCGAGCGCGGCCTTCTTGATCTGGCAGACGCGCGCGGCGCCGATGTCCAGCGTATGACCGATTTCCTCCAGGTTCATTTCCTCGACGAAATAGAGTTGCAGGACCATCGCCTCACGCTGGGGCAATTCGCCGATGCAGCCGGCCAACGCCTTTTTGAGCGACTCTCGCTCCATGATGTCGTCGGCACGGTCCTCCACATCGGCGAACCACATGGACTGGTCCGAATAGACTTCGTCCATGCTGGTGTGCTGGACCATCTCGACGCTGTCGGCGATCTCGCGATAGGCGGCCGGTTCCAGCCCCATGTCGCTGGACATTTCCGCTTCGGTCGGTAGGCGGCCGAGCTTCTGCTCCAGCCGGTTGCGTACCTTGGCAAGTTCTTTCCGCTTGGCCATTGCCGACCGGCAAATTGTTGCCTGCCGCCGCAAATGGTCGATCATCGCGCCGCGTACGCGCAACTGGGCATAGGCGGCAAAGCCAAGGCCGCGATCCTCGAAACTGTTGGCCGCCTCCACCAGCGCGACCATGCCGATCTGAAGCAGATCCTCCACCTCGATCGCGGTCGAGACGCGGCCATGGACATGCCAGGCGATCTTGCGCACCAGCGGCATATATTGGCGGGCGAGCCGCTCCGGGCTGTTTTCACCGGGCTTGGCATATGTATGAGCGCCAGCCGAAATCTTGTTCATATACATGGCTCAACCCTCCTTTCAGGCGACCCGTTCACGCTGAGGCGCGGGGTCGTGGCGGGGCGTGGGACGCGGTTCGTTGCCGACGACGGCGACCACCTCGACACCCTTGCCGTCGGGAATTTCGAGGAAGGACAGCACCGGCGTTTCGGGCAGATGCGGCTTGAACAGGCGGGCGAGCGCGCGGCGCGCCACCGGCGATGTGACGATGGCGAAGGCGCGCGCCTGACCCATCAGCGGACGGGCGGCATGTATCACCGCTTCGACGATGCGGTTGGCCAGCGCGGGTTCGATCGGATGTTTGGCATCGCCCGCGACGCGCATGGCCTGGGCCAGCAGCCCTTCCAGATCGCCGTCCAGCGTGATGACCGGCAGCGGCATCTTCACCGGGACCAGACCCTGGATGATGAGGGCGCCGATGCGCTGGCGCACCGCTTCGACCAGCTGTTCGTGGTTCATGTCGGGGCGGGCGGCGTCGACCATGGCTTCGCAGATGCGGCGGAAATCCTTGAGCGCGATGCCTTCGGAAAGGAGCGCGCGGCACAGCGCGCTGATCTGCGTCAGGGTGAGCGTGCCAGGCGTCAGGCCATCGACCAGCTGCGGCGCGGCGTCCTTCAGATTGTCGAGCAGCTTGCGCGCTTCGTCCAAGCCGAACATTTCGGCGGCATTCATCGCGATCAGCTGATTGAGGTGGGTGGCGACGACCGTCGGCGGATCGACCACGGTATAGCCCGCGACCACGGCTTCGCTGCGCTTGCCCTGCGGAATCCACACGGCGTCGAGGCCGAAGGTCGGATCTTTCGCCGCGCGACCGGCCACCGTGCCCTCCAGTGCGCCGCTGTCGAGCGCCAGCAGGTCATCGGGCCAGATTTCATCCTCACCCACGACGACGCCGGCGATGGTGATGCGATATTGGTTCGGCTCCAGCGCCAGATTATCCTTCACGCGGACCATCGGCACGACGAAGCCCAGTTCCTTCGACAGCTGGCGACGGATGCCGGTGATGCGGGCCATGAGCGGCGCGCCCTTGCGTTCGTCGACCAGGCCGATGAGGCCATAACCGATTTCTAGGCCGAGGATCGCGCCGTCCGACACATCGTCCCATTCGATGACGGCCGGGTTGGGCGCGGGTGGTGTCGGCGCAGGTTCGGCCGCCTTCTTCTGGCTCGCTTTGCGCAGCTGCCAGGCGATACCGCCGGCGATCGCCGCAGCGGTCAAGATGATGATGTGCGGCATGCCGGGCAGGATGCCGAGGAAACCCAGGATCGCGGCGACCGGCACCCAGGACTTGCCCGAACCGAACTGGCCGGCGACCTGGCTGCCCAGATCCTGCTCGCTCTTCACGCGGGTCACGATGGAGGCGGCGGCGATCGAGAGCAGCAGCGCGGGGATCTGTGCGACCAGCGCGTCGCCGATGGCCAGGATGATATAGGTTTGCGCGGCTTCGCCGATCGCCAGCTTATGGCTGACGACGCCCAGGATGATGCCGCCGACGATGTTGATGACCAGGATCAGGATGCCCGCAACCGCGTCACCCTTCACGAACTTGCTGGCACCGTCCATCGAACCGTAGAAGTCGGCCTCTGTCGCGACTTCGGCGCGGCGGATCTTGGCTTCTTCGGGCGTCATCAGGCCGGCGTTCAAATCGGCGTCGATCGCCATCTGCTTGCCCGGCAAGGCGTCCAGGGTGAAGCGGGCCGACACTTCGGACACGCGGCCCGCACCCTTGGTGATGACGACCAGGTTGATGATCATCAGGATGGCGAAGACGAAGATGCCCACGACATAGTCGCCGCCGATCAGGAAGTGGCCGAAAGCCTCGATCACCTGACCCGCCGCGTCCGATCCTTCATGGCCCGACACCAGCACGACGCGGGTGGAAGCGACGTTGAGCGCGAGGCGCAGCAGGGTCGCGAACAGCAGCACCGTCGGGAAGCTGGAGAAATCGAGCGGCTTGGCCGCATTCAGCGCCACCATCAGCACGGCAAGGCTGATCATGATGTTGGTGATGAAGCCGATGTCGAGCATGACGGCCGGAACCGGCACCATCATGAACAATACGACCATCAACGTCGCGAACGGCAGCACGGCGCCCTTGGCGGCGCTCATCCAGATCTTCGCTTTGACTTGAGCAGGAGACATTGCGGCCGATTACCTTCCGAGGGTGGCGAGCATGAGATAGGCGAGGCGCGCCGTCTGCGGTTGCGGCTTGACCATGATGTCAGGCTGCTCGCTCAGGCGCTGGGTTTCGATCCGCACATAATCGGCGGGCTGCACCGTCTTCGCGCCGGTGGGCAGCGCGGCGGAGGCATATTGGATGTCGCCGCCCAGGCTATCGACGCCCTTTTGCAGCTTGGACGCGAAGCGATCCCGGATTTCGGCGAAACTGCGGGCATTGCCCTGCTTGTCGTAGAAGATCGAGTGGTTCGCGCGCGCAGCCGACGGGAAGAGCGACGCGGCGCTCGCATCGGGCGCGCGATCGTGAACCGACAGGAATTTGGAGGCGCCGCCGACGCCCAGGAAATGGGCGAGGTAGAGATCGACCGGCTCGGCTTCGCGGCCCAGCTTCGATTCCAGAAAGGCCTTGTTGTCGGCGGCATGTTCCGCCGCCATGACCGAAGCGGTTTCGGGATGCTTGCGCAGGTCGAGGATCTGCTGGCGCAGTTGGGGGTCCGCCACATAATAGCGGCCGCCGCTCTGCTGGATCGCGTTCGAGGCCCAACCCAGCCCATATTCGCTGCCATGCTTGTCGATGACGGCGAGCCAGCTCTGGTCGATGAATTGATAGAGGCCGGTGGCGGACGATGTCGCCGCGCGGGCCGTGGGGTTCAGGCTCGATTCGATCTTGGCCTGACCCAGCAGGTAGGAGAAGTCGACACCAGTACGGCGGCTCGCCATGGCAATCGCGTTGGTCACGCGATTACCCGTCGAACTTCCGGTTGCTGATATGTCTGCGAAAGCGGACACGACTAAAATCCTCACTAGCTAGCGAGGACATTAGAGCAATGTTTGTGCCAAGATTTGGTTAACGCGGGTAAGGATTTCGCGCCCCACAACGAAAAACGGCGCCCGAAGGCGCCGCTTTAGCCGAAAGTCGAAATATTTTTTACGAAGGCTTTCAGCGGCCGTAGGTCAGCGGGGCCGTCTGCGCGCCATGGGCCGCAAGAATGGCAAGACGCTGTTGCGCGTGATCGGCGAGCAGCTTCACCCGGATCCGGGCGCTGTCGAGCAGCGGCATCATGATGCTCAGCCGTTCCACTACCGCGGGGTCGGATCTCCAGGCGCCGATCGCGCGGACGGACGAGGCCGCGCGGCTGACACGATTGCTGGCGAGTTCGATCGCGGCGGCATCATTGCCGTCGAGCACAGCACGAAGATCCTCGAACGCGTCGAACAGATCATCCAGCGCGGCAAGACCCAGCGGCATGACGTCAATCCTCTATCAGGCGGCCGACAGGTCGAGCGCGATCATGCGTTCGGCAATGGCGGACGGGTTCACCGGGTAATTGCCCGATGCGATGGCCGATTTGATGGCGGCGATCCGGTCCATGTCGACCGGCGCACCTTCGGCGGCCATG
>Ga0209147_100608_pt1 | contig 19577 bp, 22 predicted proteins | sample AraplaCol_mLB_r2_FD_184278 | JGI IMG/M metagenome (GOLD analysis project Ga0209147, IMG submission 184278) | Arabidopsis root microbial communities from North Carolina, USA - plate scrape CL_Col_mLB_r2 (SPAdes) (version 2) | ecosystem: Host-associated > Plants > Roots > Endosphere | place: USA... | reverse complement strand
TCGGCCATTGTCGCGCTGAAAGGCCGCCTCAGAAAATGAGGCAATAAGCTGTACATGCCCGTTGAGAACATGTTTGTGCACAGGGGCTTCAGCAAATCCTGCTTTCTGTGATCCACGCACCTGTGCGGCATCTAGTACCTCGTCACAGAGATTATGATGTTCGACCAATCGCAAGAATCGGGTGTTGCGAGCTCCCGCAACCACTCTCCTCAGCACTCCAAACCTGCGCTCCTGCACGAGATGTGATGGTCGAGGGCGTGCAGCCGCTAAGACAGCGTCCAGATCCTGCGGCTGGTCGAGCAGGCCGGCGATGAGGCGCGCGGGGCGCGCGGCGTGCCGGCCGGCACGATCCGGATCTCCTGCACGGCACATCAGCCGGCTGATCTTCGCCTTTCAGGGCCGCTACCCCAACATCGGAGGCGACCTCAGCCTGACCGACGAGCGCGTCGACCTGGCCCGAGAGGGCGTCGACATCGCGCACCACCGATCTCTTTCAGGGATGCGCATGAGAATCTAGGCGGCCATAACCAAAGCCGAACTTAGGGACTCAGATTTTGCCGAATGAGAAGGTGGTGCGGGTGGCCGGGGTCGAACCGGCACTCCTCTCGGAACTGGATTTTAAAGGGAGTCGTGTCTTCCCCTTCGCCCGCATCTGCCCGCAGTGACCTCGAAAAATCGCCTCATTCACCGACGTGGCAACACCTATGCCGCGCCTGACCTCTGCTGTGGTCACTTGGCAAAGAGCGCAACCCCGCCGATGTGGCGTCGCCTGTATCCATTTTCCCGACACTCACCTGAAAGCGCTTTTGCGGAGGAAAATTGCGCAGCATTGATGTCAGTGCAGAAGCGTGAGCGCCCGGGCCTGGGTGATGAAAGTGGTGATCCGAAGGGACGCTCTTCGGACACATCGCCTACACGCGATCGTCAACCTAGAATCGGCGACACGACCCTAGTCGTTGCGGCGGATGGAGGCAGAAATGGCAGAAAGCAAATTCCTTACTCCAGAAGAGGTGGCTGAGCGCTACCGCGGTGGCATTTCCGTTGGGACCCTCCGAAATTGGCGCGCCATGCGTCTTGGTCCGTCGTTCGTCAAAGTTGGTAAGGCGGTGCTCTATCCCATCGACGAGCTTGATGAATGGGACGATAAGAATAAAGTGCAGTGCCGTGCTTCCAAACGACTCGCCGAACACTCCGGTGATCAGGCGTGATTATCATGATCGGGCACGAACAACCGATCCCAATGCGCGGCACCATCATTTCCCAACTTCCAGAATAATGGCACAAAATCAGCAACTTGGAAAGCCCGCTGGCGTGGTCCACAACCACCCGTCGGGCGATCCATCGCCCAGCCGGCAGGATATCGACATTACGCGCCAGATCGTGGAGGCCGGCAAGCGGCTGGGCATCGCCGTGCATGACCATATCATCATGGCGGCAAGCGGGCATACCAGCCTGCGGGCGCAGGGGTTGCTTTAAACGAACCCCATCATCCCAGCGCACGCCAAGATGAGACTTTACTCTTTCCGTTTAGCAGGAGCGTCATGCCGGCTTTAGCCGGCATGACGCAATTTTGCTTCAGCCGTTGAAGCCGAAGTTCAAAAATTCCGGCATCGGGCCGTTCCAGCCATCGTCCGGACCATCATCGACAGGATCGTGGCGACGGCGCGGCGGCGGCGCGGATGCGCTGCGGTCGGGACGCGAATCGCGCGGCTGCGTGTCGCGGGGGCGATCGTCTCGCGCGCGGTTGTCGCGGGGACGTTCTTCACGGGGACGTTCTTCACGGGGACGTTCCTCACGCGGCCGTTCTTCCCGTGCGCGCTCTTCGCGCGGACGTTCCTCGCGCGGACGCTCTTCACGGGCGCGCTCTTCCTTGGCCCTGGCTTCGCGCGGCTTGCGCTCCGGACGCGCAGCCCTGCCCTCTTCGCGCTTTTCTTCACGCGCCGGTTCGGCACGCTCTTCGCGCGCGGGCGCGCTGATATATTCGATCTTCGTGCCGATCAGCTTCTGGATATTGTCGATCGCCTCGGCATCTTCGGCCGTCACGAACGTGTAGGCGGTGCCGGTCGCGCCCGCACGACCGGTGCGGCCGATGCGGTGGACATAATCGTCCGGATGCCAGGGCGCGTCGAAGTTGAAGACGTGGGAAACGCCCTTGATATCCAGCCCGCGGGCCGCGACGTCCGACGCGACGAGGATGTTCACCTTGCCCTCACGGAAACGCTCCAGCTCGGCGATGCGCGAGGACTGGTCGATATCGCCATGGATTTCGCCCGACTTGAAGCCGTGGCGTTGCAGGCTCTTGTTGAGATCCCGCACCGTGGTCTTGCGGTTGCAGAAGATCACTGCGCTGGTGACGTTTTCCGCCTCCAGCATGTCGCGCAGCGCATCGCGCTTCTTGCGCGAATCGACCTTCACCAGTCGTTGGGTGATGTTGGTGGAGGCCGTCGCCGGACGCGCCACTTCGATCGACTTGGGGTTGGACAGGAATTTGTCCGCCAGTTTCTTGATGACCGGCGGCATGGTCGCGGAGAAGAGCAGGGTCTGCCGCTGCGTGGGCAGCTTGGTGCAGATTTCCTCGATATCCGGGATGAAGCCCATGTCGAGCATGCGGTCGGCTTCGTCGATGACCAGCATCGAACAGCCATTGAGCAAAATCTTGCCGCGACCGAACAGGTCCATCAGGCGGCCCGGCGTCGCGATCAACACGTCGACGCCCTTTTCCAGCGCCTTGAGCTGATCGCCCATCTGCACGCCGCCGATCAGCAGCGCCATGTTGAGCTTATGATATTTGCCGTATTTTTCGAAATTTTCGGCCACCTGCGCCGCCAGTTCGCGGGTCGGCTCCAGGATCAGCGAGCGCGGCATCAGCGCGCGGGCGCGGCCATGGGCGAGAATGTCGATCATCGGCAGCACGAAGCTGGCCGTCTTGCCCGTGCCCGTCTGGGCGATGCCGATAATGTCCCGCATCATGAGGACGGACGGAATTGCCTGCGCCTGGATCGGCGTCGGTGTGTCGTAACCGGATTCGGTTACGGCCTTGAGCAATTCGTCGGAAAGGCCGAGATCGGCAAAAGTCATTCAATAGTCCGGGACAGGAGGCTTATCCGTCCTGCGCGGATGCGAGACGGAAATCCGCCGCGCATTGCGAAAATATTGGCCACTTGTCAAGAAAATCGCGCAAATGAAAGGCTATGGCGCACGATCAGTCATCTTCATCGACCGGGATGAGGCGACGGAAACTGTCGATCGCGCAGCTGAGGCCGCTGCGCGCCTGCAATTCGTCCCTGCCCGAACAGAGCGAGCCGTCAGCGTCCGGCTCCACATAGAAGCCCGAATAGAAGCCGGTCGAGTCGCAGCCCCGTTCGAGCCGGGCCCGATAGCGATGATCATCGGCCAGTATGAGGTCCACGCCATTGTCCACGACGATGCTGGCGCCACGGATCGAGCGCAACGCGACGCAGCGCGGCCCCTTCTTTTCTTCCCAGCCATTGCGCGCATCGGGCGCGATTCGCGCGGGCGCGCGCCCTTTCTTCACCATCGGCACGCGGATGATCACGCGCTGCTGGATGGACAATTGCGCCCATTGGACCGGGTCGCCGGTCGATGCGGAAATCAGCAGCAATATGGAATGAACCAAGACGGACCCCTTTATGGGACGAATACGCTATTGGCCGATGGTTGAACCGTCGATGAATTCCGAGGCATAAGCCCGTCCCATGATAGGACAAGACATGATCGACCGCTTCGTCGCCCTGCTCGGCCCCAAGGGGGTCGTGACCGACCCCGACGATATCGCCCCCTGGGTCAGCGACTGGCGCGGCCGATATCATGGCGCGGCCGTCGCCATAGTGGCGCCGGCCTCTACGCAGGAAGTCGCTGCTGCCGTCGCACTCGCGGCGGAACTGGGCGTCCCGCTGGTGCCGCAGGGCGGCAATACGTCGATGGTGGGTGGAGCAACTCCTCCAGTCGACGGATCGGCGCTGATCCTGTCGCTGCGGCGGATGAACCGGATTCGCAGCCTGTCGCCGGATGACAATCTGGCCGTGTGCGAGGCCGGGGTGATATTGAGCGTGCTGCATGACGCGGCGGAAGAGGCCGGACGGCGATTCCCGCTCAGCCTGGGCGCGAAAGGCTCCGCCACGATCGGCGGGCTGGTGTCCACCAATGCCGGCGGGACGCAGGTGTTGCGCCACGGCACGATGCGGGCGCTGGTCGAGGGGATCGAGGCGGTGCTGCCCGATGGCAGCATCTTCGATGGGCTGGACGCGCTGAAGAAAGATAATCGCGGTTACGACATCAAACAGCTGTTGATCGGCGCGGAAGGGACGCTGGGCGTCGTCACCGCCGCATCGCTGCGGCTGGCGCCCGCCATCGCCGCGCGCGCCGTGGGATGGGTGGGTGTGCAGACGCCGGCCGACGCGCTGGCGCTGCTGCGGATTGCCGAAACCATGCTGGGCGACAGTGTCGAGGGGTTCGAGGTGATTGCGAACGAGACGCTGGGCTTCGTGCTGGGCCACATCCCCGGCACGCGATCCCCGATCGAGACGCGTACGCCCTGGCATGTGCTGATCGAGGTGGATCATGCCGACCTGTCCGAACCGGGGCCTTCCGATCGGCTGGAGGCGGCGCTGGCGGATGCGTTCGAGCGTGGCATTGCGATCGACGCCGCCATCGCGGCCAATGAAGCCCAGGCCGACGCCTTTTGGCGCATCCGCGAATCCTTGTCGGAATCGGAAAAGGCGCAGGGGCCGGCGCTGCAATATGATATCAGCGTGCCGGTGGCGAAGATGCCCGCCTTCATGATCGACGCGGCGCACGCGGCCGAGCAGGCGTTTCCCGGTACCACCGCGTCTTCCTTCGGCCATCTGGGCGATGGCAATGTTCATTTCCATGTACGCGCGCCCAAGGGGACCAGCGACGGGCCAGCCTGGATCGCGGCGCAGGGGCAGGCGATCAACGCCTTCGTCCATGATGCGGTGGTCGCGGCGGGCGGCTCCATCTCCGCCGAACATGGCATCGGCCAGATGAAGCGCGCGGAGCTGGGCCGCCTTTCAACCCCGGCGCGGATCGGCGCGCTGCGCGCGATCAAGGCGGCGTTCGATCCCAAGGGCCTGTTCAATCCGGGCAAGCTGATCCCGCTGCCCGAAGAAGGCTGAGAGTCCGTTTTGAAAAATGCGCGAAAGAGCGCATTTTCGATGCGGTACCGGCCCGCTCCCCCGCCCGGCCGCCCAGACATGGTACCCTGATGGGCGGTCGGGCGGGGGAGCGGGCCGGTGCGGATGCGCCAAGGGCGCATTTCCGAACAGCCTCTGAGCGCGGGTCGCCTACAAACAGATTGCCTCCATCGGGCAAGGCCATTATCGCCCTGCCCCAATATCAAGCCCGCGGCCCGCATGAGAAAAGCGGTCCGCACGTAACAGGATGACCCGAAATGGCCAGCGCGCCCGCGAATAACCTGCCGATCTTCTACAATGACCTTCAGCCGCTCAGCAGCGTGGACCATGTCGACTATCGCACCAAGCCGGTCGATTCGGCGCCGTTCCTGACGACGCAGCATGCCATTCCGCTGACCGTGGACGAATTCGTCCCGGCCCAGCGTTTCGCCCCGATCATCTTTTCGGCAGGCGACGACAGCGTACCGCTGCTGCTGATGGGCCTTAACGAAGGCGTCAACGTCTTCGTCGATGACGAAGGAAAGCTGCGTGGCCCCGCTTATGTCCCGGCCTATGTTCGCCGCTATCCCTGGATGCTGGCCAAGCTGCGCCCCGACAGCGACGACCTGTCGCTCTGCTTCGATCCCACCACGCCCACCATCGGTGCGTTCGAGGACGGCCAGCCGCTGTTCGAAGATGGCAAGCCCAGCGAGCTGACCCAGGGCGTGATGAAATTCTGCGAGGATTTCGAGCAGGCTGCCGCCCGCACCGGCCAATTCGTTCGCGATCTTCAGGACATGGACCTGCTGATGGACGGCGAAGTTGCCATCCAGACGCCGGTCGCCGAACAGCCCTTCGTCTATCGTGGCTTCCGCATGATCAACGAGGAAAAGCTGCGCGACCTGCGCGGTGATCAGCTGCGCAAGATCAACCAGAACGGCATGTTGCCGCTGATCCATGCCCATCTCTTCTCGCTGCAACTGATGCGCGAAGTGTTCGAAGCACAGGTGTCGCAGGGCAAGGGGCCGATCGAGGCCCCCGCCGTCGAAGCCGCGCCGGAAGCGGCCAACGCCTGAATGAGAAATTAACCCGAAAGGGTTTGAAAAATTGATAGAAAAGGCGTCGCATCGCCCCTTGAAAGGCGATGCGTCCTGCCCTATCTATAAGACATGCGATGCACCTGCCCCCCTTTCGGGTGTGTCGTATGGGCGTCTCCCCCTTTGGAGGCGTCTCCTCCCTGAACCTTGGCCACCCCATGCTTGCATGGGGTGGTTTTTTATGAGCTGCCCCGGATGGGCGTGGGTTTCGCTTGACGGGGCCAGCCCCCCTGCCTAAAGGCCAGCCCCTGCCGATCGCCCGGAGCGATCCATGGCCCCTTCGTCTAGCGGTTAGGACGCGGCCCTCTCACGGCTGAAACACGGGTTCGATTCCCGTAGGGGTCACCAGCAACATCAACACGTTATGGCGCATTGACGGGCGACGAAATCGCTACGCCGCTCGTGAGGGATTGCGCTGTTCGCAGCCCATGATCAGTGCCAGACGTCATCGGACGGTCTTGCCCCTGCTTCAGGCCCTAGGATCGACGTCGACAATCCAGATGACACCGAAGCGGTCGGTCAGCATGCCGTAGAGCGGCGACCAGGCGGACGGGGCCATTGGCTGCTGGATTGTAGCGCCCTCGGCCAGTCCGGCCCAGCGCTGTCGGATTTCGTCCATCGACGATCCGCGCAGCGAAACATAGAAGGCGTTGGTTCCCGCGTCATGATCCTGGCCCGCGCGCACGTCGAACGCCATGATCCGGAAACCATCATCGGCGACGACCTGGCCCCAGATGATATGGTCCGGCGAATGGCCGAGTTCCGGTTGCCCCATGGCGGCATAGGTCATCAGCGCCTGCTCGCCGCCGAATATCTGCTTGTAAAAATCGAGGGCCGCGCGGGCCTGACCACGGAAATTGAGATGGGTGGTGACGGCAAGGGTCATGCTTTTGCTCCTGAATGGTCGGCGACATTCGCTTTTGTCGCCCAACTCCCGCATAGCTGCCCCCAACTGCCATTTTCCGTCAGTAGGCCCATGTCGCGTTCCGCTCGCCTCCTTCAACTGCTTCACGCCATGCGGACCCTTGCGGGACCGGTAACGGCAGCGCGCCTGGCAGAGGAAACAGGCGTGTCGATCCGCTCTCTCTATCGTGACATCGATGCGCTCCGCAGCGCGGGTGCGCAGATCGAGGGCGAGCGCGGCTATGGCTATCGTCTGGTCGAAGACCCGGCGCTGCCGCCGCAGATGTTCGATCAGGACGAGATCGAAGTCCTAGCGCTCAGCCTCGCCGAAGTCCGCGCCTGGGGCGATCCGGCTTTGGCACGTGCCGCAGATTCCGTGCTTGCAAAGATCGCCGCCACGCTGCCCAGCGTGCGTGAACGACAATTGCTGCACGCGATCGCGCAGGTGTTCCGCCCGGAACCGCGTTATCTTTCCCCACTCGACCTGGCGCCTTTGCGGTCGGCATGCTGGCAGGAGGAAGCGATCGACATCCATTATGTCGATGGCGATGGCGCGACGAGCGAGCGGACCATCCTGCCGCTGGCCCTATTTTACACCGAAACATGCGTGACCGCGCTCAGCTGGTGCTGCCTGCGCCAGGACTTCCGGATGTTTCGCACCGATCGGATGACGGAGATACACCCTAACGGTACAAGCTTTCGACCGCGCCGCGTCCCGCTGCTTCGCGACTATCTCGCGCAGTTGGAGCAGCGACGCGGGGCCAAAGTCGATGAAGGCTAAGCGATATTTTTCCTAAGCGCTGCATTAACCAAAAGCGCTAGGCTCATTTTTATGAGCGGGGCTTATTCCGGCAGCGGGGATAGTGCTGAGGATATTACATAAAGTGAGCAAGACAATTGCACGCATGGTCCCGGCCTTGCTGGTCGCCGCCGTCGCGATTACAGGGACAACGCCCGTCGCCGCCGATGTGGTGACGAGCAGCATCCATATCCGCGGCATCGTGCCCACGATCTGCAACGTTCGCTTCGGCGGTGCGATCGCCAATGTCGAGGGCAACGCGATCAACCTCGGCATGATGACGCAAATGTGCAACGATGCGGCTGGATACAAGGTGGTGCTGCACACGCCCGCCGGCCTCAACAACGCAACCTTCGTCTATGGCACGATGCGCGTACCCCTGTCGGAAAGCGGCGAAACGGTCATCATCGACACCAATTCACCGAATTGGAGCCGTACGCCTGCCGAAATCCAGTTGGGCGGATCGGAAGAATTGCCGGACAATTTCGCACTGCACATTCAGGCCGAGCCTAAAGGCACCATCTACTGACGCGCTGGTGCTGGTCATAGCGGCGGCGGCTTGTTGTCGATGCGGCACTGACCGGCGACATAGCCGTCATTTGGCCTGAAGGTCAGCGTGATCGTGTCGCTATAGTCGCCCGCAGGCTGGCTTTTGACCGATGTGCCGTCGAGCGTGACCTGCACCAACCGGCTTTCGCCTGAGGGCATTGGCGTTACCGGACATTGCATGGTCGCGTCGCTCGTCACCTGCAGACCGGCGATGCCCAGCCTGTAGCCGATGTTCCCCTCCCCCGGCCTGCCGCGTTGCAGGCGCAGGCCATTCTGGCTGCTGATATCGACGGCATAGGGCAAGGTGCTCATCACCGACACCGATACGCTCTTCGTCAGGTTCGACGCCGAGCCGAGCGTACCGAAGGCGATTTCGCCATGTTGCTGCCCTGCCCCGCCGACGAAGGCGGAGACGATCCGTGGAATGTTGAGGGACAATTCCATCAGCCCGTTAAACTGATCCAACTGGCTGCCCAGATCGTCGCGGCCGGCGAAACATTGATAGCGGACCGCCAGCCGTTCGACCTGACGCCCCGCAATCGCCGTCTGGCCACGCGGTATGTTCAGGCGAAAGACGGTCGTTTCGGTATTCTGCCGTCCGTTGAACATGATCATGGCGGAGTTGAGTTCGGTGATCGCCTGCGCCCCGGTCACGAAAACCGGGCGCCGCTGATCCTGCACCCAGTCGATCCCGTAATCGGCAGGACCGTTGACGCCGAATTTGGGCATATTGCCCTGCGGCGTCGTATCGACCAGCAGGAAACGCACGGAGGTCACGGCACTGGACAGTCGCGTGGCCCGAACGGTAAAATTGTCCACTGCGTCGTTAGGGCGATAGGGATTGTAGACCTTGTCGACGCCGCGGCCCAATATCTCGAACTCGACACATCGGGGCTGGCTTGTCTGCGCATGGACGGCCGGGGCCAGGAACGGGAACGCCAGACTTGCGCAAACGGCAAGGAAGCGGAGGTTGAGGCTCATGGCGTACCTTTCAGCGTGACATCGCCCAGTTTTACGATGGCTTCGGACTTGTCCGGGATCGATATGATGATCTGCGATCGCGGCTCGGTCGGCATTTCGATGCGCCACTGGCCCGGTCGCAAACCGGACAGGCCGAAACGGCCGGCGCGGTTGGTGAATATGGTGAGCGGCGGCTTGTCGGCCTTACCCACTTCATACGCCAGCCCTGCCAGCAGCGAGATGGGTTGGCCGTCGTCATCCAGCAGGCGACCGATCGCCGTCATCGAATAGTCCGACCCGACCACGACCAGATAACCCGACTTGTAGGGCGGGTAGACACGCACATTGCCCGCGCCCAGATCATAGCCGGCGGGCGCCTTGGGCGCGTCGAAGGTGACGACCCGGTCGGAATAGGATGAAAGATCGTTGGCGACCGCGCCGCCCAAAACGCCCGAACGGGACGAATATTCGCCCTCGCGCGGTTCGACCTCGACCGACGTTCCCTTGAGAGACTTGTGCGGCACCACGAGGGCGAAACTGTCATAGACCGGTCGCGACAGGCCGACATGCCCATCCGCCAGAACCAGCGCCGTCCCGACGCGCAGCGAGGTCCGCTGATCCGTGACGTTGAACCCGCCATTGTCGAACGCGGTGCTGTGCGCCAGCGAAAGCTCGGCGCGGTTGGCGGTGTAGCTGACCGCGCCGTCCAGTCCGACCGCTCCCTGGCCATAATCGACATTGCCCGAAATGGATGTCGCGCCGACGCCGCTGCCTGTCGACGTCTGATATCCGACGCGCCCGCGTTCACTGCGCGAGTCAAATTCGGCATTGGCGCTGGATCGTTCGCCCATCCGATAGGTCAGGTTGAGGCGCAATCCATAATCGCTGCCGAACGTATTGCGCTGTTGATAGATGCCTTCGGCTTGCAGGTTGAGGCGCGAACTGAGGCGATAGCCGTAGGAAAGGCGTGCGGATTTCTCATCGCCGAAACTGCCGCGCCCCTTGGAATATCGGCCGTCGATCGACACGAACTGCAATTCGCCGATCGCCTGCGAATAGGTGGCGCCGACTTCGAACAGATAGCGATTGTCGGGGCTGAGATCACCCGGTGTCGCGAAATCCTTCGTGCGCGTCTCGAACGTCAGGGCAAGCGACTTGCCGCTCGACCCGGTGCCGCCGAAAGTGCGCTGCAACCCGACATTGACGGCGAAGCCGCTGCCGATCCGCTTTACATGGGATGCCGCAAGATCGAAGCCGATCGTTCCGAGCGGCGATGCCCAGACCACTTCGGTGCCGACCACCGCGCCATTGCTGCGCGCGTGAAAATTCGCGCCGCCAGTGAAGGTCTGGGAAAAGCCGTGCCGGATATAGCCGTTGGCCGCCGGACTGCTGATCTGATAATCGCGGCCATTGCCGGCAAAAGGCGCGAGCACGCCGGCATAGATGCCGAACTCGGTCAGTCCCGGTTCCAGAAGCGTCCTGTCGAAAAACAGCGAGAAGGACACGCTTTCCTGACGCCCGGTATCGTCGGTAATCAGCAGCCGAACGTCGTTCGCCCCCTGAACGAAGGGAAAGTCCCGGACATTATAGGTACCCGGTTCCAGACGCACCTGCCGCACCGGCTGACCATTGATGAAGGCTTCCACCATCGACGCACGCGCCAGCGTGAAGGTACGGTCGCCACGCGGCTGCACATTGCGTTGCGGTTGCAGCACCGAATAGGTGCGCGTCATCGACAGGCCCGCTATCTGCGAGGAACCGGAAAAGCCACGAGATGCGGGCTGAAGATCGCCCAGAGTGAAGCGCGCCAGCAATTTATTGTCGTCATAGACGAGACGCGAACCTTCGCGCCGGAACTGGGTCGGCCCGCCATTGCCGGCACCGACCTGAACGGTACCTTCCCCTTCGAACACGACGCCGGCGACGCGCGCTGCCCAATCGGTTTCGATCAGCGGATCCTGAAATCCGCGATCGCTGCCCATCCATTGATAGCCGAAACTGCCGCGCAGGTTTACATAGGCCGAAACGCCGGCCGGCTTGTCGACATCACCGACAAGGTCGGACCCCAATTGCGCCAGGCGTATCTGCCGCGCGTTGCGCGCTTCGGGCGGAATATCCACCGTGAGCGCGATCGCCTGCGAATCGTAGCTGATAACGAAACCCAGCGAGGCAATCTGCTCCACCGGAACATCGGCGGCGGCACCCAGCGCGGTGGCGAGCGCTTCATATCGGCCCGGCGCGATGACCGGTTGCAACGCGGCGAGCAGGCGCGGCGCATTCACCAGAATATGATCGTCCTTGGTCAGGACGAAAGGCACTTCGCCCAGCAGGAATGCGCCGTCGCGCAGGGGCGCCGACAACATGATATCCCGGTTGGTGGGGTTCAGCCTTTCCGGTGGCGCGGCGGCCGACGGTTCCGACGCTGCTCCATTGGCAGGCGCGCCGGAAGCCCCCGCCTGCGCCACGAGGGCGACCGGCAGGATCGGCAGATGGGCAGCAGACGGCGTTGTCAGCGCCATCAAAGAACTGCCTGCCATCAGCGCGGGTGAAAGCCTTTTAGCGAGATCGAGGCGAGAATATCGCTTCAACTGTCCCCCCTTCGACCGGTAATTCGATCGGCGTCTGCAACCGCCGCTTTTGGCCTGGCCCCACAAGCCCGTATCCCATCTGCTGCAATATCTCGGCACCGGTCAGCGTCTGGCGCATGACCTCCTTGCCGCTGGCATCCTTCTCGCTGATCTTCAGCGTGCCCTCCGAAAGATACCCGTAGGTGTTCGACTGATTTTCCAGGTTCAGGGTCAGGCGCACCTTGCCATCCTCACCCTTCGTCTGCTCGGTGCCGGCCACACGCACTTCGGGCTTGGCACCCGGCGCGCCCACGCTGACGATGACCTGGAAATTATACAGGATCTGGACGGCGGACTGGCCTTCCGGCAGCTTCACAGGCAACTGCGCGACCGTCAGGAAGAAATGCTTGCTGGTCGCGATCTCCGGCTCGCCAACCCATTGCACCCGAAAGGATTGGGTCCGACCCGGCTGGATCAGTGCTTGCGGCGGGAAGATCAGCAGATCGTCGGCATCGCGCGTGCTGGCGATAAGTCCACCATCCTTGAAATCCGCCTCCACCGCCTTGAGTTCGACGGGCAGCGCGGTTGCGAAGCTGTTTTCCACCGTGACGACGGCGGACATCCGCCCGCCGGCAGTCGACAGATCGACGATGACCGGTTGCACGGTCATGGCCTGCGCAGCGGTACCGGCAAGGCAGCAGGCGCTCATCGCGGCAAGAGACAGGGATGTAAGGAGGGAGCGTATCATATGTCTGGGTCCGAACGTCAGGAAGTTGCTTCGATCTGGATGATGATCGTGTCGCTGTAGATGCCCGCGACCAGGGGCGTGCCGCCGCCGGGTATGGCAATGCGCACGTCCGCGCTGCCCGTTGCGGCATTGGGGATCGCGACGTCCATCATGCGCGCGCTGGTCGTATCGAAAGTCTGCGTGCCGCCGGCCCATCGCAGTTCCAGCGTGAAGTCCAGCCGCGAACGGAATGGCCCATCGGTGCCGGTCACGGCCGGGTTCACCAGGCCGCCGCGCTGGCTTTCGACATGGATGCTGTGCGCGGTGTTGCAGGTGATCGGGAAGGAGATCGCGACGTCCACCGCGTTCGGAACGCCCGTGGTCCGATCGAGAAAACCGCTTTGCAGGTCGACATTCACGTCGCCCGTCGTGCCCACCGTGACCGTCGCATTATTCTGCCGGACGGGATTGGGCTGGCGCATGACGCATGCTGGCGCGACGCTGCCTTCGAAGGACAGATCCCGCCCGCCCACGCCGTCGCTCTCCGACGTGGTGCCGCCCGTCACGCCTTGTGCCGCGACGGGTGCGGGCAAAAGCAGAAGCGGGGCGACGATCGCTAGAAGAATGGACGGCTTGGCCATCATTGCGGTCCCAGCGTTACGGTGATGATGTCGCCATAATCCCCGGCCAGCAGTGGCGCATTGGCGAGGATATTGGTCGTCCCCGGCAGGATGCGCAATTTCAGGCTGAGCGTGCCGGAATTGGCGACGAGCGACGTGAAGCCGGCGGCCTTGGGCGACCGGGTCCGCGCGTCGGCGTCCAGTTCCGCCGCTTTTTCATTCCAGGCGATACTGGCGAGATAGGGCACGGCATTGGCGAAGCCGGCAGGCACAGGCGCATCGACGCTCTGGCGCCACAGTCCGTTGTTCCGGCTTTCGATGCTGACCGAATAGGCATGGTTGCAGACGGCATCGAAGGCCAGATTGGCCTCCGTCCCGCGCGTCGTCAGGCTGATCGGATCGGTCAATGTGTCGATGCGGATGACCCGACCGTTGATCGACGCGATGTTGATGCTGGCGTTGCTGCCATCGATCCGCGGATCACCCAGGATGCATAGGTCGGGCACTTCGCCGGTCACGGGGAATGTGGCGGTCGACACCGGGTCCGACGTCGATTGGGCAAAGGCCGGCGTCACCACCAGGCTTGCCACCATCAGTGCCAGAGAAGCGATCGGACGCATCATGGCGTGGGCCTCAACGTGACGATCACCGCGCCGAGATAAGAGCGGCTTGCAACGGGTCGCAGGCTGGCCCCGTCGCGCATCCGGAAATCCGTGAGGCTGATGGTGATGGACGTGACGCGCGGTTGCGGCGCGGTCTGGATGGAGGAGGATTGCTCGCTCGCCCCATCAGTGCGAAACGACGCCGGCGTCTCGCTCCAGCCACTCGCAGCGGCGGTAAAATGGACCGCACCGGCAAAGCCTTCACGCAATTGCGCCGTGGCATTTTGCGGCGCCAGTTCCACCGCCCGTATCTCGATCTGCGACGGGGCGTTGCACCAGGTGTCGTCGATGATCCGATCCGGCGCGGTCATGTTGCGCTTCAGATACCCCGTCGACACATCGACCAGTACCCCCATGTCGAAAGCCTCCCGCGTCGTCGATGCGCCGCCGATCTGACAAAGATAGGGCACACGACCGCTGACGCTCAATTGCTCCTGATCCGGGCCGACATTGTCCCCTGCCGCGCTGGCAGCGGATGTCCAGATCAGAAAAGCCAAGGCGAGGAATGCGCGCAGAATATGATCCCGTCGAAAAGAAAATGGGGAGCGGCGGGGATCGCCGCTCCCCTATTCATCAGGTTCCCGGCGTCAGCGTGATCTTCACGACCGACGAATAGGCGCCCGCCACGAGGCGGCGGCTATTGTCGATAGCGAAGCTGCTGCGCGGACCGGCCGAGCTGTTGGCGGCAGTCACCGCGCCCGACGTGGCGTTGTCAGTTTCATTGCTGAAGCTGATCAGGTTGCCCGAACCGGTGGCGCCGAAGCGACCCAGCGCGCTCTGACCGACGGTGCCGGGACCAAAGCCCTCACCATCGGACGTGCCTTCATTGGCGGGCGGTGCGGACTGATCCGCGCGCTGGGCGCCTGCGACCTTCATCTCGATGTCGTAGATGACGGCGCGGGCAAAGCCGTCGCTTCCTACGCCAGCCCCTGCGCTGTCCAGCGACAGGGAGGTGCGGCTGAGGTTGAGGCTGTTGGTGCCACCAGTGCACCAGGCCTTGACCGTCAGATTGTTCAAGGCCGATGCGACGCGTTCACCGATATTGGTGTAGGCAAAGCCGTTCGCGTCCGTGATGCTGTCGGCAGGCAGCGATACCGCCGCCGAACTGGCGGTTAGGTCGCACTTGGCCGGGTTGGTCGCGCTGATGACGACCGATGCGCTTTGCAGACCGGTATTGTCATCCGTCTGCGCGAACGCGGCGGTCGAGAGGCCGACCGACGCCAGAACGGCAAAACCGGCGATAGAAAATTTCGTCATGTCATGTCCTTTCAGGCAAAAGGCCTGATGACGCAGCATGCGCCATCAGGCTTTCCATGCTGGGATCAGACGCCCGGCTGGATCGTCAGCGTGACGGTCGACGTGTAGTCGCCGGCGATCACGCGGGTGGCAGCGTAGGTGGTGAAGCTGGCGGTCGTACCATCGGCCGACGAAACGGCGTTGGTAGCGATCGATGCGGCGTTGGCGGCCGGATTGGCGAACTTCAGGGTCTTGGCAGTCGTGGCACCGAAGCGGGTCCAGATGCTGCTGCCGGTCGGGCCGTTCGACGTGCCTTCATACTGGCTCGAGCGGCTGCCGAGCGTGTTGTCGGGATTTTCGACCGACACATCGTACAGGATGCCCTTCTGGAAGTCGCCGGCGCTGCCGCCGCCACCGGTGGTGAACGCCGTGCGGGTCAGCGTCACGACGTTGCGCGCGCCGGTGCACCAGGCGTTGACGCCGGCATTGTTCAATTCGGCAGCGACCAGCGTGCCGACATTGTTGACCGGAACGCCGTTGGCGTCGGTCAACACGTCACCGGCCAGCGTGAGCGCGGTGGTCGTGGCGGTCAGATCGCATTTGGCGGGGTTGGTCGCGCTGACGACGACCGAAGCGCTCTGCAGGCCGGTGTTGGTATCGGCCGTCTGCGCGAAGGCGGGAGCCGAGATGCCGGCAGCGGCGACGAGCGCGAGCGCGGTCAAGTTGATGGATTTCATGGTCAATATCCTAAAAGGCTGAATAATAATATGATCCGATCGCAGGGACCGGGATGGCGATCAGCCACCCCGGCCCGCTATCGGGCGATCAGACGCCCGGCGTGATCGCGATGGTGACGGTCGAGCTGTAGGTGCCGGCAATCACACGCGTTCCGGCGAAGGTCGTGAAGCTGCTGGTTGCGCCATTCGCGGAAGCCGGTGCGCTGGTGGCGATCGGCGTGGTGCCGGGGAAGGACACGAACTGCAGTGTCTTTGCGGCAGTGGCGCCGAACCGACCATAGGTCAGGCCAAGCGTCGGGCCGTCTTCGGTATTTTCGTTGCCGCCAACGCCCGAAGGATCCTTGACGCCGACGTCATACAGAATGCCCTTCTGGAAATCGCCGGCGCTGCCGCCGCCGTCGGTGGTGAAGGCGGTACGGCTCAGAACGAAGCCGTTGTTCGCGCCGGTGCACCAGGCATTGACGAGAGCAGCGTTCAGGCCTTCAGCCACCTTCGCCGAGACATCGGCAGCCGGGAAGCCGTTGGCGTCGGTCAGAACGTCACCGACCAGAACGACGGCGGTGTTGGTCGCCGTTACATCGCACTTGGCAGGGTTGGTCGCGCTGACGACGACCGAAGCGCTCTGCAGACCGGTGTTGGTGTCGGCTGCCTGCGCAAAAGCGGGAACAGAAATCGTCATGGCAGCAAGAGCGGCCGAAGTCATGAGAGTCTTACGCATCATATTTCTCCAGATTATAACGAGAACATAGTCTTGTTGGCTTATGCGTACCCGTAACTACTCGCGGATATTCGTCTTTCGCGATCCGCATTATCTTCCTCTCAACGATCGAATGCATTCGAGACTGAGAGAATATGACGAAGACGTTCGCCGCTCATGTTCGCGGCCCGACGACGACCGTCAAAGTATCCTGATAGGTGCCAGCGGCGCGGCGGACGGAATCTTCCCCCCCCACCCAGCTCACGATCATCGCGCCTTCGCGACGGATCGCGGTCCTGCGACCCGACGACATGCCGGTGCCGGCTTCGCGACCATAAAATTCGCACTTGCCGCCCCTGCCGGTCAGCGACCGGGACGTGCAATTTTCAGACAACATCTGCGCCCCATCGGTCGAAACGACCAATGAAACCGAATAGGCTTTCTCGCTGGAGAAGCCGTCTGACAGTTGACCGTCAATATCGCGCATCGCATCGACATTGTTTTCTCGGCGGCGTAGCGCACCATTTTGCGAACTAACACCGATCGCAAATGGTGTATTGCAATCTATCTTGAAGGGAAATCGCAGCAGTTGCGCCTTATCAAGATCAGGCACAATTGAATCGACGGACGAAGCATCCCGCGAAATACCGCAATGCTCAGCGATCGTCGCAGTCACATCGATTCGGACCGTATCTTCGGCCATTACTTGCGGAACTGCGCAAGACACAGCAAAGATCAGCGCACAACCGCGCAATAAGGAAAACATGCCGCGCATCCCCATTTATCGAACTTCGAATTCATCAAGACCGACTCGATGAAAACTCATTCTGTAAATGGGGAGTTAATGCCGTCCTGATTTCTCCACATCCCCAACATTGGTGAGGCCGAATGTGAAGTTGCTGGTTAACCACGTTAAACTAGGCGATTTGGCAAATAGCGTTTCACTATGGGACGATTAGGGGATCCGGTATAAACTTACGCGGTTGAACAGCGCTTCCCGCGAAGAAACGCCCAGCTTGGAATAAATGGAACGGATATGCGATCGCACCGTATCCAGCGAAGTCGCATTTTCCTCTGCTATATGATCGGCCACCATGCCCTGCAGCAATTGCCGCAATATCTTGTCCTCTGCCTTTGTGAGGATGAAGATAGATTTGAGATCGGCATAGCGCATCTGATCGACCCGCCGATAGGATATCCCGCAGACCAGCGCCTTATCCGGGGAACTGAGCCGCTGATCGACAAGCGCATAGCGTGTCGATCGATCCAGATCGCTGACGGTGCCTGAATTACCCGACACGACGCTGGACAACATCATTTGCGTCAAACCCTGATCGCAGGCCTTGTCCACAAAAGCGAAAATATCCCCTCGCTGCTCTATGCCATCGCCACTTTCGACAAAGGCGCGCGAAGCGGCATTTTGCCATATGATGTAATGATTCATATCCAAGATGACACGCGGATAAGGATCGCTGTCAATCCATTCGCCAAGCAGCGCGGGCACATCATATCCCGTCGCCGTTGCCGCAAAAAACGGCTTCGCCATATCCCCCCCACATTATTACACGCCGTCCAGTGCAACCCCCGGCGCATCTTTGCCGGTTAACCATAGCTTTTGTCAATTGATCCAAATTGCTCTATTTTTTTTCTTATCGCGAGGCTGCGTCACCATGCCCAACATTTGCGCCACCTCAGCTTGCCCTGCTGAAACAACGGCTCTACCTCGCCTATGTAAAAGTTTGATGATATGAAAATGTAGGACGATAATGTGGGTGAGGATAGCCGCAGGATCATCATCGGCGCAGGGATCGAAGGAAGCCTCCTCGCACTAGCCTTGCGACTCCTGCGGCCTGACGTGCCCTTTCGCCTGATTGCGCAAGGCCTGCGCGTGCCGCCAGCGATCATTATGCCCGTTTGCCTCACAGGGATCGACGAAGACGTCCGTGCGCTGCTCGACCCGCTGATCATTCGCCATTGGACCAGAGCGCGCCTGTCGTCCACAAACGGCATTCAGACCATCGACACCGACATATGTCTCGTCTCGCTCGACCAACTGATCGGGGAAGTGGAAGACAATGTGCCAGCCGTGTGGCGGGAGGCAGGGCCCTATATCGCCCATGCCGACCATGATGCCAGGCCGCCGATCGATACGCGCGAAGGACTGTATACCGCCGGAAGCGAACTGGCTTGTCGCGTCACGCATCGCATTGCTTCTCTAGATGGAAAGCCGCTGGATCATCCGGTCCTGCTCGACCTGTCCCTGCCCGTCGAGGATGGCGCGCTACTGCAATATTTCCCGCTCGGAGGCGATCTGATTTTGGTAAGATCGCTCCACTTGTCCACGCCGACATCGGACGGCAACCGGCCCAGAGAGGAGGCGCCCGATGCGTCACCAGGCCAATATGGCAACGGCCGTCAGCATTTTCTGGAATATGTGGGCAACCACGGCAGCCGGCATGCGCTGGAACGCATCATCGATCGCGCCAGCGCCGCCCCGCTCTTGCCGGACGAAATCCCACTGCTTGTGCCGTCATCTCTTCTATCGGCCGCGCGATGGGCAATGGAGCAAGCCAATGCCTTTTAAAGGGAAAGCTCGTCCATAGCCTCCCGCATGGCAGCCTGTCCGCCGGTTACTGAACAGGCAGCAGGCTGGCTTGGTATCGCATCTGGTGTCGTGCCCTGGGGTTTCGTCAAGGCGGCAATCCCGTTCTTGCGCCACCGTCAATATATTGGGGCAAGCCTGTGGTCTGCCCCCACCGAGTGGACCGATTGGTTTGTTAGTGCATTAAGCGCATCGCCGCCATATCCGGACGGAGGTGGAGCGAAGCGGAACCGGAGGCCGGATATGGCGGTGTCGCCGTTTCCGGTGC